>ENA-OQHN01000536-OQHN01000536.1-human-gut-metagenome-genome-assembly--contig:-NODE-536-length-13030-cov-7.504224_pt1 | contig 13030 bp, 9 predicted proteins | sample MGYA00242564_ERZ504721 | MGnify/ENA primary metagenome ERZ504721 (study PRJEB26092, sample SAMD00036212) | human gut metagenome | host: Homo sapiens | study: EMG produced TPA metagenomics assembly of...
GACGGCATAGTCCCTATGAACAAACGCGTTCACCAGTGCTTCACGGAACGCTCGCTCCGAAAAATCAGGTACAGCCACACGCACGAAGCCATCGGAAAATTCCTTCTCGCCATTTCGAGCTCGAAACCGCAAAAGCATCTCTTCAAAAGTTCCAAGCAAGGGCAAGTTAATATCATCATTGACGATCACATCGGTGCCACTCATCACTTGGAAAACTGAGCCGCTAGTCGGCAGGAGCTTAAGAAGACGCTTTTCTCGTCCGATGAGCAACAAGCCAGCTACGGTCGGACGATAGCCTTCCGGTGTTAATTTAACAAGACCGAGCGCTTTGTCCAGTTCATCATCCTCGAGCTCCATCAGACCAACTTCCGCTTTGTACGTCTCAATCAAACGACGCAGGCGCACCCTCTCTACGGGATCCAAATCATCTAGAACGGCTTCTGGCAGAACCCTGTCCGTAAAGTCCAAAGGCCTTGATCAGACATAACTGTCGCGTATTCCTGCGGATACACAGGAACGTTCTCAGGTGTCTTGTCGATCTTCATGCGACGCTGAATAACGCGACCGTCCTTAGTCGCCGTCAATCCCCTACCCATAGGTACATACACTGCCGTGTAAGGTAAGCCATTTTCAGCATAAAGCGTCTCGGCGCGAACCGTAACTGGCGGCACCGTATGGCCAGTCAGAAAGGCCACTACTTTTTCGGGATCCGACCATTTCGGCGAGCGGACGCCACTTACCTTACCATCATCATCAATACCTATGTAAAGCGTGCCTCCCTGAGCGTTGGTCATTCCGACGACGGACTCTACAACCGTTTTATCGGGCAGACCTGCCGGAGGGTCGCTTTTAAACTCGATAGTCAATGTTTCACTCGTAGGGATTGAGGTCATGGCTTTGAACTAGTGAGGTTTATCTCATGCACCATTATATCGTTTAACATCACTTAACATCACTTAACATCAGCTTCCTTCCGCTATTGATGTAAACAAATGCCAACCTGTTGAGCCGCATCACTGAAACTCATATTTCGCGCGCCCTGCCCCGCCACACCATTCCCCTATGGGAACCAAATTGAAAGGCCCCGATCCACAGGGGATTCGAGGCCTCTTTTCTCATTCAGGCAGTCGTGAGACGGCTGCCCCCAGGGTCATCAGAAGACGTGCCTCACGCCGACGTTCCAGCGCCACTTCTCGCTCACTTCACCGCCCGTCGTCCTTTCGAGGTCAACGTAGGTGTAGGTGTCGGGCGTCAGGCGGAAGTTCGCGCCGACGCCGAATTCACCCCAGGTGCCGCCGATGTCGTCGGACATGCGAACGCTCTTTGCACCCAGGCTGGCAACCGCATCGCTCTCTCCCTTGAAGTCATGCAGCACGGAGGCGCGGGCGTAGACGAGGCCCTTGTCCTTCGGGAAATTGAAGCCAGCGCGAACGCCCATGCGGCCGATCAGGCTGTCGATGTCGTCCTGCTCGATCCTCACGCCCTCGGAGTTGAGGAAGTCGTCGCCCATGATGCGGCCCCAGGTCACTTCAACCTGCGGTTCGACAAAGGCGCCGCCCGCCAGCTCGAAGTGACGGCCGTATTCGGCGGAGAGGCTGAACGCATTGTTTTCGAAGCTGCCGCTGGTGCCCTTGATGCCGTAGTCCGTCTCAAGCCTGCTCACCTTGGCGATGAGGTCGACGAAGTGACCGCCCTCGCCCAGCCAGGTGCCGTAGGCCGCCAGACCGTAAGCCTTGTGGTCGGCACTGCCGGCCGTCATGTCGGAGGAGCCATCCGTGTAGGAGAACGCAGCACCTGCCTTCCAGCCCATGCCGACGTCCGCATCGGCGCCGACCTGAACGGAGGCATTCTTCATGTCGATGCCGTCGTGAGCCTGTTCGGAGCCGTAGACGCGCGCCCAGCCGCCGATGCCTTCGGGACTCGTGCGAAGTTCGCCCATGCGTTTCATAAGATCGTTCATGTCGTGGCGCCACTGGAGGGCGGACAGAACGGAGAGCGTCTTCACGGCTTCAATCTTCTCGTTGGCCTTCTGGACCACGGTGAAGGTGCCGTCATCATTGCGGGATGCCTCGACGGCGCCCGCGAGACGGCCTTCTTCAAAGTAGACGTTAGTGACGGAATTGGAGAGGTCATCGCCCAAAATGGCGTTCGCAGCGGCGTTCACCGCATCGCTCGTAGAACCCGTGTAGGCGTCGTTGAAATCACCCGACATGACGGCATTGATCTTGCCGGAGCTCATGTTTATGAAATTGGCTTCGACGAATGTAATGTAAGACTCACCGGTTGCAGGCAGCTTGTTCATCTCCACAACCGTCGTGCCCGACCCAATCGTCAAGCGATCCTTCACATTCAGGGTGGCATCTGCAGACGCGAAGGAAAGAATGGCACTCTTGCCGTCTCTTTGTTCTGTCAAGGTAAGCGAAGTGACGCTGCTTTCCTCCGTCACGTTCCAGCGAGCGCCGTTGTCCAGCTTGACGTAGATCAAGCCGTCACCCGAAGTCGCGCCGGTGAAGGTGCCGCCCTCGGACAGGTTCATATCGGCCATTGCCTTTTGGGTCATGTAGACATCGCCGACAATGTTCGTGACAGTATCCTCGTGACTCCAGAGGTAGATGTTGGCGCTGGTACCCTTCCCATCACCATAGAAGGCATATCCGTCGGAAACAATCTCAGCACCGTTGTAGAAACGTACGGTGGCCTCCCCATCGGGATCACCGTTTTCGACAAAGACCGCTCGGGAATCTCCTTCATATTCCTCGCCACCTGTTGCTGTCGTCTTGATCACGGCATGATCATTGAAGTCCACAAGTGTGCGGGTTCCGGCCCAAACGCCGACGGCCGACTGCTTACCGGAAGCCTCAATGCGGGCTTCGCCGTTGAACTCAGTCCCGGCGTACTCGAGGGCCAAACCACGAGCCATGACACCCTCAGCCCTGATGTCGGTCCTGCCTGTAACGACAAGCGTGCTCTTTTCAGTGGCTTCTGCATGTGTGTCTATGCCCCCCCCGGTCGTCGGACTTCGCAAGGATCGTCAGATCATTCACAGTCATCGTCACCTTGTCGCCCAGAACGATACCCGAAGCCTTGTCGGTGTTCGTGACCGAAATGTTCAGGCTACCTGTGGTCACAGTAGATTCGTCCGAAAGGAAACCATCCGCCTTGTAATTGCTTCCAGGGTCGGCCTGCCCTTTCACAGTGATCGACACGTCACCTGCCGTCAGCTCGCCATCCTTGAGCGAAACACCCTTGGCATACTTGGAATTGCGAGACTCGACCATGACATTCATGGCTTCGGTGACGGACACCTTGGCCTCCGTAGCTTCAAGCCCCACGGCCTGATAGTCGTCACCTGACACGTTCTGAGCGTTCACCCTGATCGACAGATTGTTGGTGGCCAGGCTCCCGACCGAGCTTGAGATGCCTTTGGCGGACGGCGAATTGGTCGCGTCGAGCACGATGTTCATGTTGCCAGTCTCGACCGTAGAATCCTGGGCATGAAGGCCGTAAGTACCTTCAGAGTAGTCGAAGGCGGGGGACGCATTACCAATCGACTCAACGTCAGGATCAACTTCCTCAGCAGCCTTCACATTGATCGTCAAGGTCTCGGCGGACAAATCCCCCACCAAAGCGAAAACGCCACTTGTGACTGTGGACTCATAAGACTCCACCCCAACGGTAAGGTTTTTGGCTTCAACAGTCGAGCTGTTGACAAAAAGGCCAAAAGTAGCGGAAGGCACCTTCCCTGCTGAGGCGTCTGCGTCAGATGGCTTCGACGTATTCTTCACCGAGATGAGAGCTTCATCCTGCAGCTTAAGCAGGCTTTGGGGATCGAGACGAACACCAGCGAGCAGCGAGGCGTGAGTCTCCGTGGCCGAAACATCAACCCGGAACTGCTTGTTGACGGTTAGGGATCCAACATTGCCCCCCCTCTTCTGGATGAGGACGCCGGCACTGTTGTCCAGCTCCGTCCCCATCCGTGTTCTTCACGATGAAGTTATCGTACACATCCTGCTCTCCGTGGTTCTCATAAACCCCTTCGGAAAAGTCTGCGGCAACGGCTGCATGGGCGCCTAAGGCGGAGAGAACCGCGGCGGCGAGAATGTTGCGGGCAAAATGTTGAGCCTTCATGGGCACCTCTAAAATTCGTTTGGAAAGCCGGTGCCGACAGTTGGCACCTGATAGTACGACTGTACCAAGAATTCTACTCGGTCCCAACACAAACAGGAGCAATCCTGATTTCGAACTTTTATCGGCAAACCACCCGATAGGGTGCTTACTGAAGAAGCGCTTGACCCTGATGACAATTTCTTGATCGCGATTTGTGAGTCTGGCTCAGCCAAATCCGCCAGGAACCCTCGCCTCGGTGAGGCGGGGAGGAATGGCGGAAAAGACGGCGAAATGCGAGGCATACGTTAAAAGAGGAAGCCTCATATAATCAAGGAAGCTCTTCAAAAGTACCCTGAACAATCGTTTGCACAGAAATTTGGCCTATGTAATAGATAAAAGCTCTCGGGGCGCAAAATTAGAGAGGGCTTTTGAAGAGCTTCCTCAAATTTCCATACCGTTCCTTCCTCTGTCACGAATGATCCGCGCCATCCGCATTCGACTCTATCCGACGCCCGACCAAAAGAAATATCTGGCCGGTCTTTTCGGTGCCGTGCGGTTCTGCTACAACAAGGCGCTGTATCTCAAGACGCATTTCTACAAGGTGAAGGGCGTCAATCTTCACCCGATTCACGACCTCAAGAAGCTCATCGCCATTGCGAAGAAGTCGAAGAAGTACGCCTGGCTGGCGGAATACGACTGCATGGCATTGCAGGAATCAGTTCGCAATCTGAACAAAGCCTATGGCCGCTTCTTCAAGAAGGAAGCCGGATATCCGCGCTTCAAGTCCCGACGCGGCGAACAGTCCAGCTACCATTGCACCGGCGTTTCGGCAGGCGACGACTTCGTCAAGGTGCCGAAGATGAAGAAGATCAAGGCCGTCATGCATCGGAAGATCGAAGGCAAGGTCAAGAGCATCACGCTCTCGATGGATGCCTGCGGCGACTACTGGGCTTCCGTTCTCTACGAGGACGGCCTCCCCGAAGCCGTACCTGCGACATGCGTTCGCCAGACCAAGACGGTAGGCGTCGACGTCGGCATTGAGACCTTCGGCACATGCTCCGACGGTGAAAAGATCAAGTCTCCCAAAGCTCTCAAGAGAGCCGAAAAGAAGCTTAAGAAGGCGCAACGCGCCTTCTCAAGAAAGCAGAAAGGTAGCAAGAATCGTGAAAAGGCCCGCAAGCGTCTGGCGCGACTGCACCGCAAGGTGAAGCGCCGCCGCAGCGACTTCCTTCACAAGACATCTCGACGATTGGTGAACGATAACCAAGCGCTGATTTTCGAGACTTTGAAAATTCAAGGCATGATGAAGAATCACCATCTCGCAAAGGCGATTGCCGATGCAGGATGGGCTGAATTCATGCGCCAGTGCGAATACAAGGCGAAGCATGAAGGCAGAATCTTTGCAAAGATCGGCACCTTCTTTCCGTCTTCGAAGACATGTTCCGCCTGCGGTCACAAGCTCAAGGAATTGAGCCTTGCAACACGCAGCTGGACGTGTCCGCATTGCGGCGCTCATCATGACCGAGACATAAACGCCTCTCTGAATATCAAACAGGAAGGCATAAGAATGTTGAAGGCGGCTGGGCTGACCGTCTTGCGCTCGTAACGTCACGAGCCGAAGCCTGTGGAGACATGTAAGACCCGAACGATCGTCCGGGCTGTGTTGAAGAAGCAGGAAGCCTCGCCCGATTTGTTTTCAAATCGGACGGGGAGCGGTCACCACCTAATGATGCGTAGCAAGATTGCTGTCGAAACCTTTTCCGGGATTCTGCAGACAAGTGGCTATCCTGCGAATGAGCAGACTCGAAGCAAGTGTCAGGGATCAGAACAACAGTTGGCTGGTCTTGGATTCCACAAGGCAGCCCGCTTGGCACCAGGACTCACTTGAAGTTCATTCGGAGCTCGACGGCCGAGACACAAGACTGCTGACTATGTGACGGACAAACAAGCTATTCGTCAGCGTGCTGAAAAGTGCAGCCGAACCCAGAAGAAAACAAAAGGGCAGGGTCAGGTGGACAGCCTGCCTTTTAGGTTTCCATCGATAACAACAAGAGGGTAGGTTGACGGCAAGTCCTCTCAAGCCATTACTTGGCGTACTGGGCGTACAGGTTCTTGAAATACTCCCCGGAGACGCCGAAGACGCGGCCGAAGCGTTCGGCATCGTCGTCCGTGAGCGGACGTTCGTCTTTGATGATGGCTTCGATCTCGGCGACCGGGATGCCGGAGGCGGAGGCGAGCTGCAGCAGGCTCATGCCGTTGCGGTCAATGAAATCGCCCTGAAAGATCTTGCCAAACGATTCGAGAGGGGCGGCGGTATTGGTCATTCTTGTTCTCCAAAAAGACGAGCGCCCGACTGGCCAGGCGTGAGCTTGAGCTCGAACGCATTCGGACCTCGGGCGCAGGATTTTGTGCCGGCGTTGGCGGGCATTAAGGGAAAAGATAAGGATAGCAACTTTTGCCGCAAAAGTGTAGGATCTCGGCTCAATTTCTCTCTATCTGCATGATAACAGCGCCATTACCTCTGCTCTACCTGAGGTTTTATGAGTCCAAAATGTTCGGGGTAAAGAGGCCCCCATCTTTGTCGCGCGTCTAAGCGTTCAGGCCTCTTCTGTTCGCAACCTCAGGTTTTGACGCATGGTGCCGTATTCCGGGACTCGTTGATTTCGGCGTTCCGTTCACGCAGAACGGAACGGTCGTCATGAGCGAGAAATATGACGTCTTCAGGCCCAACCGCGAGGTCTCCGACAGCTTCAAGCTGCGTCCTGACGGCTATGCCGACTTTGTCGAGTATCACTTCAAGCACCTGAGTCCCGACGAACCGACGGTTGAGGTCACCCGCGTCCATGTGCCGGGCATCAGGCGAGCGGAGGTTGACAAAGCTGTCGCCGTCTATGTGGACCAGATGGCCAAGTCGAGCGGCGAGGCGTTCGTCAAGAAGGGATCCAACTATCTGTCCGAGACCTTCGACATCATTGTCGACGGCACGAGCATCGCCGTCATGGTTGCACCTGCGGTTGCTCAGGCGGCCGAGATCGAGGCGCTGATGAAGCGCAAGGACTATCGCATGAGGATCGGCGCCGTGACGCTCGGCATCGACAGCAAGGGCGACTTCTTCCGGACCGTGCCCCGGGACGAATACAGCGGAACCGGTTGGAAGAACAGCAAGCCCGAACTCGTCATCGAGGTGGTCGAACGGCTCAAGAACCGCATCGCCGTGAACGCCTCGCTCGGGAATCATGTCAACGTTGAAGACGCCAGCGCGTCGAGAAGGGCACTGATTGCGAAGATCCGAACCGAGATCCACGATTATCCCGCCAAGCCCGAGCTAGCGAAGGGACTCTTCTGATCACCGGACACAGTATCCTGAGGGCACGGTTGCGCCACGCCGGGTAATGCCCGATCCCTCCATTCTCCTTCCCATCCTGTCCAGTCCGCGTGGCCCCTCGTCATTGCCGCGCACCCGCCGGGCAGCCCTGCATGAACATATCGGAGCAAAGAGGAGAACGACGGAACCTCACAGTCATCCCATCTCAAACATTCTTCAGGAAGAGACGGATGTTGTCCTCAGTGTCAAAAAGGCGACACATCCGCCTTTCGTCTGGACTAACGTCTGGTGAGACCAATTGACATTGAAGGTATTGGATGTCAATTTCCAAAACGCCTCTCTCATCGTATTTTCGGGTTCTTCTCCGAAGTTTCGCGGCACGAACAAGGGTAGAGCAAAGACAACAATCTAAGGGTTTTCACCCCCCCCGTCGGCAATTTCTTTAAAATAGAGGTATGCGAAACAGGCGAACCCGAAACCGTTCTCGTTAAGTGCGGAATTCTTCATGAGGGTTCGCCCCTACTCGGAGGCTTTATGCAAAAGACAATCCTCGCCGTCGCCCTTGCCTCGGCATTCTCCATGGGCACCGCTTGCTCTGCAGACACGAACGTCAAAATTCTTCAAGGTCAGGGTATCGACCCGCTCCTCGAAGGCAAGTACCAGCTCGGCGGTGACTACACGCTCGACGGCATGACTGAGTCCATTGCCTACAAGGCAAACATCGACCTCAACGGCCATAACCTGACGATCACCACCGACGGCAGCGTCAAGAATGACAAGGGCACCCAGAGCGGCGATTATGCGTTCCAGAACCTTACCATCCATGGCAAGGGTAATCTTGCGCTCACGGTGACGGGTAAAGACCAAATGGCATTTGGTGTTGACAGCGGGTCCAGCCTGAAGGCCGACAATATTGCGCTGACCAACAAGAATGGTTTCTGCATCTGGTCTGAAGACAATGGCACGAAGCTTGATATTGCCACCAATGATCCGACCAAGGGGATCATTGACATCAAAAGCACCAATGAGGCAGCGATCTACGTTTACGGAACAGAGACCAAGATCAACATCACCGATTTTGCCGTGCTGAACGTCTCAACCACTTCCGTCAACAATCATGGAAACGCGATCAACCAAAACGGCGGGGAGCTGAACATTAGCGGCGGCAAGGTCTACCTGTCGTCGGACAAGCGCACCGCCTTTGTGAGTCAGGCCGCAAATGCGGAGCATCCCTCCAAAACAACCTTCAACGTGAGCGAGCTTCACGTCGACGCCAACATCAATTTGCCTGAAGACGAAAGTGGAATTGAGCGCAAGACCGGCGCTTTTACGGTGAGCGCAGGCGACGTCACCGTCAATGCCGACGTCTTCACGGTCAAGGTGACGGAAAGCGAGACCAATAAGAAGAAGGACATCTCCGCGCTGAACATTTACGACGGTCAGTCTGCATCCTCTGACTCGGACCCCGTTCTTACAGTCAACACGAAGAAGACGGCCATCACCGGCGACGTCGTTGCCAAGGCCGGCACTTCGACCATCAAGTCCGAAACGCTTCAGGTCACGGGCGACTTGACGATTCAGAAGAAAGCCTCCATGCCGCTCACCTTCAGCGGCAAGGACTCCTTCCTCACGGGCCAGGCGAACATCGAAAAGTCCACGGATGACAAGGTCAACAACACGCTCACCTTCAAGGAAAACGCCGTCTGGACGGTCAAGGGCGAAAGCTCCGTTGACGCCCTCGTCGTTGAAAACGCCACGGTCGACATTTCCGCCACGGACAAGAACGTGACGGTTGCCTCGCTCACGGGCAAGAACGGCACGATCGTCATGGACGCCGCTGGCGAGAACAGGCTCACGGCGACCACCAACACCGTGAAGGAACTCAAGGCAGTAGCCTCGAAGACCGCCGACTACGTGACGACCGAAGAAGCCGCCAAGATGCTTGACCGCATCAATGCTGAAGGTGCCACGATCACGGGCGAAGTGAAGGAAGGCGACTACAACGGCTCAATCATCGTCGACCAGCAGGGCAACACCGTCACGAAGACGAACACCCTGATGCAGGACGTCCTCACGCTCAACGGCGCCACGACGCTCAGCCTCAACCGCATCCTCTCGAACGACATCAGGAAGCGCATGGGCGACGTCCGTTCCGCTGAAGGCACGACCGGCGCCTGGGCACGCTGGGACGGCGGCCGCCTCTCGGGCGGTGCCGTTGAAAACGACTTCAACACGATCCAGGTCGGCGTCGACACGCTGGTGCCGAACCAGAACTTCCGCGTCGGTTTTGCCGGCAGCTACACCAACGGTGACGCCGACTTCACACGCGGTTCCGCCGAAATGGACGCCTGGTCGCTTTCCGCCTACGGCCTCTGGTACGGTGACAACGGCATGTTCGCCGACGTGATCGCTCGCGTTGCGAAGGCCGAGACCGACGTCACGGCCGACGGCGCCGCGAAGAAGGGCACGCTCGAAAACTACGCCTACAGCCTGTCGGGTGAGTTCGGCTGGCGCTTCAACCTCTCCGAGCAGTTCTACGTCGAGCCGCAGAGCGAACTGACGTGGACCTACATCGACGAGGACGACCTTCACCTCGGCACGGCCTCCTACACGTTTGACTCCATGAACAGCTTCATGGGCCGCGTGGGCTTCGCCACCGGCATGAAGTGCCCGAACAACAAGGGCGACGTCTACCTGCGCGTTTCCGCAGTCCATGAGTTTGCGGGCGACCGCAAGATCACGGGCGCCAACGGCGCAACGCTCGAAGAGGACGGTAAGGACACCTGGGTTGAATACGGCATCGGCGCCAACTTCAACCTGACGCCCAACACCTACTTCTGGGCCGACGTCGAACGCACCGAAGGCGCGACCCTTGACGAAGACTGGCGTGCCACCATCGGCGTGAGGCACGCGTTCTGATCTACGTGACGAAAGAGTGACGTCCATGGGATGAGCTGACGGCTCAACTCGAACTGTCACCTCCAACCTCGCCCGAACGTTTGACGACGTTCGGGCGATTGTCTTTGTCAGGAAGGAAGAGGAGCACGCCCAACAGCGTGGGATGAGAAAGACCGCCGTGGATACTCTCCGCTGGCGGCGTTTCCTTTGCTCTCACCCGCCAAACCGATCGAGCAAAAGGGCGGGAGCTTCTTCAGATTTTCAGGCTTCTCAGAGGCTGCGCTTCAGCACCTCCACGACGTCCTTCCTCGAGAACGGAACAGGAAAGGCTTCAAGCGGCGCAAACCAGTGCTTCTCGATGTGCTCGGCCATGGCCTCGAAGTGCGTGTTGTCGATGCCGTTGCAGCCGAGCGTGCTCGCCCAGAGAAGTTCGGATCGAGCGTTGAGGTCGGCAGGATTTTCGAGCACGACGGGCGTGTTGCGGATCACCGTACGCAGGATGCCTTCGATGAGACCTTCGGCGACGGGAGAGATGTCCTTCACGAAGTACTGTTCCAGGTAGTGGCTCATGATGTCGCAGTAGCCCGCAACGGTCTGGCGAGCGGGAACCGTAATCGTATAGGCCGGATCGATGAAGGAGACGACGGGCCAGAGCAGGTCGCTCGCGAGCGGAAGCTTCTCGTTGGTCTCGATGTTCGAGATGACCGCACTGTTGTCGTATTCGCTCCCCGTGGCCGCGATGGTGTTGACGGTCATGAGGGGAAGGGCGTCTTTCACGAGACTGTTGTCGAGCACGAGCTCCCAGGCAGGTCCGTCATGTCCGGCCGCCGCGCAGATCGCCTTTGAGGCGTCCATCGTCAGACCGCCGCCGACGGCAACTACGAGATCCACGCCTTCAGCGCGGCAGAGGGCAGCAGCGCGGTCAACCGACGTCACGCGCGGATTGGGCTCAATCCCTGAAAACTCGACGACACGAACGCCTGCAGCTTCAAGGGCCTTGAGAACTGCGTCGAGCTCCCCGTTGCGGCGCACGCTGCCGCCGCCCGTGACGACGAGCGCCGTTTTACAGCCGCTTGAGGTTAGTTCGTCAGCCATGTTGTCGGCCACGGCGCCGACGCCGAAATGAAGCTTCGTGGGTGAATGGTAGATGAAGGACTGCATGATCCGGTCTCCTTGTTCGTAGTGTGCGTGCGTTGCGGACGGCTCCGGCACGCGGCCCGTCCGCCTTCATGCAGGAAATTCTGCACCTCACGGCTTTTGCGTCATTGTCCTTTTCTCTCAACGACTTGCCCAAAGTTCTTGAATTGGACGTGTGGCAAAAAGCACGCCGCAAGCAGGAATTGCGCAAGCTAGGGTAATCCCTTAGTTTCAGGATCCGGACTGGCGCTGAAACAGGCCGATCTACTGCCGGAGCCTCTCGCAGAGGGGAAGACGTCCGATTCGTGATTCCCGCTGTAGTCAACGTGAAGCCGACGGCGCTTCACGAGCGAGGGAAGGGCATTCTCGGCATTTCGTCGTCTTTGTACGAGAGGCGCCGTTGCTGTATAGTGTCGCCTCACTGAACAAACGTTCATTCAGCAATACCTCCCTGACGCAGTGCGACAGGGGTTTAGGATTTCCAATCCACAAGAAACCACAAAGAAGACATACATCATGAAGCTTGCCAGCAAGTTCAAGACCGCCACCGTTCTCGGCGCCGTGTGCGCCGCCTTCGCCGTTCCCGCCCACGCCGAATTCACCGGTTCCGCCGGTCTTGGCGTTCACGTCTGGGACGGCGGCTACCGCGACACGGACGCTCAGGTCTGGCCGATCCCCGCAGTCGACGTTGAAACCGATCACTTCTACTTCAAGGGTCTCGAAGCCGGCGGCTTCCTCGTCAAGACCGACGCCCACCGCCTGATGCTCGGCGTCTCCTACATTGGACTCGGCTTTGACGCCGGTGACTCGGACGACGCCCGGATGAAGAAGCTCGACGACCGCGACGGATCCTTCTTCGCCAACGTCACGTACGCCTGGCGCAGCCAGCTCGGCCAGATCACGGCCAGCATCGGCGCCGACATCTCCGGCAAGTCCGAGGGCTTCATGAGCGACGTGAGCTGGATGAAGCGCTTCGACGTGGCCGGCTTCGGCGTCACCCCGCAGGTCGGCGTTCTCTTCACGAGCGAAAAGTTCAACGACTACTACTACGGCATCTCCCACGCCGAATCCAAGCGCAGCGGCCTCGACGCCTACAGCGCCGATGCAGGCGTCTCCCCGTACTTCCGTCTGATCGGCGACTACCGCATCTCCGAAAAGTTCAGCGTCTACGCTGAAGGCACGGTCCGCTCCCTCTCCAAGGAAATCAAGGACAGCCCGATGGTTGACGGCGACATCGCCTACGGCTTCGGTGCCGGCGTTTCCTACCACTTCTAACGAAGTCGCAGGGACCCCCCGTTCCTACAGCGCATTCAGGAAGGCCGCATCTCTCCACAGGGACGTGCGGCCTTTTCGACGTCCGGGCATGTCCCCAACGCCGTGGGTCCCGTATCCAATCCGGAAGCGGGACCCGCGTGCATGTGGATCAGTCCGGTAAACCTGAGTTCGCGGACTTATTCTATGCATACGGGGTACTCGACTCCGGCCGCTTTATAGGCGAGTCGAGTCACCTTGTTGGGCTCGGAAGTAATCAAGCATCCTTTTATCTCAGAGCATGACTGCGTT
>ENA-OQHN01000537-OQHN01000537.1-human-gut-metagenome-genome-assembly--contig:-NODE-537-length-13018-cov-2.995190_pt1 | contig 13018 bp, 14 predicted proteins | sample MGYA00242564_ERZ504721 | MGnify/ENA primary metagenome ERZ504721 (study PRJEB26092, sample SAMD00036212) | human gut metagenome | host: Homo sapiens | study: EMG produced TPA metagenomics assembly of...
GGCGCGCGGAGAAATATTCATCGGCATGAGAGTAGGTGCAGGGGCCCTCGACGCTGACCGACACGGGCAGCAACCCGGCAAGGCACAATTCGATGCGGTTGCATTCCCACAGGTCTATGTGCCACTTGCCGTGGCGGCGGGCCACCTTGTCCATGTCGAAACCGGCGTCGGCAAACAGCCCGTACACCTCGTCGCCCACCTCGAAATGCTCGAGCGAGATGCCCGGGCCTATGCAAGCCCGCAGCGCCGACGGCTCGGTGTGGTATGCAGCCGCCATGGCTGCCACGGCACGCGCGGCTATGTGGGCCACCGTGCCGCGCCATCCGGCATGCACGGCGCAGCAGGCGCGGTGGCACGGGTCGTAAAGGAGGATGGGCATGCAGTCGGCCGTTGACACACCGACGCAAACGCGCTCAACGTCGGTCATCACGGCATCGACACCCTCGAGCAGCATTTTCCGCGTAGACGGCGGCAGGGCCATTGAACTCGCCGGCTATCTGCCTCACTTCCACCCCGTGGGTCTGGTGCGGCATTACCAGCCGCTCTTCGCCGATGCCGAGCTCGCGGCACAGCAGGCCGCGGTTGTTTGCCACGGCCAGTGGTCGTCGCCGCAATACTCGTTCACGTTGAACGAACCGTGGTTGCCATGGCTGTAGCCGCCGTGGCGCGTGGTGCTGAAGGCAACCACGCCTTCGCCGAGGCTGTAGCGGCGCAATGTGGGCTCAGGGGTTGCCGTCGTCTTCGTATTCATACTCGAAGTCGTCGTAGTCCTCTATGTCTTCAACGTCGTCGTCGCCGTCGTCATCCCCGAAGCCCTCGTCGTCGTCTTCGCCCTCGGCCGCCAGCTCGGCAATGAAGGCGCTCATGTCCTTGTCGCGGTGCACAAGGGTCTCTTCGGCCGTTATTTCCTTCAGCTTGTTGCTCTCGCTGTTGAGCTCCCGCCACAGCACGTCCTTGAGGTCGTCGAGCCCCATGTGCGCCACTGCCGAGATGAACACCACGGGTATGTCGTCGGGCACGGTCTCACGCAACATCTCTATGAGCTCCGCGTCGAGCAGGTCGGCCTTGGTCACGGCCAGCACACGGTGCTTGTCGAGCATCTCTGGGTTGAAATTGCGCAGTTCGTTGAGCAGTATCTCATACTCGCGCTTTATGTCGTCGGTGTCGCCCGGCACCATGAAGAGCAGCAGCGAGTTGCGCTCTATGTGGCGCAAGAAGCGCAACCCGAGGCCGCGCCCTTCGCTCGCTCCCTCGATGATGCCCGGAATGTCGGCCATGACAAACGACTGGCGGTCGCGATACTCCACTATTCCCAACGACGGTTCGAGCGTGGTAAACGGGTAGTTGGCTATTTTGGGGCGCGCGCTCGACAGCGCCGAGAGCAGCGTTGACTTGCCGGCATTGGGGAAACCGACCAAGCCCACGTCGGCCAACAGCTTGAGCTCGAGTATGACGGTCATCTCCTGCATGGGCTCGCCGGGCTGGGCAAAGCGCGGAGCCTGGTTGGTGGCGGTGCGGAACTGGTAATTGCCCAACCCTCCGCGGCCGCCCTTGAGCAGCATTACCACCTGCCCGTCGCGCGCAACGTCGCAGATGTACTTGCCGGTCTCGGCGTTGTAGGCCACGGTACCGCACGGCACGTCGATGTAAACATCCTTGCCGTCGGTGCCATGGCATTTGTCTCGCCCGCCATTGCCGCCGTGCCCGGCGCGTATATGGCGGTCATAGCGCAGGTGAAGCAGCGTCCAATAGTTATGGTTGCCGCGCAGGTATACATTGCCGCCACGCCCTCCGTCACCTCCGTCAGGCCCTCCGTTGGGCTGGTACTTGGCCCGGCGCAGGTGCATCGAGCCCCTGCCGCCCTTGCCGGAGCGGCAGTATATCTTCACGTAGTCTACAAAGTTGGATGCTGCCATCTACATCAGTTTATGTTGTCAACGACCTCGCAGATGTCCTTGAAAATCCTGTCAAGCTCACCGAGGCCATTGATGTGGTTGTGTATTCCTTCTTTCTCATACCAGTCTATCAGCGGCGACGTCTGGTTGTGGTAAACGTCGAGGCGCTTCTTTATGGTCTCCTCGTTGTCGTCCGAGCGCCCGCTCTCCTGGCCTCTCTTTATGAGCCGCTTCATGAGCTCTGCCTCTGGCACGTCGAGCTCAATCATAGCCGCCACGGCATGGCCGCGCTCCGCAAGCATGGCCTTGAGTGCCTCGGCCTGTGCTATGGTGCGTGGGAACCCGTCGAAGATGACTCCCGCGTGGTCGGCGCCGAAGCCGTCGTAAACGCTTGCCAGTATGCTCACCATCAGTTCGTCGGGTATCAGCTGGCCGTTGTCAATGTAACCCTTGGCTGTCTTGCCCAGCTCGGTGCCGTTCTTTATCTCATTGCGCAGCACATCGCCGGTTGAGATGTGACCGAAACCATACTTCTTTATGAGCAAGTCGCTCTGTGTTCCCTTGCCGGATCCCGGCGCTCCGAATATCACAATATTCTTCATCGTAAGTCTTGTTTTGTCTATTGTTTGTATGAAACGTATACTGTCTAACTATTGTCCCTCCGCAGCCACAGCCCCGATGGGCGCGCGCCGCATGCCGGAACAAGCCGAAGGGCACCCACGCCGTCAGTCGTTCTTCAGCGTATATATGTCTTTCAGCTGCCTGCCCTGCTGGTCATAGTCCAGCCCGTAGCCCAGGATGAAGTCGTTGGGAATCCTGAATGCCACGTAGTCTATGGTCAATGGCACCTTCAGCCTGTCGGGCTTTAGCAGCAGGGTGCATATATGCACAGACGCGGGGTTGCGCGTGCCGATGCTCTCTATCATCCTCTTCATGGTGAGTCCGCTCTCAACTATGTCCTCGACAATGATTACCGTGCGCCCCGACAAGTTCTCGTTGATGCCGATAACCTCTTTCACCGTGCCGCTCGAAGTGACGCCCTGGTAAGACGCAAGCTTCACAAACGATATCTCGCAGGGTATGGTTATCTCTCTCATCAGGTCGGCAGCGAAAATAAAAGCGCCGTTGAGCACTGCCAGCAACAGCGGGTTCTTGCCCGCCATGTCGCGGTTTATCTGTTCTGCAACGGCTTTAACGCGCTGCTTAATCTCGGCCTCAGATATTGAAGTCTCAAACAGTTTGTCTTGGATTTTGACTACACTCATGCTTCGTTTTTAGAAATTTTGAGGCAAAATTACTAAAATTCTGCCAAAGACTACGCAGCGGTTAGCATTAATTTTGTATTTTTGCACGTATGAAGATTTTCACTAGTGCTCAGATACATGAGCTTGACAAATACACAATAGAGCACGAGCCGATAGATTCCATCGACCTCATGGAGCGCGCGGCAAAGGCAATTGCGCGCTCGATAGCCGAAGAATGGAGCACGGCGACGCCTGTTGTGGTATTCGCAGGCCCTGGGAACAATGGCGGCGACGCCCTTGCCGTGGCCAGGCTTCTGGCCGAGCAAGGCTACGGTGTGTCTGCAATTTTTATTCAACATCACCGGGCATCTGTCGGCCGATTGCGCCGCAAACAAGGACAGGCTCGTTTCCGTCAAGAAAATACAGCAGTTCATTGAAGTGAAGCAAGAGTTCGACCCGCCTCACCTCGACGCCGGCACCCTGGTGGTCGACGGGCTGTTTGGCTCCGGGCTCAACAAGCCGCTGGCGGGCGGTTTCGCCTCGCTGGTAAAGTATATCAACGCTTCCCCGGCCAGCGTGGTGAGCATCGACGTGCCGTCGGGGCTGATGGCCGAGGACAACACCTACAACGTGAGGGCCAACACCATACATGCCGACCTGACGCTGACGCTCCAACAGCCCAAGCTGTCGTTCCTTTTCGCAGAGAACCAGCACTACATCGGCAGGCTGAAAGTGCTCGACATACGCATCAGCGAGGAAGGCATGGCAAAGACAGACGCCCGTTACCACATAGTAGACGAGAACGAAGTGCGCCCCCTGCTGAAGAAGCGCAGCGACTTCGCCCACAAGGGGAGCATGGGCAACGCCCTGCTTGTGGCAGGCAGCTACGGCATGGGCGGCGCCGCCGTGCTGGCAGCACGGGCTTGCCTGAGGGCCGGCGTGGGCAAAGTGACGGTGCACTCGCCAAAGTGCAACAGCCTCGTGCTGCAGATATCAGTGCCCGAAGCCGTGGTGCAGCTCGACCAGGAAGAGACGGTGTTCTCGGAGCCTGTCGACGCCGAAGACTACACCGCGCTGGGCATAGGCCCCGGCCTGGGGCAGAGCGAGACCACAGCCATTGCGCTCATAGCGCAGCTGAGGCGCACCCAATGTCCCATTGTGGCCGACGCCGACGCACTAAACATACTGGCCAACCACCGCGCATGGCTGCAACAGTTGCCCAAGGGCATAATACTGACACCCCACCCCAAGGAGTTCGACCGCATCAACGGGCACTGCGCCGACAGCTACGAAAGGCTGTCGAGGGCGTGCGACATGGCCGAGAGACTGGGGGCATACATCATAGTCAAAGGCCACTACTCTGCGCTATGCAAGCCCGACGGGCACGTGGCCTTCAACCCCACGGGCAACGCCGGCATGGCCACGGCCGGCAGCGGCGACGTGCTCACAGGCATAATCACGGCCCTGCTGGCACGCGGCTACAAGCAGGCCGACGCCTGCACGGTGGGAATGTACCTGCACGGACTGGCCGGCGACCTGGCCGCACGCAGCCTGGGCAAGGAGAGCCTCACGGCCGGCGACATCATCAACTACCTGCCGCAGGCGTTCATGCGGCTTGAAGACTGACCATAATACACTCAAAAAAGTAACCATCAGCATCATGAGAAAGTTATTCATAGCAGGGCTGCTCGCCGTTTGCAGCGGAGCGTTCGCCCAGACCGAGACAAGCAACTACAGGCCGGGGGTGACCCCTGAGGGCGCTGTATACTTCCTCCCAAAGACCGTGCTGCGCTTCGTTGTCAGGGTGGAAAAGACCACTTACACGCCGGGAGACTTCTGCCGGTATGCCCAGCGATACCTGCGCCTGAACGATGTAGAGGCCGAGGCTTCGACAACACACAAGCTCATTGGCATGACCATGGGCACCTATGGCGAGGCCGACAAGGCAAAGGGCTACGCCGTGAAGTTCAACGCCAAGACCTCGGCATGCAACATTTCGCTGGCCGACGACGGCACGTTGCTGGCCGTCAACGCCACGGCCCGCAAGCCAGAGGCGCCTGTCCCGTTTGCCCCGGCGCCCAAACCGGCACCGGTAAACCCGAGGCAGTATCTCAGCGAAGAAGTGCTCGCCGCAGGAAGCACGGCCAAGATGGCCGAGCTGACCGCACAAGACATCTACGACATACGCGACAGCAAGAACTACCTTAACCGCGGAGAGGCCGACTACATGCCCAAAGACGGGGAGCAGCTGCGCATAATGCTGGCCAACCTCGACAGGCAGGACAAGGCGCTGACACAGCTCTTCACCGGCACGACAACCAAGGACACCACTGAGTATGTGCTCACGGTGTGCCCGCAACCGGGCATGCAGAAGCAGGTGCTCTTCCGCCTTTCGCAGAAGCTGGGGCTCGTTGACAACGACGACTTGTCGGGTGAGCCATACTACATCAGCGTCACCGACGAGCAGAGCCTGCCGGCGGCAGCACCCGAGACCGAGGGCGGAAAGAAGAAGAAAGAAAAGGAAGACGGCATATACGTCAACATTCCGGGAAAGATTACCGTCAATATATACAAGGGGGCGACCCTGCTCGACAGCTTCGAGACGAGCGCCGCGCAGTATGGCTACACCGAACTGCTGAGCGGAGAGCTGTTCAACAAGCGATACACCACCCACCTGACGCTCAACCCCGCCACCGGGGCCATCGACAAACTCGATGCCGAGCAGCCTGAATAAAGGCGCTGGGCGGCGGCAGAGGACCACCACCCGCCAAACCGGAAAACCAACAGTGCGCCGGAGCCCATGCGGCTACCGGCGCACTGTTTTTATGCCACGCCTGGCTGCCAGAGGCCCTACAGTAGCGGCAAAAGGCCGGGCAACGACCACCGAAGCACCCGTCCGCGGCAACCGGACAGGGGCCAAGGGTGCCCCTCAATGCGGAATTGACCACACCTATACATATATATATTATTGTGGGGGATGGGCCGACGGCCGGGCGACGCCCCCCGGCTGCACGACAAACGGGAATGGGGAACACCCGCCATGAAGCGCAACGCCGGCGCGGGCACACCGCGACTGCATAACCGACCCACCGCCCCCGGCGGCCGCCATGCCGCCCCATCAACGGATGAGCCACAAGGCAACGCAACACCACGGGCCCACAGGCGCAGCCACACCAAGGCCGGCCCATGCCGCCAACAGCCGCTGCCCCGGGCCGTCAATGCAAGTCAAAGCTCTCGCCGTTGGCCTTAGCCCAGTCTACAAACGCCTTTTCCATGTCCTTTATCAGCTTCATGGGGTCTGAAGCCATGCAGGCTGCAGCGTTGAGCTGGGCCCGGTAACTGTCCGAGCGCATAAGCAGTATCACGCAGTCGAGCTCCGACTCGCTGACACTGCCCACAAACCTGTTGAGCATCAAGGCCTTGGTCATGCCGGTAACAAAGCCCAACACGGTCTTCACCTTGTCTTCGTCGACGCCCACGCCAACCTTAGCCAGCACATTGTCGACGGCCGAAGTCATAAGCTGCTCCGTACCGCTGGCCTGCCAATATGCCTCAAACTTCTCCTTGTATGCCTCGGTACACTCGGCCACCGATGGCAGCGTGGGTTGGCGCCCATCCTTCAGTGCGCCGAAAGCCGACGACATTGTGGGCATTATGTCCTTTACTATGTCTGCGTAAAGCGAAGAGATGTGGGCGTTGGCCTGCCTTATGTCGGGGCGCGCCAAGAGCCCGGCCAGCCCTACCAGTTGCTGTTCCGACACATTCTCGCGGAAGCATGGCAAGGCCATGTCAACCATGTCGTCGCCATATTGCGTGGCGATATACCTGTCGAGGCTTTTCTCAAGGCGCAACGCCTCCTCGCTGCTCACACCGTGCCGGCTGCGCGACAACGCCCCGGCAACAAACATTTTCATCTGCGACTTCCTGATGGCCATGCTGGCACTATCAGCAAACAACACCTGCTTAAGTGCCTCACAGTAGCGGTCGGTGGCAGCCCCGGCGGTGCCTCCGACCATCAAAGCCATGGCTGCGGCCATCAAAATCCTGTTCATTCTCATAAGTCAATGCTGTGTATATGGTGGTTATTTCGTTCGATAGCCATGCACACTGCGCTACGCAACGCGCGTCTCAACAGTGGCCGACCGGACAAAGATAGCTATTTTTTGCTACAAACAGCACTGCCATGGCCTGCAAAAAAACTCTTTCCCACGGTTTGTAACGGCGGAAAGGCCCGCCTACCCACACCTACGGCAGCAACCTCACGCCCACGCCGCCTTGGCGCCACCGCCACGTCCCGGGCAGCGCATGGCGCAACCGCCTGTCTGACAGCGGATTGCAATACAGCCCGTTTGGGCCTGCAAAACGGGCCGTATTGAAGCCCAAAAACAGGCCGTTATGCACCACAAAACGGCCCATACTGCCATCTGCCACTGTAGCATAGGCGGCACGGTTGCCGCCAGCCGAACTTCAAGCGCGGCCCGCTTTGTAATGTTTTCCTACCAAAGATGCGCTTCGCGGGGCAATCCGCCACACAAGCAACCGGCGCCGAAGCCACCGGCAGACGGGCACGGGGAAGGCGTTTTTTTGTTAAAACAAATAAAAAATGCCGCTTATTCCGGCTTTTTGATTATAATTGGACTCGAAATGAAAACATATCGGCAAAAGGCCCTACAAGCGAAGGCAGTAAGCCCGACAGACAAAAACGATACAGAGATATGTTAGGAGCAATAGTTGGAGACGTGGCCGGTTCTGTATATGAATCGAGCCGAATGAAATGCAGCGACCCAAGCAAGATAACGCTGTTCATGGCCACGAGCCGCTTCACCGACGACTCGGTGATGACGCTCGCCGTGGCCCGGTGGCTTACAGACAGCCGCGACAAGAGCGCGGCCTCGCTCGTTGAAGCCATGCAGAAACTGGGCCGCAAGTATCCCAACGCAGGCTATGGGCCGGCCTTCGCCCGCTGGTTGGCCGCCGACAACCCCAAGCCCTACGGCAGCTGGGGCAACGGCGCGGCCATGCGCGTCAGCTACATCGCTTACCACTTTGATACGCTGGAAAAGGTGGAGGAAGAAGCGAAAAACAGCGCCATGTGCACACACAACCACATAGAGGGCCTGAAAGCCGCTGTTGCGACCGCGGGGCTCATTTACCTTGCGCTGCACGGCGAGCGCAAAAAGGACCTGAAAAAATACTTAACAAAGAGTTTGAATACCCCGTGCATAAGCCGCTGTGGGCGTACCGGCCGAAGGCGAAGTTTGATGCTACGGCGGAGGGGACCATGCCGCTTGCGTTCCGCTGCTTTATGGAAAGCGAGGATTGGGAAAGCTGCATCCGCAATGTGTTCAGCGTGAAGTGCGACACCGACACCGTGGCGTGCATTGCGGGCGGCATTGCGGGCGCATACTATAAGCGGACGGTGGAAAACGAAAAGGATCTTTTAAAACGCTACCTTATCAAGCCCGATAAGCGCAAGGTCGGCGAGTTTGACCGCTTTTTATACGATTGGGCTACAAAGTAACATTTCCGCATATATTTGAATTTCGGTATTGAAAAACCGCCTGTGTTTTTTTGAAACGGGCGGAGCGACGCAGGGATCGCCGCGATTTTTAAGGGAAAGGGTTTATCAGAACATGATTATTGACACATATCAGTCCGGCGCCGTGATGCGTATTTTGCAAAGCGGCAAGATTTACCGCGCAAGCCCCAGTATTTCGTTTAAGAAGGAGTACGCCGCGCTCATCGATATGCTCGACCTGCACTGCGAATGCCCCATATTCGGCGTGGTGCGCGGCAGAAAGCAGAATACCGGCGGACGCGTTTCGGGTGCGGTGCGCATCCGTCTCAATGTCCCGCGCGAATACGTGAAGCTGACCGAGTACACCGACTGGGCGGATTTTCTCGACAACTTCAAATACACGAACCCGAACGATTATTCCACCATCATCGTCGGCAGCTTGGATGTGAAATCTTCGGACCATCTCCGTGTGGTGGAGAGCCTTAAGCACCAGCGGCATCTGTTCCAGTACAAAATGCCGCAGGCGATTTTGGAGTATATTGACCCGAAATGGGTGGTACGGTATAAAGTCATCACAAACACAAGAGAGCAGGAGGACCGCAAGGAGCACCGGCTCAATTTCTTCCGTTGGTAAGGAGGGCTTGAACTTGAAAATCGGTCAATACATTTTATCGCTTGACCAGGGCACGACCAGTTCGCGCGCCGTGTTGTTTGACGCTTTGGGCGGCATTGCGGGCATGGGACAGCGCGAATTTACGCAGATTTACCCGCAGCCCGGCTATGTGGAGCACGATGCCGTGGAGATCTTGCAGACGCAGCTTTACGCCATGCGGCAGGCGGTGCATGAGGCGGAGATCACCGCGGAGGACATCGCTGCCATCAGCATCACGAATCAAAGAGAGACCACCGTGGCGTGGGACAGCGAGACGGGTATCCCGATCTGCAACGCCATTGTGTGGCAGTGCCGCCGCACCGCGCCGGAATGCGAGCGGTTAACAGCCGAGGGACTTGAGGAGTACATTCATAAAACGACGGGACTCATCATCGACCCGTATTTTCCGGCACCAAAATGAAGTGGATTTTGGATAACGTGCCGAAGGCCAAAGTGCTCGCGAAGGAGCATCGCCTACGCTTCGGTACCATTGATACGTGGCTCATTTATTCGCTCACAGAGGGCGAAAGCTATGTGACGGACGTGACGAACGCTTCGCGCACCATGCTGTTTGACATTCAAAAGCTTGATTGGGACGAGAAAATGCTGAACGTGTTCGGTATCCCGCGTGACGCGCTGCCGAAAGTCGTGGACTCCTCCGGCATTGTGGGCATGTGCTCCGAAACGATACTCGGCAGGAAAATTCCGATTGCGGGCATTGCGGGCGACCAGCACGCCGCGCTGTTCGGACAGTGCTGCTTTGATAAGGGCATGGCGAAAAATACATACGGCACGGGCTGCTTTGTGCTGATGAACACGGGTGATAAGCCGGTTTTCTCCGACCGGGGGCTTATTACGACGATCGGTTGGTGCGTGAATGGCGAGACGACCTATGCGCTTGAGGGCAGTGCGTTTAACGCGGGCTCGGCCATCAAATGGCTGCGCGATGAGTTGAAGCTTATCGCGAACCCGCAGGAAGCGGACCTTCTTGCGGAGACCGTGGAGGACGCAGGCGGCGCGGTGTTTGTGCCGGCGTTTACAGGGCTTGGTGCACCGTACTGGGATATGTATGCGCGGGGCGCACTGCTCGGCGTGACGCGCGGTACGTCTAAGGCGCACATCTGCCGCGCTGTGCTGGAAAGCATTGCGTATGAAAGCTATGACCTCGTGAAAGCTATGGAAGCGGGCAGCGGCACGGAAATTTCCGAGCTGCGCGTGGACGGCGGCGCATCGAGAAGCCGTTTTTTGATGCAGTATCAGGCAGATTTATTGCACTGCGCCGTGAGACAGCCGAAGTGTCTGGAAACCACCGCGCTCGGCTCTGCCATGCTGGCGGGGTTGGCCGTCGGTGTGTGGGAATCGCTGGATGAGCTTAGAACCGTGTGGAAGCTTAAAAATGCGTATGACCCGCAAACGGCAGCAGGCAGCGAAGCAAAAGCGCTGAAACGCTGGCATAAGGCCGTGGAAAGATCCATGGGCTGGGCGGACGGTTTGGATTAAGCCAAAGTTAAGCACAGCGAAGCGACGTAAAAGTTTTCGCCAGCCTTTTTCAAAAGGCTGTGGAATCCAAGGGTGAAACCCTTGGTCGAGCTCCGCAGAGCTCGAAATCCTTTTGCCTGCCATAAAATCAGGACAGGAGAGGGAACAGTCCAGTGGACTGTTCCCTCGTGGGAGACCCAATTAGGGGGTCTCCCAAAAGGCGTCCACAAAGACGCCTTTAAAATACCAAACAAGCTAGCATAGAAGCACGCAGACCAGTTTTTCTGCGTGCTTTCTTTTTGCCTAAAATCAAAGAAAGTCGTTTTGATTGAGGGAAGCGAAAAATCCTGTTGACGGATAAAACAATATGTGATACTATATTATCACGCTAAATCAAAGTAATAGGGAGGCGACGGGATGATCGCAATTATAGATTACGGCGCGGGCAATATCCGCAGCGTGGAAAAAGCGCTTATGCATATCGGCTGTGAGGTCGAAGTCACACAGGACCCGAGCATTCTCATGAAAGCCGACGGCGCCGTGCTGCCGGGCGTCGGTTCATTTGGCGACGCCATGCACGAGCTGCGCGGGAGAGAACTGGAAGCGCCGATTAAAGCGTTCGTCGCCTCCGGCAAGCCGTTTTTGGGTATTTGTTTAGGGCTGCAAATCCTGTTTGAGAGCAGCGAGGAGTCCCCGGGCGTCTCCGGCCTGTCGCTTTTAAAAGGTAAGGTGTTGCGTATTCCTGCTGCGCCGGGGCTGAAAATTCCGCATATCGGGTGGAATTCGCTTGAAATCAAAAAGGACGGCGGGTTGTTCCGAAGCATTACGGGCGAGCCGTATGTGTACTTTGTGCACTCGTATTATTTAAAGGCCGAAGAGGACGTTGTGACCGCTACGGCGCAGTACGGTGTGGAAATTCATGCGGCGGTGCAGAAAAATAACCTCATGGCAATGTCAATTTCACCCGGAAAAAAGCGGAGCGTTGGGACTGAAGCTGCTCGAAAACTTCGCCGCCATGACGCAGGGAAAGGGGGGCGTGTAAATGTACGCCAAACGCATTATCCCGTGCCTTGACCTTAAAAACGGCAGGGTTGTTAAGGGCACAAATTTCGTGAATTTGCGCGATGCGGGCGACCCTGTGGAGGCTGCCGTCGAATACGACCGGCAGGGCGCGGACGAGCTTGTTTTGCTCGACATCACCGCGTCCTCCGATGCGCGCGGTATCATGCTGGATATCGTTTCCCGCGTGGCGAACAGCATATTTATCCCGTTTACGGTGGGCGGCGGCATCCGTACGGTAGAGGATTTCACGGCGCTGCTGCGCGCGGGCGCGGATAAGGTTTCGGTAAACTCCGCCGCGCTGAAAAACCCACAACTCATTGCGGACGCGGCGTATAAATTCGGCAGCCAGTGCGTTGTGATGGCGATGGACGCGAAGCGCCGCCCGAACGGTGCGGGCTGGACGCTGTATTTAAACGGCGGCCGCGTGGACACGGGCATTGACACCGTAGAATGGGCAAAGCGCGCGGAGAAACTCGGCGCGGGTGAAATTCTGCTGACGAGCATGGATTGCGACGGCACGAAGGCCGGGTATGACCTGGAGCTGACCCGCGCGGTTTCCGAAAGCGTGAGCATCCCGGTCATTGCATCCGGCGGTGCGGGCAAGATGGAGCACTTTAAGGACGCGTTTACAAAGGGTAAGGCGGACGCGGTTTTGGCGGCATCACTTTTCCACTTCCGCGAGATCGGCATACCGGAGCTCAAGGGTTACCTTGCGGAAAACGGTATCCCGGTGCGCCGGTGAAATTTAATAGAATGATTGAAGGACACTCCCGCATATCTTTTGGTGCGGGGTGTTTACTTATGAAAAGACATTTTCTTGGCTTCTGTTTGGCTGCTGTATTGCTGATCGGTGTGTTCTGTCCGCTTGCGCGTGCCGAGACGCCGGATTTCCCCGCGCAGGCTTTGGTGCTGATGGAAGCCTCCACGGGTCAGGTGTTATACGAAAAGTCTGCCCATGTGCAGCGACCTTGTGCGTCCATCACGAAGGTGATGACGCTTTTGCTCGTATTTGAGGCAATCGATGCAGGCACGCTGCATCTGGACGATGTGCTCACGGCCTCGGCGCACGCGGCGGGCATGGGCGGCTCGGACATTTGGCTCAAGGAGGGCGAGCAGATGACCGTAGACGACCTCATCAAAGCGTGCGTGGTGATGAGCGCGAACGACG
>ENA-OQHN01000538-OQHN01000538.1-human-gut-metagenome-genome-assembly--contig:-NODE-538-length-12962-cov-2.443241_pt1 | contig 12962 bp, 12 predicted proteins | sample MGYA00242564_ERZ504721 | MGnify/ENA primary metagenome ERZ504721 (study PRJEB26092, sample SAMD00036212) | human gut metagenome | host: Homo sapiens | study: EMG produced TPA metagenomics assembly of...
ACAGTAGTGGCCCTGTAGAGCGTGTCGGCCTTGTCGGCCCAGTCGCGCTCAGCTGTTGCTGCATTACGAGCGAGTCGCCGCCGTCGGTGACGGCATAGTCTACGGCAGAGGCTTGCGACGTGTGCGCCTCGACAAAGTCGGCAGTGAGCAGCGAGTATTCGCCGTCGCCACTGTCGTAGCTGTCCACCTGGCAAGCAGCGAGCACGGTTGCCAGCAAAAAATAGAATAGACTTCTTAATCATAATAATGTGGAAACATTGCGGCGGCACCTTGCCTTTGGAGCGAAGTGCCGCCGCTGATGGTTCAAACTGTAGCTGCCAATGCCGCCCTGTTGTTGCGCACGGGGTTGGCATACATCCTTAGAATGCACTCGCGCAAGAACGGCTCGTCCTTGCCTTCAAGCTCAATCCTGGCCAGCTGCCCGCCCACGTAATCTTCAAACACACGGCGCTCGGCCTCGGTGAAATGCTCGCCGTAGCCCTCGCCGGGCCACAATGTGTCGGCAGCCACATAGTTGCCGGCATACAGCCTGTAGTTGCTGTGAATGGCACGGTCTATGTGCCTGGCCACAGTGTCGAACAGCTCGCCCTTAGACATGGCCGGGTCGAGCGTGTCGAGAAATGCGTCGATGCACGTCGAGCAGTGGTAGTGTATGCGCCCCTTGCGGCCCATGATGCCCGTCTGCATGCTCATCACGTCGTCGGCCTTGGTCTTCTTCCACCCCGGCACGTCGCGCCTGAGCTGGAACTCCATGGCCTTGAGATAGTCGCACGGGTCGTATTCATACGAAATGGCCAGCGGCACGATATGCAGTTGCCGCAGCCTGTCGATGGCAGAGCCGTCGCCCCCCATGGCCATCATCTTGAGCACAGATGGCTGTGTGCGGTCGTCGCTGTCCTTGGCCCGGCCCTCGCGCTGCGCAATCCAGATGTTGTCGTGCTTGCGGGCAATCACGTAGTGCATGTAGTCGGCCATGCGCTTGCTGCTGGCAAGCATCTCCCTGAGCCCGGCGCTGCGCTCTACGATGAACGACTTGTTAAGCCTCACGAGGTCTTTTATCCACGGAGCGGCCAGCAGGTTGTCGCCTATTGCAATCTCGCAAGTGGTCCCGAAGCCAGCGTCAATCAAGAGCATGTCGAGCAACGCCGAGTCGAGCACGATGTCGCGGTGGTTGCTCACGAAGGTGTAGCGGCCGGCCCTGTCGACAGCCGAGCAGTCCATGTCGCACCCGTCGCTGGCAGTCTTGACAAGCCTCTTGAGGAAACCATAGCAGAACTTCACCTGGAAGTCGAGGCACGACTTGCACTTCCTCACTTCCCCGGCCAGCGCCTCGAAGGGCACTCCCGGCACGGCTGCGGCCAGCACAGCCCTGAACTGCCCGTCGGCCAGCAGCCTGTCGTACGCTTCAGGCAGCTCTTCGGGCTCAAACGGCCTTATGGCGTCATAGCGCCTCAACTCATCATCCATGGCAGAATAAAGTGTTTGGGCCGGCCTCCGATGGGCAGCCGGCGCGTTGTTGGCTTAATTAAACTGGTTCTCGACAATCTCCGTGAGCACTTCGGTCATGGTCATGCCGGCGGCACGCACCTGCTGCGGTATGAAGCTCGTGGCGGTCATGCCCGGCGTGGTGTTTATTTCAAGCATGTATATCTTGTCTACCTCTTTGCCGTCCTTGCCCGGCCCGCGGCCTATGATGTAGTCTATGCGGATGATGCCGTTGCAGTGCAGTATGTCGTAGATGTGGCTTGTGAGCTCCCTCACGCGGCGCGTGGTGTCCTCGCTGAGGCGCGCCGGGGTTATCTCCTGCACCTGCCCGTTGTACTTGGCGTCGTAGTCGAAGAACTCGTTCTTCGTCACCACCTCGGTAGCGGGCAGCACCACCGACCGCTCACGCGTCTTGTAGCATCCCACCGAAATCTCCGTGCCGTTGATGCAGGCCTCGACCATCACCTCCGGGCTCTCGAGCATGGCCTTGCGTATGGCCGGTGCCAGCTGGTCCTTGTTCTTCACCTTTGATATGCCGAAGCTGCTTCCGTCGGCTGCCGGCTTCACGAAACAGGGCATGCCGATGCGTGCCTCCACCTCGTCGTCGCTCACAAGCTCCTCGTAGCCGCTGCGTATGAGCAGGCTGTCGGCCACGAGCACGCCGTAGCCGCGCAGATACTGGTTGAGCACGAACTTGTCGAAGGTCATCGCCTCGACAAGAACGCCGCTCGTGGAGTAAGGTATTCCAATCAGGTCGAAGTAGCCCTGTAGCACTCCGTTCTCTCCCGGCGTGCCGTGAATGGTTATGTATGCATAATCGAAGAGCACGGCTTTACCGTCTTTCACAAACGAGAAGTCATTGCGGTCGATGGAGGCCGTGGTGCCGTCGCCGAGGTCGACGTGCCAGTCGAGGCCCTTCACGTCTACTATATATACATTGTATCGTTCCTTGTCGAAGAATGAGTAAAGCCCTTGCGCGGAGCGCATGGACACATCGTGTTCCGACGAATCGCCACCGCAAACGATGGCGATGTTTCTCTTTATTTGTTTCATCGTTATATTGTTGTTATGTCATTGTTAGCGTTCATATACCTGCGCCACCTGTCAACAAGCTGCTCCATGTCGGCGGGCAGCTTCGAGGTGAAGTCCATCTGCCGCCCTGTGCGGGGGTGGACGAAGCCCAGCGTGCGCGCGTGCAGCGCCTGGCGCGGGCACAGCTTGAAGCCGTTGGCCACAAACTGGCGGTAGCTGCCCGTGCGCTCGCCGCGCAGAATCTCGGTGCCCCCATACCGTTCGTCGCCGAATAGCGGGTGGCCCTCATGCCTCATGTGCGCCCTTATCTGGTGCGTGCGCCCTGTCTCGAGGATGCACTCCACGAGAGTGACGTAGCCGAAGCGCTCCATCACGCGCCAGTGGGTGACGGCTGCCTTGCCCACTTCGGAGCCCGGGGGGAACACGGCCATGCGCAGCCTGTCCTTGGGGTCGCGCCCGATGTTGCCCTCTATGGTGCCTGTGTCGGCGGTGAAGTTGCCCCACACGAGGGCGTTGTAGCTCCGGTGGGTGGTCTTGTTGTAGAACTGTGCCCCGAGCGATGTCTTTGCCCGGGCGTCTTGGCCACCACCAGCAGTCCGCTGGTGTCTTTGTCGATGCGGTGTACGAGCCCCCAGCCTGCGGGTCGTTGGGGTCGTATGAGTCGAGCCCGCGCAGATGCCAGGCCACGGCATTGACGAGCGTGCCGCTGAAATTGCCGCACCCGGGGTGCCAGCACCAGGCCCGCCGGCTTGTTTATCACCATGAGGTCGTCGTCTTCATACACCACGTCGAGCGGAATGTCCTCAGGCTCTATGATGGTGTCGTAGTGCGGGCGGTCGAGCATCAGCGTCACCACCTCGCCCGGCCTGACCTTGTAGCTGCTCTTCACCGGCGCCCGCCAACGTGGACGAAGCCCGCGTCGGCAGCTTTCTGTATGCTGGCTTCGGCTTGAGTGCTGCAGTTTCTCGAAGAGGAACTTGTCGACCCTCACCGGCGCCTGCCCGCGGTCCACCTCTACGCGGAAGTGCTCGTAGAGCTGCCCCTGCTCCGCCCCGGCGTCGCCATCGGGCTCCTGTCCCGGCTCAAGGTAGTCTATCTCGTCGTCGAATGTCATTGCGCTTCCTCCTTCCCTGCCTCCGCCTGGGTGGCGATGCCGCCCTGGGCCTGCGTCTCGCCGGCCTGTTCGCCCACCACCTCAAAGTCGTCTTCGCCGCCGTAGGTCACTGTCACCTCGGCCGGGTCTACATAATTTATGTCCATCAGGCTGTCGTCATATGTGCCGCTTCCCACCATCAGCGTCAGCGGCACGTCGATGGGCACGCGGTCGCCCATGCCTACCCGCCGTCCGCGGGCCTTTATCCCGTACACCCAGTCCCTTTTCGCCTGTCACCTCCTCTGGCGGCGTCAGGCGGAAGCCCATGGCCTTAAGCCGGGCCTCGGCCTCGCGCACACTGCTGTTGTCGGCTATGTCGGGTATCGTCAGCGTGGGCGTCGACTCCGAGTTGACCGTAAGGTAAACCATGCGGCCCGACTTCACGCGCGCCCCCCCTATGGGCGTCTGCAGCAGCACGCAGTCGGCGGGCATGCGCTTGTTGTAGCCGGTGTCGGCCACCGCCACCCTCAGCCCGTTGCTCTCTATCAGCGCCCGGGCCTCGTTGAAGCCCATGCCCCTGACGTTGGGCACAGGTATCTCCTCGCCGTGGTGGGTGTAGACGTCGAGGCCGTACTTCACTCCGAAGCACAGCGCCGCCGCCACCACAGCCATGGCCAATAGGTTGCCCCAGAGCCGCCTGTCGAGGAACTTGCCGAAAAACTCTTTTGACTTCATTGCTTGATATCTGTGTCATTGCCGTGACTTCACTTGCCGTTGGCCCGCACCTCACGGCCTGTGCTGCCGGCCATCAACCCGCATGAGCCTTGCCGGCGGGCCACCGGGGCCGTTGCCCCCGCCGCCTCCGTCGCTCACGGCTTGCATCATGCAAAGATAATGCTTTTGGCTCTGACAGCAAAACAATTGGCTGTTTTTGTGCCTCGGCGGCTGCCAAAAGGGCGTGGCCGGGCTGTGCGGGAGCGCCCCGGTGGCCGGCATAGCCGCCGCGGGCAGCCCCACGGGTAGTGGCCGCAGCCTTACGCCGGGCCGGATTGGGGCATGCGATGTTGGAAACAAATATTGACAAATGGGCACTGCGGCCACCCGCCGTTGCCAAATGGCCCGTATTGGCTTGCGAAACGGCATCCGCCACGCTCCCGAACGGCCCGTTCCGGCGGGCCAAACGGCAGCCGCCGGCAAGCCCCTGGCGGCGAGGGGGTTGGCCGCCAACAAAAAAAAGCGCGACACAAAGGGGACACCCGACAAACATAGGGGGCTTTTTAGGAGTTAGGGAGTTAGGGAGTAAAGGAGTTAAGACAATAGTATTCGACTGTCTTCCTGCAACACCTTACCAATGCTCCCAGAGATTCCATGTTTCCAAAACTATTGTCTGTACTCCTGCCTCCTGCCTCCCGTCTCCAAAATAAACCCCAAAAACTATTGTCTTAACTCCTTTACTCCCTAACTCCCTAACTCCCACAAAGCCACTGGATTTATCTGGCGAGCCATAAAGGCCCCGCCTGCGGCGGACGCCGGCAGGCAGGCGAGCCACCACGGATGCCCCTTGCGCCACGGCACAAAAAAGCCGAAGTGGAGCAAAGGCACACGGCCCATGCTCCACTTCGGCAGCCAGCCGGAGCGGCCCCGGCTGCGGCCCACGGACTGTTATTTTCCGTGGTGCTCGTCAGAAACGGTCAGCTTCTTGCGGCCCTTGGCGCGGCGTGAAGCCAGCACGCGGCGGCCGTTCTTTGTTGACATTCTCTCGCGGAAACCGTGCTTGTTCACTCTCCTTCTGTTGTGAGGCTGAAATGTTCTTTTCATCGTCCTTATTTTTATTTATTGTTATTATTCGTACACTTTGGGGTGCAAAGGTAGTCATTTTTTTCGAACCCACAAAACTTTGGGCCTTTTTTAGCCAAAACTTTTGCCATAAGCCCGCTCTTTTGTGCCCGCGAGGTGGCGCGTGGCATCAAAAAACGCAAAAATTCCTTTGCTGTTCACTTGATTTTCAGTAACTTTGCAGCCGCTTAGGAAAGTTTAAACGAAACAGTAAAACAATAAAAACAATGATTAACTCACAGGAAATTAAGAAAGGCACCTGCATACGCCTGGACAACCAGGTGTGGGTATGCATTGACTTCCAGCACGTAAAGCCCGGCAAAGGCAACACCGTGATGCGCACCAAGCTGAAGAACGTCACCGACGGCCGTGTGCTCGACCGCACCTTCCAGGTAGGCTTCAAGCTTGAGGACGTGCGCATAGAGCGCCGCCCCTACCAGTATCTCTACGAGGATCCCACCGGCCGCATATTCATGAACCAGGAGACCTTCGAACAGATACCCATCGCCAACGACCTTGTAATAGGCAGCGAGTACATGAAAGAGGGCGACGTGGTCGAGGTTGTCACCGACACTACCGACGGTACCATACTCTACGCCGAGATGCCCGTTAAGACCAACCTGCGCGTGTCCCACAGCGAGCCCGGCATCAAGGGCGACACGGCCACCAACGCCACCAAGCCCGCACGCTCGAGACAGGCGTAGAGATACGCGTGCCGCTGTTCATCAACGAGGGCGACCTCATACAGGTTGACACCCGCGACGGCAGCTACCTCAGCCGCGTGAAGGAATAAGGCTGCGCCACGGCGCGACATATACCGCCCGCCACCACAGGCACGGCGGCACTCATGGCAATGCACAATCCATAATCTGCCGATTATGCGGATTATGGGCTGTGCATTTTCAGGATAAGGGCAGGGCCCAAAGCGCGGGCCCGCCCACCACCACAACCCTAAAGCCCGGCGCCAAGCCGACCAACAGACATGACTAACTGCGAATACTCCATCATCGTACCCGTATACAACCGCCCCGACGAAGTGGCCGAGCTGCTCGAGAGCCTCACCGCGCAGACAGTGAAAGACTTTGAGGTCATAATAGTGGAAGACGGCTCCGAGCGCGACTGCCGGGCTGTGGCCGAGCAGTATGCCGGCAAGCTCGACGTCAGATACTTTGCCAAGAAGAACTCCGGGCCGGGGCCCAGCCGCAACTACGGCGCCGAGCGCGCCAAGGGCGAGTGGCTCATAGTGCTCGACTCAGACGTCGTGGTGCCGCCGGGCTACCTGCAAGCCATTGCCGACGAACTGGCCTCCGCGCCGGCCGACGCCTTTGGCGGGCCCGACCGCGCCCACCCGTCGTTCACCGACACGCAGAAGGCCATAAGCTACTCGATGACAAGCTTCTTCACCACCGGGGGCATACGCGGCGGCAAGAAAAAGCTCGATAAGTTTTACCCAAGGTCGTTCAACATGGGCGTGCGCCGCGATGTCTACCTGCGGCTCGGGGGCTTCTCGAAGATGCGCTTCGGCGAAGACATCGACTTCAGCCTGCGCATTGTCGGGGCGGGATGCCGCTGCCGCCTGTTCCCCGGGGCATGGGTGTGGCACAAGCGTCGCACCGACATGCGCAAGTTTTTCCGCCAGGTATACAACAGCGGCATAGCCCGCATCAACCTGCAGAAGAGGCACCCGGGCTCGCTCAAGCTCGTCCACCTGCTGCCCTACGGTGTTCACGGTGGGCGTAATGGCCCTCTTGCTGACGTCGGCCGCCGGCAGGCTGCTCATGCACTACGACGACCCGCACCGCTGGTACTGGCTCTGCGCCGCGCCGTGGCTGCCCATACTGGCCTACTGCGCCATCATAGCGGCCGACTCGGCCGTGCGCAACAGGAGCCTGAAGATAGGGCTGCTGTCGGTGGGCGCCGCCTTCGTGCAGCTCATGGGCTACGGCTTCGGATTCATCGAGGCATGGTGGAAGCGGTGCATATTGGGCAAAAGACGAGTTCCAGGCTTTCGAGCGCAATTTCTACAAATAGCCACGCAGGCCGGGCAAGCAAGGGCATGGGAAACAACAACGACAACACCCCAAGGGACGAGGCACGGCCCAGGCTCACCATAGCCGACTGGGCCGAAGACGACAGGCCGCGCGAGAAGCTGGCACTAAGGGGGCCGGCGGCACTGTCGAACGCCGAGCTGCTGGCCATACTCAAAAATAGGCTCGGGCTCGGCGGGAGAAAGCGCTGTGGAGCTGACCAAGAGAGTGCTCAACGACTGCCGCAACAACCTCAACACGCTCGGCAAGCTCTCTATTGCCGATCTGACACGGTATAAAGGCATGGGCCCGGCCAAGGCCATCACGATACTCGCGGCATGCGAACTGGGCAAGCGGCGACAGATGGAGAAAGCCGAGGAACGCCCCGACCTCGGGTCGGCCACTGCCATTTACAACCACCTGCACCCGCTCATGCAGGACCTCGACACCGAAGAGGCCTGGATACTGCTGATGAACAGAACTTCAAGCTGATAAAGCGCGAGCGCATATCGCACGGCGGCATAAGCGAGACGGCCGTCGACGTGCGCATCATCATGCGCGAGGCGCTGCTCAACAACGCCACCGTGGTGGCGCTGGCCCACAACCACCCGAGCCAGAGCCCGAGGCCGAGCAAAGACGACGACAGGATAACGCAAAAGCTCAAACGACGCCTGCGGCACCATGCGCATATTCTTTGCCGACCACGTGATAATAACCGACGGACGCTACTACTCATACCGCGAAGAGGGACGGCTGTGATGCCACCCGCAACATCACGGCCAAAAAACCACGTTAACTTTATTTAATCCAAGACGAAGCAAGCATCGCACGCAAACAGAGTTATATAGGCAGATGACAATGACAAAAACGACACTGACATGAAAAAAATTTGCAACAGCCCTGTTAAGCGTGTGGCTCTTGGCTACGGCCGCCACACTGCAGTCGTGCGACAACGACGACGATGACTACTACATCTATCCCTACGCCAGGCCCACGGCCATTGTGACCGTGAAGCCCAACGCCGACAACTCTTCGTTCTACCTGCAGGTGGACGACTCGACAACGCTCATACCGACCAACATGAAGGTGTCGCCCTTCGGCAACAAGGAGGTGAGGGCGCTGGTAAACTGCACACCGACGGAAAACCCTACGGCCCACCAGGGGCAAACGGTGACCATAAACTGGATTGACAGCATACTGACCAAGCCCACCGTTGCCAACCTTGCCGAGAAAAACGACTCGGCCTACGGCAACGACCCCGTGGAGATAGTAAACAGCTTCGAGACCGTGGCCGAAGACGGCTACCTCACGCTGCGCTTCCGCACACGGTGGGCCTCGGGCAGGCCGCACAGGGTGAACCTGGTGCACCGCACCGACGTCAACACCCCATACCTGCTGCAGTTCTACCACGACGCGGCCCCCGAGTCGGCCGCAGGCCCCGTGGCCGACGGACTCGTGGCGTTCAGGCTCGACAGCACGTTCAACGAACCTGACACGACAATAAACATCACGCTACAGTGGAACTCATACAGCGGCACAAAGACGCACACGTTCAAGTATAAGCCGCGGAAAGACTGACACCGCCCTAAAGAAAAAGTGAGCACACCCTACGAGAACACAAAGGAAGACAGCGAACAGAACCTGGCCAACGGTCTGCGCCGGGGCGACACCACAGCCGTGGCACGCTTCTACACCATGCACGCCCCGTACCTCGCCGGGGTGTGCTCACGCTATGTGGCCTCACCCGACGACACCAAGGACGTGTTCCACGACGCCATGGTAAAGATAATGCAACACGCCGGGGAATTCAGCTACAGGGGGCCGGGCTCGCTCAGGTCATGGGCAACACGAATAGTGGCCAACGAGGCCGTCAACTTCCTGAGGGCAAGGCGAAAGACCGACTTCGCTTCGCTTGACAACATGCCGGACACACCCGACGAACCGACGCCCGACGTGACGGAAATAACACCTGAAGAAATACACAGCTTGATACGCAAACTGCCCGACGGCTACCGCACGGTGTTCAACCTCTACGCCATCGAGGGCAAGTCGCACCGCGAAATAGCCAACATGCTCGGCATCAAGGAAGCATCATCGGCATCTCAATACCACAGGGCAAGGAACATGCTTGCCCACATGATACACGAATATCGACAACAACGACAACAATGAAGCTCAGCCCATGAACCACGACTGGACAGACGACATACGCGACAAGCTCGCCAAATACACCGAAGAGCCGCCCACCATCGACCCGGCACTGCTGCGCAGCCAGATGGTGCACGCCGCGCATACGGCACGGATGAAGACGACACTGGCCTGGGGCAGAAGGCTCGTTGCCGCCGCAGCCATCGCCGCCATTGCGCTGCCACCGGCCATGACGCTGCTCACAAGGCAGGGCGATACCACCCCGCCAACCGCAGGCCGGGGGGCTGACATGGTGAAAACGGCGACCACCGCCAGGCCCGACAAGGCCAAACCCACGACGGGGCTGAACACCACGGCCGGCCAGGCCGAGCCTAAGCCCCTGATGGCCATGGCGGGCACCGGGCGCAGACCGGCACCGGCCCAAGAGGGCCGAGCCCAGGCCGAGCCCGCCGAAACTAACGCGGCGGCCCCCATCCCCACCGACGGCACGGCACAGGTGGCAACACCGCAACAAGAGACGCAACAGCACGACAAGCGGCAGCAGCACGCCGCCAGGCAGCCACAGCCATACGGCCTCACGCAAGAGCATGGACTAACGCCACGAAGGCAACGCCCGAGGGCCGCACTGGCCATGGGTTCGTCGACAACGACCACGGGCGCCACCACGGCACTGCCGGCACTGCTGGCCAAGGCCGACCCGATAGGATGGCACGCGGCACAGTTTAGGGGCGACAACAGCCTGCCCACCCTGGCGCAAGACAACCCCACGACAACGAGCGTGAGCCACAACCAGCCCATAACAGCTTCAGCAAGCCTCAACTACCGCATAAACGACCGGTGGAGCGTAAGCGCCGGACTGTCATACAGCTACCAGCGCTCCGAGCTCACCGCCATAGGCGACAACTACGCAGCCCAGACCACCCGGCGACTGCACTACGTGGGGGTGCCGATAGCTGCCAGCTACACCTTTTGGGCCAACAAGCACTTCGGCGTATATGCCACAGCAGGCGGAATGGTCGAGAAGATGGTGAGCGGGCGCGACGAGACCAGCACCATAGTAGACGGCGCAGAGCAGTCGACCACACGCGACAAGGTGACCATAAAGCCGCTGCAGCTGTCGGCAAATGCCGCCATCGGCGCCGAGTGGCGGTTTGCGCCACGGTTGGCCATATACGCCGAACCGGGCATAAGCTACCATTTCGACAACGGCAGCAACGTCACTTCGTTCTATTCTGACAACCCGCTCGCATTCAGCCTCAACGTCGGACTGAGGTTCGACGTCAACAAATAAACCTTGGTGGCCAACCACAACGACAAGCGAAGCACACCAAACAATACCGCCAACTGACGACAAAGCACATCAGATGTCTGTTGCAAAGAGCGCAACAATTTTCCACCGCCACAACCCGAGGGCCTCTCACCAACGGCCACCGGGTTGTGGCTTGATTTTTCCTGCAATCCCGGCCGAGACAACGGAAAGCGGCAGGCGCCATACCACACTGCCGCAGGGCGACGTTGCCGGCGTCAGTTAGCCGTTAGTTCGCAAAAACAGGTTAAAAACCGGCAAGCCAAGCAACCGGTGCTTGGCAATGCCGAACAAATGCATTAACTTTGCAGGAAATTATTTTCCACGATGTAAAAACAACTCACTATACACCACAAAACCACCCACGGGCCTGTTCAAGTCCGGTGTATAGACCGTTTTACACGCAAACAACACTTACACATCTTAATCCCAACAAACAACCATGAGCTTGCAAGTTCAAGGGGTGGCATATGTCCATCCCGACAAAGAGCCCCTGTTCCAAAACATAAGTTTCACTGTTCAACAGGGCGAAAAATGCGCAATCATCGGAAACAACGGCATAGGCAAGTCAACGCTATTGTCAATAATGGCCGGCAAGACGGCCTGTGCCGCCGGCACGGTGGCATGCGACAGCACACCCTACCTCATACCGCAACATTTCGGCCAGTACGACAGCATGACCGTGGCCGAAGCCTTAGGCGTGGCAGAAAAGCTGGCTGCCATGGAGGCAATACTCGGCGGACAGGGCACGGAGCACGACTTCACTCTGCTAAACGACGAGTGGGACATAGAAGACCGGCTGGAGGAAGCGTTCGCCCGATGGCACCTCAACGGCATGTCGCCCTGCACGCCGATGGGCAAACTCAGCGGAGGCGAAAAGACCAAAGCGTTCCTGGCCGGGCTGAATGTCTTTCAACCGTCGGTCGTATTGATGGACGAGCCTACCAACCACCTCGACGCAACAGGCAGGAGCCTGCTCTACGAGTTTGTGAGCCAGACCAACCGGACGGTGGTCGTGGTAAGCCACGACAGGACGCTGCTCGACATGATGCCCGCTATATATGATATGTCTGCCTCTGGGATGAAATACTATCCCATGAGCTACAACATGTACAAGGAAACGGTTGACGCAGAAAACGCCGCCAAGGCCGCACGCCTGCAAAACCGGCAGAAGGAACTGAAGAAAGCCGAGATGTCGGCACAACGGGCCATGGAGCGCCAACAAAAGCACGCATCAAGGGGTGAGAAGCTAAGCGCGAAGAAATGCGTGGCCCGAATAGCCATGGGCAACATGCGCGACAAATCGGAGGCCTCGGCGTCAAGGCTCAACAAGATGCAAAAGGAAAAACTGGCGGCCATGAAGCAGGACCTTAACGCAGCACAAACCGAACTGCACAAACTGCCAGAAATGAAACTGGACATTGGCAACCCTACCATGCCCGCCAACAAACTGTTGGTGGAGACAACAGACGTAACATTCGGATATCCCGGCCGGGAACCATTGTGGCAACGCTCGCCATTGAGCATATCCTTATACAGCGGCGAGCGCGTATGGCTCCGGGGTGACAACGGATGCGGCAAAAGCACCTTGATAAAGCTGTTGACCGGCGCATTGAATCCCACAAGCGGCAATGTGCGCCGAAGCCAAACGCTAAACATTGTATGCCTCGACCAGGAGTATTCTTTGATTGATGACAAACAGACTGTTTACACACAACTTGAGGCTTACAACGGAAAGAGACCTGAGCACGAACTGAAAATGCTATTGAACCGTTTCTCGCTGACGGCGGCGTCGTGGAACAAGAAATGCGCCTTTCTAAGCGGCGGCGAAAGAATGAAACTGGCATTATGCTGCCTGCTTGTATGCGAGGATGTCCCTGACATGATAATCGCAGACGAGCCTACCAACAACATCGACATATCAAGCATGGATGTGCTGGCCGCCACACTGAGAACCTATACCGGAACGCTGCTCATTGTAAGCCACGACAAACAGTTCATTCAAGACATAGGCATCGACCGAACCATAAGCATC
>ENA-OQHN01000541-OQHN01000541.1-human-gut-metagenome-genome-assembly--contig:-NODE-541-length-12922-cov-9.403830_pt1 | contig 12922 bp, 9 predicted proteins | sample MGYA00242564_ERZ504721 | MGnify/ENA primary metagenome ERZ504721 (study PRJEB26092, sample SAMD00036212) | human gut metagenome | host: Homo sapiens | study: EMG produced TPA metagenomics assembly of...
GACAACGATGACCTTTGAAAACTGAACAATGAACTGAATGAACGCCAGAGTGCGAGGTTCTATTTCAATAGAACGTCAAACAATGAGTAATACCAATCAATAAACAAGAGCCAAACAGCTCTTCCATATATCATGGAGAGTTTGATCCTGGCTCAGGACGAACGCTGGCGGCGTGCTTAACACATGCAAGTCGAACGAGAAGAGATGAGAAGCTTGCTTCTTATCGATTCGAGTGGCAAACGGGTGAGTAACGCGTAGGCAACCTGCCCTTCAGATGGGGACAACAGCTGGAAACGGCTGCTAATACCGAATACGTTCTTTTTGTCGCATGGCAGAGGGAAGAAAGGGAGGCTCTTCGGAGCTTTCGCTGAAGGAGGGGCTTGCGTCTGATTAGCTAGTTGGAGGGGTAACGGCCCACCAAGGCGACGATCAGTAGCCGGTCTGAGAGGATGAACGGCCACATTGGGACTGAGACACGGCCCAGACTCCTACGGGAGGCAGCAGTGGGGAATCTTCCGCAATGGACGAAAGTCTGACGGAGCAACGCCGCGTGAACGATGACGGCCTTCGGGTTGTAAAGTTCTGTTATACGGGACGAATGGCGTAGCGGTCAATACCCGTTACGAGTGACGGTACCGTAAGAGAAAGCCACGGCTAACTACGTGCCAGCAGCCGCGGTAATACGTAGGTGGCAAGCGTTGTCCGGAATTATTGGGCGTAAAGGGCGCGCAGGCGGCGTCGTAAGTCGGTCTTAAAAGTGCGGGGCTTAACCCCGTGAGGGGACCGAAACTGCGATGCTAGAGTATCGGAGAGGAAAGCGGAATTCCTAGTGTAGCGGTGAAATGCGTAGATATTAGGAGGAACACCAGTGGCGAAAGCGGCTTTCTGGACGACAACTGACGCTGAGGCGCGAAAGCCAGGGGAGCAAACGGGATTAGATACCCCGGTAGTCCTGGCCGTAAACGATGGATACTAGGTGTAGGAGGTATCGACCCCTTCTGTGCCGGAGTTAACGCAATAAGTATCCCGCCTGGGGAGTACGGCCGCAAGGCTGAAACTCAAAGGAATTGACGGGGGCCCGCACAAGCGGTGGAGTATGTGGTTTAATTCGACGCAACGCGAAGAACCTTACCAAGCCTTGACATTGAGTGCTATCTCCAGAGATGGAGAGTTCTTCTTCGGAAGACGCGAAAACAGGTGGTGCACGGCTGTCGTCAGCTCGTGTCGTGAGATGTTGGGTTAAGTCCCGCAACGAGCGCAACCCCTATCTTCTGTTGCCAGCACGTTATGGTGGGGACTCAGGAGAGACTGCCGCAGACAATGCGGAGGAAGGCGGGGATGACGTCAAGTCATCATGCCCCTTATGGCTTGGGCTACACACGTACTACAATGGCTCTTAATAGAGGGACGCGAAGGAGCGATCCGGAGCAAACCCCAAAAACAGAGTCCCAGTTCGGATTGCAGGCTGCAACCCGCCTGCATGAAGCAGGAATCGCTAGTAATCGCAGGTCAGCATACTGCGGTGAATACGTTCCCGGGCCTTGTACACACCGCCCGTCACACCACGAAAGTCATTCACACCCGAAGCCGGTGAGGTAACCTTACGGAGCCAGCCGTCGAAGGTGGGGGCGATGATTGGGGTGAAGTCGTAACAAGGTAGCCGTATCGGAAGGTGCGGCTGGATCACCTCCTTTCTAGGGAAGAAGTAACGGACTCTGCGGAAGACGTTATAAATCTTTAGGTCGGCATTCTGGAGTACGTACACATTGTTCAGTTTTGAGAGGCCATGAACCTCTCAAGAAAAAAGAAAGACCCGTACCTTGACAACTGCATAAAACGAAACGAACAAACCTCTTTTTTGAAAAAGAGAAAGACTTAACGAACCGAAGAAACTCTGAAAAAACGGTGAAGACATAAAGTCAAGCAAGTAAGGGCGTACGGCGGATGCCTTGGCCATATCAGCCGAAGAAGGACGCGATAAGCTGCGAAAAGCTGCGGTGAGGTGCAAGTAACCATTGACCCGCAGGTGTCCGAATGGGGAAACCCGGCAGCAGGAGTGCTGTCATCCGAAAGGAAGGGAACCCGGTGAACTGAAACATCTAAGTAGCCGGAGGAAAAGGAATCAACAGAGATACCCTCAGTAGCGGCGAGCGAACGGGGCAGAGCCCAAACCGGAGCGGGAAACCGCTTCGGGGTTGTGGACTGCTAACAAATGGTTGGACGAAGCAGAACCAGTTGGGAAACTGGGCCAGAGACGGTGAGAGCCCGGTAAGCGTAAGGAAGACCATGGAGCAGGATCCAGAGTACCACGGGGCACGAGGAACCTTGTGGGAAGCAGGGGGGACCACCCTCCAAGGCGAAACACTGATATGGACCGATAGCGAATAGTACCGTGAGGGAACGGTGAAAAGAACCCCGGGAGGGGAATGAAAGAGAACCTGAAACCGTATGTCTACAAACAGTCGGAGCGCTTTACATGCGCGACGGCGTGCCTATTGAAGAATGAACCGGCGAGTTACTGTTGCCAGCGAGGTTAAGCGGAAAACGCGGAGCCGAAGCGAAAGCGAGTCTGAACAGGGCGGCAAGTTGGCAGCAGTAGACCCGAAACCACAGTGATCTACCCATGTCCAGGTTGAAGCACAGGTAAAAATGTGTGGAGGACCGAACCAGTGAGCGTTGAAAAGCTTTTGGATGAGATGTGGGTAGGGGTGAAATGCCAATCGAACGTGGAGATAGCTGGTTCTCCCCGAAATAGCTTTAGGGCTAGCCTCATGGTAAGAGTACAGGCGGTAGAGCACTGAACGAGGTAGGGGCCTGTCCGGCTACCGAACTTAATCAAACTGCGAATGGCTGTACTTATACATGGGAGTCAGACTGCGAGTAATAAGGCCCGTAGTCAAGAGGGAAACAGCCCAGACCAACAGCTAAGGTCCCCAATGCCGTACTAAGTGGCGAAGGATGTGGAATTTCGAAAACAACCAGGATGTTGGCTCAGAAGCAGCCACCATTAAAAGAGTGCGTAATAGCTCACTGGTCGAGAGACTCTGCGCCGAAGATGTCCGGGGCTAAAGTACGGAACCGAAGCTTTGGCAATTGACATTAGTCAATTGGGTAGGGGAGCGTTCCTGCATGGGAGAAGCCTGACCGGAAGGACAGGTGGACAGGCAGGAAGAGAGAATGCCGGTATGAGTAGCGAAAAGAAGGGTGAGAATCCCTTCCACCGAAAGCCTAAGGGTTCCTGGGCAACGATCGTCGTCCCAGGGTAAGTCGGGACCTAATCCGAGGCGGAGACGCGTAGGAGATGGACAACAGGTTGAAATTCCTGTACCGCAGGAGTCTGTTTGAGCGAGGGAGTGACACAGAAAGGAATGCGCGCGTGCGATTGGAAGAGCACGTCCAAGCTGGTAGGTTGTGTGGCAGGCAAATCCGCCATACTGAAAGCCGAGAAGTGATGGGGAGCCATTGGAGACAATGGCGAAGGGGCAGGAACTAGGCTGTCGAGAAAAGCTTCTAGTGAGGACTCAGGCGCCCGTACCGAAACCGACACAGGTAGGCAGGAAGAGAATTCTAAGGTGCGCGGGAAAACCCTCGTTAAGGAACTCGGCAAAATGTATCCGTAACTTCGGGAAAAGGATAGCCTAAAGTATGTGAGCTGCAGAAACGCAGGGAGCAGGAATAGGCGGCAGAAGAGAGGCCCAAGCGACTGTTTACCACAAACACAGGCGTCTGCTAAAGCGAAAGCTGACGTATAGATGCTGACACCTGCCCGGTGCTGGAAGGTTAAGAGGACGTGTTAGCCGTAAAGGCGAAGCAGAGAATTGAAGCCCCAGTAAACGGCGGCCGTAACTATAACGGTCCTAAGGTAGCGAAATTCCTTGTCGGGTAAGTTCCGACCCGCACGAAAGGTGTAACGATTTGGGCACTGTCTCAACGAGGGACCCGGTGAAATTGAAGTACCTGTGAAGATGCAGGTTACCCGCGACTGGACAGAAAGACCCCATGGAGCTTTACTGTAACCTGAGATTGGATTCCGGTAAGAGATGTACAGGATAGTTGGGAGGCTGAGAAACGGGTACGCCAGTATCCGCAGAGCCGCTGGTGGGATACCAACCTTGTTTTATTGGGATTCTAACGAGAGACGTAACGAGTCTTTGGACAGTCTCAGGCGGGCAGTTTGACTGGGGCGGTCGCCTCCGAAAGAGCAACGGAGGCGCCCAAAGGTTCCCTCAGCGCGGACGGAAACCGCGCGAAGAGTGTAAAGGCAGAAGGGAGCTTGACTGCGAGACGGACAGGTCGAGCAGGGACGAAAGTCGGGCTTAGTGATCCGGTGGTAGAGAGTGGAATTGCCATCGCTCAACGGATAAAAGCTACCCTGGGGATAACAGGCTTATCTCTCCCAAGAGTCCATATCGACGGGGAGGTTTGGCACCTCGATGTCGGCTCATCACATCCTGGGGCTGAAGTAGGTCCCAAGGGTTGGGCTGTTCGCCCATTAAAGTGGTACGCGAGCTGGGTTCAGAACGTCGTGAGACAGTTCGGTCCCTATCCATCGCGGGCGGAAGAAACTTGAAAGGGGCTGCTCCTAGTACGAGAGGACCGGAGTGGACGGACCAATGGTGTACCAGTCATGCCGCCAGGCGTGCAGCTGGGTAGCTACGTCCGGGACGGATAAACGCTGAAAGCATCTAAGCGTGAAACCAGCCTAAAGATGAGGTTTCTCATTGTGAAAGCAAGTAAGGTCCCATGAAGACGACATGGTAGATAGGCCGGGAGTGGAAGTGCAGTGATGCACGGAGCGGACCGGTACTAATAGACCGAGGGCTTGACTTAAGTAGAGTCGCTTACTCCCGAAGGGAGTGGGTGAGGGAATCTGGAAGCAGGTTCTGAGGAAAGAAGACCGTAAGCAGAGCGGAGGCTCGTTAAGGAAGTTCGTTTTATGCAGTTGTAAGGGCACGGGCCCTTAGGAAATTCAGTGGCGATAGCTGCGGGGATCCACCTGTTCCCATGCCGAACACAGCAGTTAAGCCCGCAAACGCCGAAAGTACTTGGGGGGAGGCCCCCTGGGAGGATAGGAAGCCGCTGATTACAAAAAGAGAGCAGTGCCAATGCACTGCTCTCTTTTTGTATACCACGACCTCCTATCTACCCAGGGCTTGCCCTGGGATAAGCAGAGAGCCAGTTTTGAAGGAGCGGCAGCGACGCGCAAAACTGTGCGAATCGCTTATGTCGGACCGCTGACGTAGACGGTATATGTGACAGCAACATATGCATGCATGGCGGTCCGACTGATAGGTGCGACGACCGTTAGCAGAAGAAGTATACATTAGGTATGCGTTCTTTTTTTGTATATGTGCGGCTTCTTATCTTTTGAGGTATGTCATACCTATGTGGCAAAAACTGTCAATTCGAAGCCCTGAGGGCGATACCCTGAACAAATAAGCACGACGCATAAAAGTGACGAATACATGAGATGACCACCAGCAGGAGACGTATACGATATGTATGCGTTTTTTTTGTATATGGGCCTTTTTATCCTTTCAGCATACATGACGACTTTTCCTATATGTCGCGCCTTACAAATGTATGATACAATGAGTTTAATTACTTGTGAATCTAACTGTCCATACAAAACAAAGAGAAAGGATAGATCATCTCCATGAAAGATAAACTCGTTATTGTCCGCGGCGGCGGCGACATTGCGACCGGAACGATACAGGCATTGCATCGGGCTGGATTTTCCCTCTTAGTGTTGGAAGTGGCCGACCCGTCGGCGATTCGGCGGCAAGTTGCCTTGTCGGAAGCCGTATATGATGAAACGGTGTCTGTCGAAGATCTTACGGCCCGGCTTTGCCGCAGCGGCAAGGCCATCGAGAAGGCCTGTAACAAGGGCGAGGTCCCGGTTATCATCGACCCTAAGGGCCGCTCTATTGCGGAGCTGCAGCCTTGGGCCGTTGTCGATGCTATTTTAGCAAAGCGGAATCTTGGTACGAATAAAAAAATGGCGCGCCATGTCGTCGCCCTGGGGCCAGGCTTTACGGCCGGCGTCGACGTGGACGCCGTTATTGAGACGATGAGAGGGCACGATTTGGGGCGCATCATATTGGAAGGACAGGCCAAAGCCAACACGGGTGTGCCAGGGCTGATCGGCGGCTATGGAAAAGAACGAGTGATCCACAGTCCGGCGGCAGGCCGCTTTTACGGTCTCGTACGCATTGGAAGCGTAGTTGAAAAAGGGCAGCCTCTGGGCGTTATTACGAAAGAGGCTCTGCCTGAGGGATATGTTCCAGGGCCCGACGACGGAGTACCTGTGCCGGCCTCTTTGACGGGATTGGTTCGCGGTTTGATTCGGGATTCTTATCCTGTCGTCGAAGGCTTTAAAATTGCCGATATCGACCCGCGGCAGGAAGAAATGAAAAATTGCTTTACCATTTCCGACAAGGCCCGCTGCATCGGCGGAGCCGTCGTGACGGCCTTGCTGTGGTTGGAAGGGCGGAAATGTCAGGAGACGGGATATGAACTGTAATCAAACCTCCTCTTGCCATGAGTATCCGTGCCGGCTATATCGGAACGGATACTCAGAAGAGTCCTCGGCTATGATTTCCGACGAAATCGTATGGGATCTATGGCTGAACGGCCGCTGTATACGCCATATGACGTCGTCGCCTCACGAGCTGGACGTATTAGCCATCGGCTATTGCATGCAGCAGGGCCTGATAGAAAACGGTCAGGCCGTTCGTGCCTGCTATGAAACTCGCGGCGTATCCATTGCCGTCGTCGGCGTCAAACAGGCCTTGGCGAACAGCCGGAAAGCCATGACCGTTACGGCCGAGCAGTTATGCTCGTACGGCACGCTGCTGGACGAATTATCGGCGGCTCATCATATGACTCACGGCGTTCATGAAGGGGCTCTCGTGCAGGATGGAGTCGTCCTGGCCTATGCAGAAGACGTAAGCCGGTATAATGTGTTGGACCGTTTGGCCGGCGAAATATATCTCCGCAATATAGACACGTCGCAGGCCGTCTTGGTATTCAGCGGCCGCGTGCCGCAGCAGGTGGCGGAAAAGGCCAGCTCCCTCGGCGTATCGTGCATCGCCTCGCGGGCCATGGCGACGAGCGCCGGCATTGAAGCGGCGGAACGGCTGGGCCTTACGCTGGTCTGCGCCTTGCGGAGCGATTCGTTCCGCCTTTTCACTCATGAAGAACGGATTATCAAATCATATGACAAAGACCTATGCAGCCTTTGACAGCATGCATAGGTCTTATTTTGTATCTTTATATTCGCCGCAGCAGCAGGACGGGAACTTCCGCCCCCTCGGTCAGCGGCGGCGAGTGTTTGGGGCGCAGGGCCAAGGCGTTTGCCGCCTTTAGTCCCAGGAGCGCGCTGGACGTGACGACGTGGTTCGGCGTGAATACCGGCTTCCCCTGCGCAAAGGAAAGGCGTCCCTGGACGAAGCGGTCTACGGGATTTTCCTTCGTCAAATTTCCGTTCAGCCGGCAGGTGACGACGGGGAAATCGCCGTACTTTTCGCCGCGGAGTTGCCGCAGCACCGGGACGGCCAGGAGGTGAAAGGCGTTGAATGCCGCCGAAGGATTTCCCGACAGTCCCAGGACAGGCACGGCGTTGCCGCCCTTCCGTTCGATGAGGCCGCCGTACGACGCCGAGCCGGGCCGCATGGCGATGCGCCGGTATAGCTCTCTGGCTCCCAGGTGATGAAAGAGCTGCGGCATGGTGTCGTACAATCCGACGGAAACGCCGCCTGTCGACAGGATCAGGTCGGCGTCGGCAGCCAGCTCCCGTACCCGCTCTATTTCTGACGCCAGCCTTTCCGGCGCGTCGCTGACATGGCAGAAGGCGACGCTGCGAATTCCTTCGTCGCGCAGCAGCTGCTGAAACAGATAAGCGTTGGAGTTGTATATCTGGCCGTACTGACGCTCTTGGCCAGCCATGACGAGTTCCCGCCCCGACGTGACGAGGAGCACCCGGACGTCTTTGTACACGGGAATCGCCGTATTTCCCATGGCGACGGCGACCGATACGGCTCCGCCTGTCAGGTACGTTCCCTGGGATAGAAGCACCTCGCCGGACAGGCATTCCTCGCCGATGGGAATGATATTGTCTTCCGGCAGGGGAATGGTCGTCAATTCAATCCTCTTTCCCTGACGGCGGACGGCCTCCTGCATGACGACGGCCTGACAGCCGCGCGGCACGGCGCAGCCCGTCATGAGGAGCACAGCTTGTCCGGGAAGGACGGGCTCGTCATAGCGCTCGCCGGCGCCGATGGTGGCGACGACCTCGTAGGACCGCTCTTTTCCGTTCAGGCAGAGGGCGTACCCGTCGAAGGGCGATTTCCGATAGGGCGGATAGGGATGAGCCGCACAGATATCGGCGGCGGCAATGCGGCCCCAGGCCGTATCGGGCGGGACGTATTCTATTGTATGCGTCGTATGAGCCAATACGCCGCGCCAGAGGGCGGCGGCTTCGGCCAGCGTGAGAGCGTTCATGACGATAATCTCCTGTCGCGTACATATCAGGTATTCTTTTTCTTTTTGCGGGGAGGCGGCGGCTCAAACAGGGAGAGCGCTTCCGTCGGGCAGGCGTCGATACAGGCCGGCGTCCCCTGAATCGTATTGGCGCAGAGGTCGCATTTTAAGGCTACCAGGCGGAAGGACCGGCCCTGGGTGTTGCCGTGGACGATTCGGGTCATCGTAATGGCCCCGAACGGGCAGGCACGGGCGCATTTGCCGCAGCCCCGGCAGGCGTCTTCGTCGATGACGACGGTACGCTCGCCGAAAAAGATGCAGTTGAAAGGGCAGGCCGCCATGCATTGCGGATTGCCGCACTGTATGCAGTGGATGGGCTTGGTGTCGTCGCTGGTGCGCATGATGCGGATGCGCGGCGTAAAATCGTAGCTGTCCGGCTCCATGGCAAAGATGCGCTTGCCCGTATGGCTGACGACGCAGGCGGCCATGCAGGTATTGCAGCCAATGCACAGCTCCGGGTCGACTTTGACGTGTTTATACATGGTTTTCTCCTTTGACGGATACGCCCATGCGGGCGCGGATTTCTTCGTACCGCCGCTTGATGAACAGTTCGGCGCCTTTCTGGTTTTGGATTTTTTCGATGCGGCAGGCGCAGTACTTGAATTCAGGCGTGCGGCTTTTCGGGTCGAGGACCGACGTGGTCAGCTCGTTGCAGGCTCCGATCCACCATTGGTAGGTCATGTACGTCGAGCCGGGAGATACGCGGTCCGTCGGCAGGCAGCGGGTAATCGTATGGCCCCGCGGCGAGACGACATTGACCAGCTCCCCTTCCGTAATGTCCAGGTTCCGGCAGTCCTCGGTATTCATGGCGATATAGCCCGGCTCGTCGGCCAGGCCGGCCAGGACGCGGCAGTTGCCGGTCATGGTGCGGACCGAATAATGCCCTACCTCGCGGACCGTAGCCAGCGAAAAGGGATATTCGGCGTTTTCCCGTTCGCGGACCGGCGTATAAGGATAGTAGTAGAAATGGCCTTTGTGGTCGGCCGTGGCGAAATGGCCGCCTTCATGGAGGATCGGCGTGCCCGTGTCGGACGGGGCTTCCGACGTACAGGGCCATTGGACGCCGTGGTTGGCGGCGATTTTTTCATAGGTCGCGCCGGTAAATTTGGGACATAAGCGGCGCATTTCATCCCATATCTGCTCCGTGTCGGCGTAGTGCATGGGATAGCCCATAGCCGTTGCCAGGCGGCACGTGATATCCCAGTCGGTCAGGCAGCCCTCTTGGGGTTCGACGAGCTTGCGGACACGCTGGAAGCGGCGGTCGCACGACGTGTACACCGCGTCGTGTTCGCCCCAGGCCGTAGCCGGGAAGATGACGTCGGCGTATTCGCAGGTCTTGTTGAAGAAAATATCCTGCACGATGACGAAATCGATGTTAGACAAGGTTTCCCGGACCTCGGCCAAATTCGGGTCCGATTGGGCCGGGTCTTCGCCGATGATGTAGTAGGCGTGGATTTTTTTGGCCGGGTCCTTTTCTTCCAGTACGGCGTGAGGAACCTGGGTCAGCATCATGCCGGGCTTAGACGGCAGGGGACGGCCCCAGGCCTTTTCAAATTTCTGCCGTACCTGCGGATCGGCCACAGACTGATAGCCGGGATAATTGTTAGGCAGCAGGCCCATGTCGCACGTGCCCTGGACGTTGTTCTGGCCGCGGACAGGGCCTACGCCGGAGGCGTGGCGGCCGTAATTTCCCGTCATGAGGTTTAAATTCGAGCAGGCGATGACGCATTCTACGCCTTGGGAAAACTGCGTCACGCCCATGCCCCACAGGGTGATAGTGTGCTTCGACGAAGCGAATAAGCGGGCGGCGGCGCGGATGTCGCCGGCGGCCAGGCCCGTGGCGAGGGAAACCGCTTCGGGGGCGTATTTCTTCTGCGAAATTTCCGCCGCGTATTCCTCGAAGCCCGTCGTGTGCGCCTCGATAAAGTCGTGGTCTACCAAGTCCGACGTGACGATGACGTGGGCCATGGCATTGAGAAACAGCATGTTGGTGCCGCCCTTGATGGGCAGGTAAATATCGGCGATGCGGGCCGTTTCCGTCTTGCGGGGGTCTACGCAGATGATCTTGCAGCCTTTCTTCTTGGCCCGTACGATGCGGCGGGCGACGATGGGATGGGACGCCGGCCCGTTGTAGCCGATGTTGAAGATGACTTCTGCATCTTCGATTTCGGGGATGTTGATAGACATCGCCCCTTCTCCTACGGACTCACCGAGCCCGGCAACAGACGGAGCGTGTCAAACGCGGGCGCAGTGGTCGACGTTGTTTGTGCCGACGACTGCGCGCATGAATTTCTGCATGATATAGGCCGCTTCGTTTCCCGGGCCGCGGGCCGAGCCGGCGCCCATGACCGTATCGGGGCCGTAGGACTTGATGATGGCTTTGAGCCGTTCGGCGGCAAATTGGATGGCTTCGTCCCAGGACACTTCGACGAGGGGGGAATCCTTTCCAAACTTGCGGATCATAGGCTGGCGCAGGCGGCGGGTCAAAATCTGCGGGTCGTTGAGATAATCCCAGCCGTACAGGCCCTTCAGGCACAAGCGGCCTTCGTTGTTGACGCCGTCGGGAGAGCCCTTGGCTTCGACGACGCAGTTATGTTCCGTATCGACAGTGCAGTCGATGACGCAGCCTGCGCCGCAGTACGGGCAGACCGTAGTAATCGTTTTATAGGCTGACATAGGCAGTTCCTTTCTTACTCTTACATAGTAATGCTTAATATATCTATTTTAGTATTCTAGGCGAGAATATGCAAATACTTTGTGCAGCAGCTCCCGTCAGGATGTCGTCAGGTATAAGATATAGCCGCAAAGGCAGTCGATTTGCTCCGGTGAGATATAGCGGAAGAAATCGTCGCTGCCGCGGCCGATTACAGCTGTGATGTTGTCGAGACGTATTGGCGGCGGTTCGGGGCCGTCGATGTAGATGACGGGAAAGGGGCCGTGGCTGCGGCTTTCGACGATGGCTACGTCGGCGGCCGTCTGCTGGGCCAGCCGTAGGAGGGCATCTTCCTTGCCTTCGCCGGCGGCGACGTCGTCAGGTCCGCAGAGCAGGGCTTGGACTGCGCCGGCTTGCAGGGCTCTGTCCGTGTCGGAGCCTTTTTTTTCACGGCATCGGCGATGATGGGTACTCTTGACGTAGGCGACGGCATAGCCGCGGCGCGTCAGCTCGGCGATGACCTGTACGGCGAGGCTCGTCTTGCCCTCTCCCGAGCGGGCGGCAGAGATAGAAATGACAGGGATGGCGCGGCGGCGGTTAGCGTCGATGGCCAAAGCGGCCTTGTAAGCCGACGGCGTGTTAACGTTTTCATATAGAATCGGTGCGCCTGCGTCGTCGAGGATGCGGACAGTCAGCGTGTCGGCAATGGATAAGACGCGGCGTTTTCCAGCGTTCAGGGCTGCCTGCACGGCTTCGAGAGCTGGCTCTCGCCTGTAGACTGCGGCTAAGGGCTGAGGTTGGCTTTCGGACATAGGCAGGAACAAATCGACAGGCGGCATTTGGGCTAGTTCCGGCAGGATCTGCTTCACGGGAGAGAAATCGTAAAAGGGAAGGTCGACGGACAAGACGAGGCAGTACGAGCAGGAACAGGCGCGGAAGGCCGCTTCCATGCCGCCGAGGGGGCCGCAATCTTGGCAGTCGTCGGCGACGACGCGGATGCGGGCGGCCAACTCCGACGGAAGGGCTGAAAGGTCGGGAGGCCTGTTGGCCGAGACGACGATTTCATCAAAGGTGACAGCTTGGCTGCGCAGCAGCAAATCGGTCAGCAGCGTTGCGCCGTGCCACGGCAGGGCAGCCTTGTCGCGTCCCATGCGGGAGCTGCGGCCGCCGGCTAAGATAATCAAGCCTAACGAAACAGTACGTACGATATTTGTCAATGCAGATTCCCCCTTTACACTCTCCATGTAGTATGTCTATGGTACCATAGGATGCGGGAAAAGGGAAAGCGTGCAGATAGAATAGGATAACCGCATGGGTATGAGTAAAATGTTTTGAAAAAATATTGCGTACACCCCTAAAGTCGTAGTAAAATCATGATATACAAGAATAAAAAGAAACAGAATGGGGGTGAACGAATATGAAACCTGTCCGGTTCCGTAGGCAGGAATGCCAAACAGCTGCATATCATACCAATTGGTATAATTATGTGAAATCATATACTGGGGGGGGGGTACGGTTCATATTGTAGATATAGACTGAAAATGCAGGGATTTTCTACCCTGCTGCATATAGCATATCCATACAGGCAGAGCGCAAGTTCTGCCCTTTTGTCGTGCCATTTTCCCGAAGCATACCCCTTGTCATACGGAGGACAGCTGCGTGTGTAAGTAGTTTTTTAAGGTATGCAATAGCATTTAGCTAAGGAGGAAAATAGCATGAAAGGCAAAC
>ENA-OQHN01000543-OQHN01000543.1-human-gut-metagenome-genome-assembly--contig:-NODE-543-length-12871-cov-2.180085_pt1 | contig 12871 bp, 11 predicted proteins | sample MGYA00242564_ERZ504721 | MGnify/ENA primary metagenome ERZ504721 (study PRJEB26092, sample SAMD00036212) | human gut metagenome | host: Homo sapiens | study: EMG produced TPA metagenomics assembly of...
CTGCGTGCGCTGCCACGGGTTCATGGAGGATCATTCCCTGGCGCTGCTCAAGGCCGAGCAAGAGGCCGGGTTGCCGCAGGCCGCCAAGCTCATGTCCGGCATCACGGCACGCGAGGTCCCTTTGGACAAGATCAAGGGGCGGTTGCCTTGGGTACAGGAACCGGACTGTACCAGTTGCCACAATTTTTCGGAAAAGCCCAACCTGCTCACCGCGTCGGCCTTCAACAAATGGACGCCCAGAAGCGAGGGGCTGTCCGGACTATTCAGCAGACGCCGCGACGATATGCTCATGGTGCGCTGCATCGTCTGTCACGGTGCGCCACATGCCGTGTATCCGGCGAGGAACCCGCTTGCCGACAATCTCGACAACCTCCCGCCTCTCCAGTACCAGCAACAGGCGGCCACGCTCGGGAGTTACGGCAACTGTGCGTTGTGCCACGGCCAGCCCATGGACTTTTCGGCGCACCATCCCTTGGTGCAGTGGAGCGAAAGGGAAATCCATGTGCCTTCCGGAGCGCGGCAGACCATGCCCCCGGCCCGGTTCTCCCATCAGGCGCATACGCCGCTGATCAACTGCACCACTTGCCATCACACGGGGTACGTGGACGGCAAGTCCCTGCTGTGCACGAGTTCCGGATGCCATGACGGCCTGACCGCCACGCTGCGCACCGACAAGAACGCCAAGCCCACGTTGAATCCCTTCTATTTCTATAACGCGTTTCATGGGCCATACCCGAGTTGCGTCGCCTGCCATACCGAATCGCTTGCGGCGGGCAAACCGGCGGGGCCCACGGACTGCAAGGCCTGCCATCAGGCGCCTTCCCCCTTATGGGCGCATGAGGCGGAAGCCGGGGGTTCCGGCACAGCGGCGCATAGCGCTCCCGCACGGATGTTGGCGGGTGTCTCTTATATGCGGTTAGAAGTATTCGGCTTGAAATACGCTGGTGCGGACGTCTGCGCGGGGGAGGCAATCCTGTGTGGATTCAGTCGAAAATGACGTTTTCGGCAGAATGAACCTTTAAACGTGTCACCGCGCGAAAGTTCATTCCATTCTCGGAAGAGCAAGGAGACTGCGTATACCTCAACATGCTGAATGGCCAAGGGATCTTCCCCTTGGCCATTCGTTTTTTCGAGATGGGGTAGGTCCCGCATAGGCGGGGGATACGGTTGTGCCGCGTGGAGCAGGCTACCGGATGATGAACCGTCCGTCTTTGCCGGGAGTGATGGTTTTGCGCGACTGTATGGCTTCAGTCAGCAGGTCCTGGATGCTGATCCCCGTGTCCGTCAAGGATTGGATCGCATCTTCAGGAAAGGTCTGATCCATGACCGCGACCGTATAGCCCCGTTGGGCCTCAAGAGGCTTGCCCTCCGCATCGGTTATTTTGATGATGCGTTTTCCGGGCATGGCGGAGGGCGCGTAGGTCATCTTCAGGCCGGAGAAGTAGTAGAACCATCCTCGGATGTCGTTGTCGACCGGTATTGCGTATTCCAACGTCCGGAGCAGGTTTTCCCCCGTCATGTCCACGACCTGCAGCACGCCCGATTCGCCGTGCTTCATATCGGGGAGAACCCGGATCACGTCATTGGTGGTCTGGGGGCCTTTATAGAACCGTGCGCTGACCCCCTTGCCGTTGTATTTCCCGTCCTTGCCGCTGTCGAGGAAGAGAGCGACGTCCGCCCCGGCCTTGGCCCTCATGGCATCGGTGAGGAAATTCCCCGTTTCTATGAGCGTGAAGTCCGCGGTTGCTTCTCCGATGACAGTGCAAGCCTTCGGAGGCAGGGGGTTCTTGTTTTGGTGATCTACCATCCGGATGACGTCATCCGGCGTGAGGGCACCCGCGAGCATCCCCGCCAAACCTTCCCGCAAGGCGTCCTGAGCGTTCTTCAATTCAGGAAAGATGGCGTACCGTCCATGACTCAAGGCCGGGAGCATGTCCGCAATTTCCGGGATATCCGGCGCGGGGACTTTCTTTACGCTGGAATACATGGCCCCCGTGTCCGCCGCCAGAGCGATCTGTCCTTCCGGCGTGCTGATGTAATCCATCAGCTGCATGACGAGATCGTATTTCTTTTTGTTCTGGGGTTCGCCCAGATGCTTGTTCAAACCGACATAACACACCATATAAAGGCGGGCCCAGTCGCAAGGGGTGCCGGGGCTGAAGAAAGGCATGAGCGCGAACTGATCGGTGGAGCCGGTGAGGGAGTATCCCCTTCGGGCAATGAGCACCGAATCCTCGACCATGGCGCACTGGCGGTTGAACAGCATGGTTTCCCTTTCGGCATAGGTCAGGCTCAGATCGCTTTTTTTCCAGACGCCGGCGTCGATCATGGTTTGAAACGTATTGAGGGCGGGGCGGAAATGCTCCCCGAAGCTGCCCCGGCCCTTGTTGTAGTCGGCCAGCCATTGGGCATCGGCCGGGGTGCTGAAGCAGTTTCCGTAGCTGTAGCCCACGAAGGCCGTATCCAGCACTTCGGAATTGCCGAAGCCGAGCTGGATGGAACGTATGCCGCTGGCTTCGATTGTCCGGCACAAGGCTATGAAGCTGTTGAAATCGTTCGGGACCTTCCAGCCTTTTTCCTCGAAGAGGGTTTTATTGTATACGATGCCCCGCACCTGCGCCGGTCCGGGCAGGTAATAGAGTTTGCCGTCGCGGGCTATGCTGTTGAGCATGGCGGTGTTGTACCTGCTGGTGAAAGGCATACTCGAAAGATCGAGCAGGCGGCTTTCCCAGTGCGTTTCCCCAACATCCAAAGGCCACGTCATGATAATGTCGGTCAGGTCATCGTGTTCCAAGCGCCGCTTGTATTCTACGATGCCCCTGTCGCTGGTAAAGTTGCCCACCTGAATGATATCGATCTGAGGAAACTTCTCCTCGCACCATCCGTTCAAAGGCATTGATGGAAAAGGCGTTTTTAACGAGCACGGTTACCGGGATTCTGTCTTTGGAGGGGGGAGGCTGGGTAAGCACATCAACGGGCTCCGCGCTGTCCGGCCGTTCACAGGCCGAGGACAGCGCGAGCAGGAACAGGCAGAAAATGATTCTGATGCCGATCATGATAGCTTCGTTTCCTCGGGATCGTCTTTGAGCGCCGCGCCGAAGGCAAGCCGTTCGAAATCGGGAATGGGCATGGGCTTGGCGAAATAGTAGCCTTGGATATAGTCGCATCCCAGACGCTTGAGCATGTCCACCTGAACGCGTTCTTCCACGCCTTCGGCCACGGTGGTCATGTCCAGCGAGCGGGACATGGCGAGGATGCTCCCCACCACGGATTCGGTGCGCTTTATGTCCAACGCTCCATTGCGGAAGAAGACCTTATCGAGCTTGATGGTGTCCACCGGGATGTTCTGAATCAGGTTGAGGGAGGAATAGCCGCTCCCGAAGTCGTCCATAGCGCAACCGAAACCGGCCGCATGAATGGCGTCGATGATCTTGCTGAGCTTGTCCACGTCCTCGAACACCACGTTTTCCGTGAGCTCGATTTCAATGTATTGCGGCGGCGTGCCGCACCTCTGGCAGATTTCGATGTAGCGCTCGAGGAAAAGGGGAATTTTTGAGTTGCACGCGGGAGCAGTTCACCGATACTTTTACCGGGGTCAGCCCGGCGTCGAGCCACGCCCGGATGCGAAGGCAAACCTCTTCGAACACCCAGAGGTCCAGCTGGATGATGAACCCGTTCTTTTCGAACAGCGAGATGAACTCGTCGGGATAGATCATGCCTTCGGCGCTCATCCAGCGGACCAGCGCCTCTGCGCCGCCGATGGTTTCGCTTTCGGTCCGGTACTTGGGCTGCAGGTAGACCTGGAATTCCCTGTTCTGCAGGGCCGCCCCCATGATGTTTTCCAGATGCTTCTCCCGGAAAAGCTGGCGGCGGATGGCATCGTCATACACGGCGTAGCGCAGCCGCCCCCTGAGTTCGGTGGAGGCTTCCTTGAGGGCCAGCTTGGCCCGGTCGATCATGTGGGGGAAAGGCAGGGAATCATTGTTGATGACGTAGACGCCGAACTCCACAATGGGAGAGAGCCATACGCTTTTGGCGTCCTGCAAACGCCCGGCGGCCTCATACCATGCCTCAAAGCGCTTCAGTATCTGCTCTTCATTGGCGTAGACGGCCAGAATGCAGAAGTTGTCGGCAAACAGCCGTCCCATGCATTCATGGGGCGAGAGATCCGACATGATGCCGTCGTGAAGGCAGCGCAGCATTTCGTCGCACGTCTGGCGGCCGAATTCCTCGTTCAGCAGCTTGAATTTTTCCACGTTGAGGTAGACGAGGGAATATTGGGTCTTGCCCGCCGCCTTGATGAGTTCCGTGGCCAGCTCGTAGAAGCGTTCGATGGTGTTGCCGCCGGTGATGGGGTCCACGTAGGCGATCTGTTCGAGCTTATGCTTGTGGCGGGAATAGGTCAGCATCTGATACGCCACGAGCATGGCGAAAGCCAGCGTGATGGCGGCGCACAGCAGCAGGGTGGTCCGCATGAGCAATTCGGACTTGGCGTTCACCACCTCCACCGGGACGAACCCCATCAGATACCACTCCGAATTCCCCAGAGGGGTATAGGCCATGTATACCCGCCTGCCTTCCTTGTCGCTGTAGGCCACCACGCCGGAATTGCCCATGCCCATGTCGGCCTTGATCTGTGGAAGGGACATCCCATCCTCCATCATGACCGAGGAAAGGGAACTCAAAAGGTTGTAGCCGGTCTGGGGCGCGTATTGTGAACTGGACCGGATCACCATCGCGCCGTCTTTCTGGATGATGTGGACGTATCCTCTGCCGGAGAAGACGTTTACGGAGATGATGTGGTCGAAGGTGGCCAGATCATAGGTGGCGGCCAGCGCGTACATGGGAGTGCCGTTGATGACGAGGCCGTTCAAAGGGATGACGAAGACGATGCACTCGGTCCCGTTGATGACCTGGGAAGGGGACATGGCGCGGCGGCGGTTCACTACGGCTTCGCGCAAGTATTCGTCGCCGCTGAGCAGGACGACGTTCCCGTGGGCGTCATAAGCGTTTCCGTTGCCGTCAATAAGCAGAATATCTTTATAATTCCAGAATGTTTGCTGGGCAAGGACCTCGGGCTGCAACGCTTCGTAGGTCTTGACGCCGGAACTCTTGAGCACGCTGGAAATGGTGCCGAGCACGGCAAAGTTGTCTTGGATATTCCTGCTCGCGTTTCCGGCGATCTGCCTGGAAATTTCCTGCAAGTATTCGTGGCTCTCGTTTTTGATCGTGCTCTGGAGGCCCTTGTAATATTGAAGGCACAGGACGCCCACCATCAGAAAAATGAGAAGAAAGACGGTAATAACGATCCAATAGGGATTGTTTTTGGGATTCCTGATGATGCGCATTCCGCATCGCCCTCCGAATTGCTGATGACGAATTCCGGTCTGTGGAAAAAAGTCTGGATCGTTGCCGTATCCAAGGTCATCCATATAAGGGTTGGAGCAGGCTGTAGCCGGGCTCAGCCGCATCCAGCACATCTCCGGACCGTAAGGCGTCATCTCCGGCGGCCCGCCAGAAAACGCTTTCACACATAACGCTATGAAAAAGGTTTTTCCTGTTTTGTCAATATAGACATATCATATCTGTATGTCGCATATACTATATGAAAAACAAATTCCATAGGCATTCATGCCTGTTGGCCGAATGCCAGCCCTTTGAAGAATGAGCCCGTGTAGAACTTTGCTGTAAGGTATCACAATGTATTTAACACTCTAACTGTTCCTCTCCCTCTTCACAAGGGATGATCGCGAATTGTCCGTCATTTTGCCACCGCCGGACGGAAGCCATACGGCGAGGGCTGGCGGCGTGCGGGCTGTTATCGCAGCATAATACCGTGTTTTTTAGCTTTGTGTACAACGTGGAACGCTTGAGATTGAGCAGTTCCGTCATGCCTTTTTCCCCGTACACGCAGCCTGAGGCGATATTAAAATATATTCGAGATAACGCCTCTCGAGCTCGTCGAGTGTGGGAATGTCGTTGACCACAAACCCGTGGCGGTTCGGCGTTTCCTCGCTGGTTTTCCGGTTCGGCGGCGAGTGCGGCACGTTCAGGGCCGGAAGGCGGTTCAGGATGACCGCCCGCTCGATCACGTTCTTGAGTTCCCTGATGTTTCCGGGCCAATCGTAACTGCGGAGGACGGCGGTTTCCTCCTGATTCAAGGCGAACGGGAGCTGATTGTAGCGGCGGCAGAAATGCTCCATGAAGTTTTGCACAAGGGGGATGATGTCCTGCCTGCGTTCGCGCAGCGGCGGCAGCATGAGCGGGACGACCGAGATGCGGTAGAGCAGGTCCTCACGGAAACGGCCTTCCTGCACTTCCTGCCACAGGTTTTTATTCGTGGCGGTGATGAGCCGGAAGGAAGAATAGATTTCCCGCGTGCCGCCGACCCGGATAAAACGCTGCTCCTGAAGGACGCGGAGGAGTTTCGTCTGGATCGTCGGAGGGATGTCTCCCACTTCGTCGATGAAGAGCGTCCCCTCGTCGGCCATTTCGAAGAAGCCGAGCTTTTGCTTGATGGCTCCGGTGAACGCGCCGCGCTCATGGCCGAAGAACTCGCTCTCGAAAAGGTGTTCCGGGGTGCTCGCGGGGTGAACCGCGATGAAAGGCCCGCTCCGGCGGCTCATGAGGTGGATCTGCCGGGCCATGACTTCCTTCCCGACGCCGGTTTCCCCCAGAATGAGCACGGGCGCGTCCGTCACGCTCACGTGCCTGACCTGTTCGAGCAGCTCCCCGAGGCCGGTTCCGAACAAGGGGGCAATGTTTCTGTCCTCTTGGAGCACGACGGACTGGAAGCGCTCCTTCTGGTGCCGCGATTCCTCGTCGCGCACTTTTTTGAGGCGCAGGGCGGAGCGTACTTCCGAGGCGAACAAATAGGAGAGGGTATGGAGCTCGGGCTGATGGAGGTGGGCGAATGAGCCGTCGGTAAAAGTGCTGTCCAGATAGAGCAGCCAAAGGCCGGATTCGCCGATGTCGAGAGGCAAACAAAGCCCTTGCTCGCCGCGTCCCGGAGCGGCAGGGCGGTCGGAAAAGCCGTCGAGCCATTCGAGGCACGGGCGCATCTGCTCGCTTTTCAGTTCCATGTCGGTCAGGTTGACGGCCGCGACGCAGGCAAGCCGGTTGTCCTCGTCCCGCCGGAACAGCGCTCCGCGTTCCGACTTCAATTCCTTCTGGGCGATGGCGACCAAGCGGTGCAGGGCGCTGGTCAGGCATGTTTCATTGGAGAAAACGTTGAACGCGCGGTGGCAGCGTTCCACGTAGGAGTCCTGCGGGCAGTCGTAATGCCCGTCGCCGAGGGCGGGGAGCCTGTTTCCCTGGGAATGGCGGGTTAAAAGAAGGACCATCTGCTGGTAGGAAACGCTCCGATCGACGCGGAACCCGGCGCAGGCTTCCGCCTGATCCCGCAGGGCCGCCGCCGAGGCCGCATCGCCGAACCGTTCGAGGACGTTCGCCAGTTCATTGGCGCTGAGGGCTTCTTCGCGGCGATCGCCCGTTCCGGAGATGCAGTCCAGGCTCTCGCGCAGCAGCGTCTGCTCACGCTCCGGATCTCCGCCGCGATCCCGCAGACGGAGGGCTTCAATACGCAGCGCAGCCCCCCTGAGCTGGCGGTTGGTGCCTTCCTTGAGCTTTTTTAGGATAAGATCGAGCGGGTACCGCGAGATTGGCGGAAACCCGGCCTGCTCCAGCGCATAGAGCATGTCGAGGTTGAGGGGGTCTTCGAAGGGGACGTGCGGCGCGTTGGGAGAGACGCCCCTCGCGGCCTGCCCGGTGAGCAGGGCGTGGGCGGAGCCGGAGGCGCCCGTTCAGATAATGGTAGAGTGCGATGCCCCGGACGGTGCTGACGGCGGTCTTGTTGTACTGCCGTGCGTCGAATGCCATGAACAGGCAGTCCAGATTGAGGAGGGCGGCGTCCATGTCCCCGACGCGGAGCATGGCGAAAGCCAGATGCAGCATCCAGAACATGGAGAGCATACGGTCCCCGGCAAGGGCCGCCGTGCGCCGGGACGATTCGTTGATGCCGAGCGAGAGGTGGTATTGCCGCAGGTAGAACGCGGACTGGCTGGCGCAGGATGCAAGCAGCATGGCGAAGCGCCGGTATTTCCAGCCGTAGACTTCCAGTTTTTGTTCATAATATTTCAGGACATGCGGGTACTCACCGCGCACGTAATGCAGGATGCCCCGGAACAGCGGCAGGCAGTCCTGCATTTCCTTGTCCCCGAGATCCGGGAGTTCCCCAAGCCGCTCCACGTACCGGGAAATGTCCTGCGGCAGCGGCTCGTCGGAAAACACCTTGAGATAGCACCCGAAAATCGCCACCAGCGTCCTGAAGCGCTCATTTCCGGACTGTTGCGTCAGGGCATAGGCGATGGGCGTCAGCTTGACCGCCATCTGCATCTGGCCGTTGAGGAACAGGCACTGGCTCTGCACGATGAGGACCAGCTCCGCGTACTGCGAGCTTTTTTGGAAGGCCGCGTTGGCGTGGGTTTCTCCCCAGTCCCGCAGGTACCGGATGACGAATTCGAGGCAGAGCAGGGTTTCCGGGGCCTGCTGGTTCAGTTCCTCGTCCAGATAGCGCACCACGAGTTCGCATTCTTCAAGCGGGGCGTCCGGGAGGAGGAAGCCCAGATAGTGGGGCATCCGGGATTCGGGAATCTTGGCCCGGACCGTGGCGGCCATCGCGCCGAGCAGGGACGGCGGGACTGTGCCGCAGGTCCACCCCGCTTCGGTCCTTGCGGCGAAGCCGAATCCTTCCAAATCCAATAAGATCTGCTGGATGTTTTCTTCGGGCTGTCCGGTGATGAGGGAGAGGTGCCTCTCGCTGAGCGGGGTTGCCGAAAGGCAGAGCGAAAGGGTCAGCGCGGCGAGGATGGGGTCCGATGGCGATACTGTCCCTGCGTACATGGCGGAACCTCCGAGGCCATTCCCGTTTTACGGATAAATCCCGTTTTCGGGATTATGCAGTCCCGTTTTTTGGAAAAGGAATATAACGCTGATCCGAATTTGTCAATATCATACTGAAATTTCATCTTTTATATGAAATATCATGTTGGCATTATGCTTGCTTATCTACAAGTGTCTTCTGAACGAGAAGCGCCTGAGCGGGGCGTTCCTTCCCGTGCTCAGGCCACTGCCTCCCCGCGTCACCTGGCTTTTCCCTCGTCGCCGCCGGGCGGACGAAGGGCCTCGAAACCCGGGCGCGCCTCCCCATGCGGGGAAGCGCGCCGCAACTCTCCGGGTGCAGCATGGAAAGCTCGTTTCTTCCTTATCTGATGGCGGTCATGTGGATGTCGTTTCTTCTGCTCCTGAGCGTTTGGCTGCGCGCCAAAGTGACGTTTTTGCAGAAGTACCTTGTTCCGGCGGGGATCATTGCCGGGACGCTCGGGTTTGCGCTGATCAACTTGGGTTGGATAGGCTATCCCTCGCCTGAGGGCTGGGTGTCGCTCAAGGTCGGCGATTTTGGGATGATTTCTTTCCATCTGTTCAGTTTTGGGTTCGGGATCATCGGCCTAGGCTGCTTCAGCACGCACACCAAGGGCCGCAGCATGACGCTCATCAAGGGCGCGCTGTGGATCGATCTGCTGTTCTGGCTGTTCTACGGCCTTCAGGCGACCGTGGGCTACGGGATTACGGAGCTCTACGCCAAGATCACCGGGGCCGATCTGACCTCCGCGACGGGGTTCCTCGCCGGGTTCGGCTTTGCTTTCGGGCCCGGTCAGGCCCTTTCCGTGGGCATGTCGTGGCAAAACGACTATGGCTTGCCGGACTGCGTTTCCAGTGGGCCTGGCCTAGCGGCGGGCTGGCGGGTTCGATGGTCTGCCAACTTGCGTGGGCCGTGACCCTCGCCAAGCTGGGGGCTGCGCAAGGGCTATGCGACCTACGGCACGAAGGAGCTTTCCTCCGATTTCCTGAAGGGCCTCCGCCCGGAGGATAAGCGGGTTCCCGCCTGCCAGTTGACGACCCACAGCGGCAACGTGGATACGTTCGCGCTGCACTTCGCCGTCGCCGCCACCGTGTACGGGCTGGGCTGGATCGTCTGCTACGTGCTCAAGTATTTCGTCCTTCCGCCGAACTATCAGACGGCCTCCTTCGGGTTCATTTACCTTTATGCGCTGTTCGCGGGCATGATCGTCCGCCTCGTCATCAACCACACCGCCGCGAATGCCTTCTACAGCGATGACGCGCAGAACCGCATCCTCGGGACCACCATCGACTACATGATCATTTCCGCGCTCATGGCGGTCAGCGCCGCGACGGTCATGAAGTATTTCATTCCGTTCATCCTCGTCATCGCCGCGTGCACGCTCATCACGCTTCTCGGCGTGCTGTACCTCGGCCGCAGGGTCGGCTCCTTCGGGCTGGAGCGGCTGCTGGTCGTGTTCGGGCTGGTTACCGGGACGGCGGCCAGCGGGCTGGCGTTGCTGCGCATCGTGGACAGCGATTTCAAGACGCCCGCGGCCGCTGAAGTGGGCCTGAACAACGTGTACGCCCTTATCCCGCTGTTCCCCTTCCTGCTGGTTTCGGTGACCATGCCGGGCGGGTTCGGCATCTCCGGGATGCTCATCATGCACGTCGTCATGATCGCCGTCTGTGCGGCCATCCTGTTCGCGGGGCACAGGATGAAGAGTCTGGGGGCCGCGCCAGTTCTAGGTTTTTGGGAATTCTCCACTCCCCGGGCCGGGCGTCCTCCTTCCTCCGCTGCCGTCCGGCCCACAACAAGGGATACACGTTATGTATACGGATTTGAAAGGCAAGACGGCATTTGTGATGGGTGCCGGGAAGGCAAGGGGCATCGGTTTTCACATTGCGGGAGCATTGGCCCGGCAGGGCGTATCCGTCTGCCTCGCCGACAGGGACGAGCGTGTGTTCGAACGGGCGCGGGAACTGGAAGCCGAAGGGGTGGTGTCCCGGGCGTTCACGGCGGACGTATGCTCCGCCGCGCAGGTCGAGGCCATGCGGGATGCGGTCGGGCGCTTGTTTCCGAGCATCGATATCCTGATCCAGTGCGCGGGGGTCTTCCCAGATCCCGTGAAGCTGACGGAAGACTCCATTGAAACGTGGCTGCACACGCAGGACATCAACGTACACGGCACGTTCCGCCTGCTGCACGCGTTTTTGCCCCTCATGCGGGCACGCGGCGGGTCCGTGGTCGCCGTCGCGTCGGGGGGCGGGCAAGCGCCCTTTGCCGGGGTACAGCAGCTATTCCGTCAGCAAGGCGGGGCTGATCATGCTCCTGAAGTCCGTGGCGGTGGAGTACGCCGCAGACGGGATCCGGGCCAACAGCATCTGTCCCGGCCCCGTCGAGAGCGAGATGGTGGATTCCCGGGTGGCGGCGGAATCGGAACGTCTGGGCGTTCCCGCCGAAACCCTGCGCGAGGCCATCCGGAAAAACATTCCGCTGGGCCGCATGGCCAGCGTGGACGACATTGTGAGGACGGCGCTGTTCCTGGCTTCGGACGTGTCCTCGTATCTGACGGGGCAGTCCCTCAATCTGTCGGGCGGCATGATCACTGAAGTGTAATGGGGTTCACCCAGAGGGAGTACAGGCGATGCAGGAAGCTCCGTTGATGCTCAAGAACAAAACGGCCCGCCGGATCAAGGCTATCCCGGGATTCGTCTTTCCCGGCGGCGTCAGGGTCATCATCAACTTTACGGTCGATTTCGACGCGATGATTTTCCGGAAGTTCCTCCGCGAACCGAAACTCTGGTGCGCGCAGGGCGAGTTCGGGGGCCGGACCGGATTGTGGCGGCTGCTGGACGTGTTCGGCGAATTCGACGTCAGGACGACGCTGTTCCTGCCCGGACAGACGGGGCTCTTATATCCGGAAGTACTCCGGCGCGCCGTGCGGGAAGGGCACGAAATCGCCAATCACATGTGGGATCACCACATCCCCCCGACGCTTGAGGAGGAGGCCGTCCACATCGACAGGACGGATACGCTCATCAAGGGGCTGACGGGACAATACCCGGCGGGCACGCGCAGCGAGCACGACCTCGCCGCGCTCCGGGATCACGCCTACACATATGTTTCCTATACGCCGCAGGGTGAGTTTCCCTTCTATGTCTATTATGAAAACATCGGTAAATGGATGCTCAACCTGCCGATCAGTTTTATCCATGACGACGCGATGTTTTCTATTTCGGATGGTTCGGAAGCCGCAACGAGCAGCAGCGCATCCAGTCCCCCGAAGCGTTCCTCCAGACGCTTCTCGAAGCCTATGCCGCCGCCCGCGAGACGACCGGCTATATGAACATCGTGATCCATCCGCACCTGTGCGGGAGGCTTTGCCGTCTCGAAATGCTGCGGCGGTTTTTCCGCCGGACGCGGGAGGACGGCGACGTGCTGTTCGCCACGTCCGCGTGGCTTGCTGACTACATCCTTGAACGGTTTCCGGCCGAAGGGCCGGCTTCAGCCTGATCCCGGAGGACGCCATGCCTTGGAAAAAGATTTCACGCTTTCGGATGAAATGTCGCCTTCCGGCATCGTGTGGCCTGCGGGCAAGGCCGCCGTGTCCGTGGTGGTGGACTACAGCGTGCCAGCCGGTGCCGAGGGTATTGATGAGGCGGCGATCGCCTATGCCCGGACGGTGTGGGGCAATGCGGTATCCGGCGACTGGCTCATCGACTATCTGAACGCTTACGGCGTGAAGGCCACGTTCGCCGTGCCGCTGGCGATGGCCCGGGCCTTTCCCGAGAGCGTCCGCCGCGCCCATGCGGACGGCCACGAAATCGCCGCCGGTTCCTTCGCCAAGGAGGACGTGGCGGGGCTTTCCCCCGACGAAGAACGGGAACGCATTGAGCGGACGTTTTCGGGGCTTGCGGAGCGTGACGGGCACGCGGCCTGAGGGATGGTTCACGCTGCCGCGCACGGGGG
>ENA-OQHN01000546-OQHN01000546.1-human-gut-metagenome-genome-assembly--contig:-NODE-546-length-12860-cov-2.547868_pt1 | contig 12860 bp, 13 predicted proteins | sample MGYA00242564_ERZ504721 | MGnify/ENA primary metagenome ERZ504721 (study PRJEB26092, sample SAMD00036212) | human gut metagenome | host: Homo sapiens | study: EMG produced TPA metagenomics assembly of...
GTGTGGCCAACAGTCTGAAGCAAAAAGGTACGCAACCGCTTCAACGTGGCCATCGGCCGAGGCAGGCACCGAGAACAGCCTGACCCGCCTGCGGCTGGCCGTGACGTCCATCTCCAACAGCGAGAGCCATCTGCGCAGCCGCATGGACAAGTGCGCGCTGATGATGGAAGCCGTCTGCACCGAAGAAATGACCGACAGCGAGGTAGAGATCTATGCCGTTGATGACTGAGATACCCGAAAACTGGCGCGAGCCCGCCGCGCGCATGGTGACGAGCCTGCGCGGTCTGGACCGGGTGCTGGTGGCCGCCCATGTGAACCCCGACGGCGACGCCCTGGGCTCCATGAGCGCCCTGGGCTGGCTGCTGAAGGACATGGGCAAGGAATTCGTCCTCTACAGCCCCTCGGGCGTACCGGACTATCTGTCCTTCCTTCCCCTGCCCTGCACGCTGCTCACCAGCCTTGAGCGCCTGCCCTTCGAGCCCCAGGCCCTGGTCCTGCTGGACTGCGGCGAGCCCCACCGCCTGGGCGACGATCTGGCCGCGGCTCTGAAAGGCCGCTTTGCCGGGACGGCCATCGTCAATATCGACCATCATCTGGGCAGCGACGGCATGGGGACGGTCGACAACTGGATCGAGCCCGCCGCCGCGGCCACGGCCCAGCTGGCGGCCTATGTCTGCCTGGCGGCCGGTCTGCGGCCGGAGGGCCCGCTGGGCGAATCCCTGGCCCTGGGGCTGGTGACCGATACCGGCGGCTTCCTGCACGGCAGCACCACGGCCGCCGTCTTCCGCCTGGCGGCCCTGCTCAGCGACAGCGGCTGTGACATCCACAAGCTGCGCGAAAAGCTCGACAACAACTGGAGCCCGGCCCGCATGGCGCTCTGGGCCCGGCTCATGCAGCGTGTGGAGATCAGCTGCGACGGCCGCGCGGCCCTGGCGCTGGCCCGTCTGGAAGACCTGCGCCAGTGCGGGGCCCTCAAGGAAGATCTGGAAGGGCTGGTGGAGCAGTTCCGCCGCCTGCGCGGCGTGGAGGCCTCCGGCATCCTGCGGGAGGACGCGCCCGGCGTCTACAAGCTCAGCCTGCGTTCCACGGGCACCACGGACGTGCGTTCCGTGGCCGTGCAGTTTGGTGGCGGCGGCCACCGCAACGCCGCGGGCGGGACGCTGCGCATGGAAGGCGAGGAAGCCTTCGACGCCGTCCGTACGGCCCTGTGCCGCATGTTGCGGGGCTAATCCGGCCAGCCGTGAAAATGGAAAGGGACCGCGTTCGCGGTCCCTTTTTTTATGCGGATATGGCTGCGTCTCCCTGCTAGTCGGGGATGTAGCGGTTGATGGTGGCCGCGCCTTCTTCATGGGCACGGTAGTAAATGCGCAGCTCGCCTTTGTCGTCCAGCTCGAAGCGGGACTCCTGGACAAGGCCGTTGACCTCGGCCGTCATCAGCGCGGAAAGGATGTCTTTTTTATTGAGGGCCCGGAAGGAACCATAGGTGCCCTTGAGGGCCTCGATGATGTCTTCGGGACAGGCTTCGTCCACCGTGGTCAGATACTTGAGGATGGCAAAGTTCAGGGGTCTCATCCTACTGCTCCTTTCTGTGGAAGAGGGCCAGGGGGTTGGTGGCGATGGTGAAGATGCCCACGACCATCAGGACGGCGCCCACCCAGGCCACCGGCACCATGTTCCAGCCGTCCAGACCGAAGACGACACCCAGGATGAGCCAGCAGAAGAAGGGCCCCCAGAAGGAATAGGCGCCGTTACAGGCCATGCCCAGGGCCGCACCGCACATGGCGTTGCCCCGGTACCAGCACATGAAGTTGAAGTAGCACAGGAAACCGGCCACCACGAACCACTTCATGGAATCCACGTCGGCAAGGGCCTTGCCCAGCATGGCAAAGCCGTCCGTCTGGCCGATCCAGCCCAGGATGGGCACCAGGATGATGAGGTTGGAGATGCCGATGGTCACTTCACGGATGGTGATGCCCACTTCGGAGTCGATGATGGACACCCCGTAACCGCACACACAGCCTTCGATGCCCCAGCCCAGAGCGGCCAGGAAGCCGAAGAACAGGCCCAGCATCATGTGGGGACGCGCCTCGATGCCGCCCATGCTGGAGAAGCCGATCAGGGCGCTGGCCGAAAGACAGATCAGGATGCCCAGCATCATGCGGGGCGTCAGGGGCTGCCGGAACAGGAAGCGGGCCAGGATGGCGCCGATGGCCGGGCACAGGGCGCTGATGGGCACGACGATGGAGCCGGCCATCTGCAGGCCCACCACATAACAGGTGGAGGCGAAGGGGCCGCCGAACAGGGCCGCCACCAGCATCATCATGCCGGGACGCGTCTTGAAGCTGCGCCCGAAATCGCCCAGTTTGCCGCGCAGGGCCGCCATGATGAGCGCCCAGATGGCCGCGCAGCCGTCAGTGAGGCCGGCGCCCAGGGCGCTCAGCAGAAAGAGGACCGCAAATTCCGACAGGCCGGAATTCTCGCCGTACCAGACGGCCCAGATGCCCATGGCCATGGCGTAGGTCATGAAGGCCGTGTACATACCGTAGACCATACCGGACGAGACAGCCGTCAGGATGCCCCGCGTCTGGAAACTTTTTTTCATGGCCCGTCTGGCGGCCACGGCAGCCGCACTGGGAGCAGCACATTGTGTCATGACTCCTCCAAATGATCCGTCACCGGGATCTCAGTAAGTTACAGTGCACATGGCGGCACCGGGCCTTCCCCGCCCAGGCGGGATGCCGGCCGCGGTACCGGCAAGGACTGGCAGTGCCGGGAAGGGAATCCCTCCCGGCATCCTCTTTTCCGCAAACCTAGGCCGTGACCACCGTGCCCAGCGGTTCGCCGTCCAGCAAATAACGGCGCAAGCTGGAGGGCTGGCGGCCATCCAGGATCAGAGCCCGGGAGCAACCTTCGTCCAGGGCATGCAGACAGGACTGCACCTTGGGGATCATGCCGCCGTTGATGACACCGGCCTCGATGAGCTCGGCGATGCGGGCGCGGTCCAGGGAGGGGATCAGCTTCTTGTCCGCATCCAGGACGCCGGGAACGTCGGAGATCAGCACGAAGTAGTCGGCATGCAGGGCCCCGGCCACGGCACCGGCCGCCGTGTCCGCATTGATGTTCAGGGCCTGGCCTTCAGGACCGGAGGCCACCGGCGCCACCACGGGCAGGAAGCCGCCGTCCAGCAGACAGGAGAGCACGGAGGCATCGACCTTTTCCACATCGCCCACCAGGCCCAGCACAGGGTCCTTCACCCGCGCCCGCAGCAGGCCCGCATCACGCCCGGAAAGGCCCGCGGCACGGGCGCCGTGCTGCAAGAAACGGCTGACCACGGTCTTGTTGACCTGGCCGCACAGCACCATCTCCACGGCCTGCATGGTGTCGGCATCGGTCACGCGCAGGCCCTTCTCAAAACGGCTCTCGATGGCCAGGCGGTTCAGCAGGGCGTTGATCTGGGGCCCGCCGCCATGCACCACCACCAGGCGCATGCTCTGCTGCAGAAATGCCATGTCGTCGGCAAAGGCCGCGTTCAGTTCGTCCTTGTCCATGGCATGGCCGCCGTACTTGATGACAACAGTCTGGGTGCTCATATCTTCTCCTTGAGGCACAGGCATGAAAATGCGGTAAGACCGCCTCACCGCTGTAGCACCCCCGGCCGGGGAGGCGCAAGATGCCCGCCGCTCCCCATGTGCTGCCCGCCATTGCAAGGCAGGCGCATTGGGGTTATCCTGCCCTGCCTTACAGCCGCAGGGGCAAGGCTCCGCACGCCCCCTGCATACCGACCGCAAAATCACCTCGACGGCCTGCCGTCGATGAAGGACAGTACCATGAATAAAGTCGTTACCCGTTTCGCGCCCAGCCCCACGGGCCATCTGCACATCGGCGGCGCGCGTACCGCCATCTTCTGCTGGCTGCTGGCCCGCCACTTCGGCGGCGAGTTCCACCTGCGCATCGAGGACACCGACCTGCTGCGCTCCAAGCAGGAGTACACCGACTCCATCCTGGCTTCCATGCGCTGGCTGGGACTGGACTGGGACGGCCCCCTCAACTACCAGACCCAGCGCACCGAGCTGTACAACAGCTATGTGGACAAGCTGCTGGAGACCGGCCACGCCTACTGGTGCTCCTGCACCCCCGAGGAAGTGGAAGCCATGCGCGAAAAAGCCCGCGCCCAGGGCCTGAAGCCCCGCTACAACGGCTGCTGCCGCGAACGCAACCTGGGCCCCGGCGAAGGCCGCTGCGTGCGCCTCAAGGCCCCCCAGGCCGGCAAGGTCGTGTTCGATGACATGGTCAAGGGCCGCATCGCCGTGGACGTGAGCGAACTGGACGATATGGTCATCCGTCGCGCCGACGGCATGCCCACCTACAACATGGCCGTGGTGGTGGACGACTACGAGATGGGCATCACCCACGTCATCCGCGGTGACGACCACGTGTCCAACACCCCCCGCCAGATCCTCATCTACGAAGCCCTGGGCCTGCCCGTGCCCACCTTCGGCCATGTGCCCATGATCCTGGGCCCCGACCGCCAGAAGCTCTCCAAGCGTCACGGCGCCCGCGCCGTCATCGAATACCAGAACGACGGCCTGCTGCCCCAGGCCCTGGTCAACTACCTGGTGCGTCTGGGCTGGTCCCACGGCGACCAGGAGATCTTCACCCAGGAAGAGCTCATCAAATTCTTCGACGGTACCAGCCTCAACCCCGCTGCCGCAGCCTTCGACCCGGCCAAGCTGGAGTGGATCAACGCCCACTTCATGCGCGAGATGCCCCTGGACGAACTGGCCAAGCTGGTGCGCCCCTTCGTGGAAAAAGCCGGTCTGCCCGCCGATGTCGCCGACGACAAGCTGGCCGCCCTGTGCCACATGTTCCGCGAGCGCGCCGGGGACCTCAAGGCCCTGGCCGAGTCCTTCCGTCCCCTGCTGGTCAGCGCCGACGAGCTGGCCTATGACGAAAAGGCCTGTGCCAAGAACCTGACCGATGCCAGCAAGGCCCACCTCAATGCCGTGGCCGAGATCTTCGCCGCCTGCGATCCCTTTGACGCGCCCGGCCTCGAAGCCGCCCTGCACGGCTACATCGAAGGCAACGGCCTCAAGTTCAAGGACGTGGCCCCGGCCCTGCGTACGGCCCTCATGGGCTTCATGGGCGGTCCCCACCTGCCCGAGATCATGGCCTTCCTGGGCAAGGACGCCAGCCTGGCCCGCATCCGCCGCGCCGCGGGCATGTAAGCCCTTTTGATCCCCCTGCGCGGGTATCCTGAAAAATAAAAAGGCTGCCTCACATCATCGTGAGGCAGCCTTTTTTGTCTCCATACGATCGCCCGCCAAAGCGGCAGAGGCCCGCTTTCCAGCCACCAGTCCCGCCATGCGGTCATCCTCTCGCGGACCGCATCTAGGCCGTACCGAGAGCTTTCAGGCATCGCCGTGCGGAAAAGGGACGCATCCCGCACAGCGGCCTCCCTCCGTGTCCCGCCTACACAGCCCAGCTGCTCTTGCGGGCCACATAGAGCAGGTGCTCCATGTCTTGCCCATAGTAATGCTTGTTGAAGCTCCCGCACAGTTCCATACCGTTACGCCGGGCCACCTCCAGAGAGGGCCTGTTATCGTCTCTGATGCACGAAAAGACTTCCGGCACACCCAGTACATCAAAAGCGAATTCCATGCACGCACGGGCCGATTCTGTGGCATATCCATGGTGCCAGTAGTTCTTTGCCAGCAGATAGCCCACTTCCGGGACCTGCAACGTCCGGGGCGTGGCATCGATGCTCTCGCTGAGCAAAGCGGAAGTTCCCGTCTCTTCTCCGACCGCGGCCGCTGTGTCCGCATCAACATCGACGGCAAAGGCAGTCACCCCCGCACAGTCCTGCATGGTGATGCCGCACTGCCCGATCATTTCTCCCGTCTCCCGCAATTCCACGGCCAGCGCGCCATAGCCCGGCACTACATAACGGGCCTGCTGGCGCCGCAGCCAGTCCCAGACCTCCCTGTCACTGAAGGCATGCCCGTAGGCATACATCACCCCGGGATCCTGCAGGTAACGGCACAGGGCCGGGAAATCCGCATCCGTCATGGGACGCAGGCAACAACGCTCCGTCATGATCTCCAGCATCGATCCAGCTCCATCAGTAATATCTTGCGGAGGGCAAAGTGCCCTGTTCTTGTCCGCTTGTCCATAAGGATTTCAGAAAATCCTGAAAACAGGACAGCATGGATCCCCAAGGGAAAAGAAAGACCCGGAAAAATTCCCGCAGCCGGGGGGCCTGTTCCCTGCGCTATCTGCCTCAGGACAAAGCCCCCCACTCGCCGACTCTCTGCGCCCGATAGCCACAGCTTCCGGCCTCGTAATGCCACGGCCTTGCCCAATGACACACCCAGCCCGGCCGCGCCGCAGACTTTCCATCCTTGCGCAGACTCACCGACAAAAGTTTTTGGAAGGGAGGGGTACGGGGAGGGAGAACCTTTTTCCAAAAAGGTTTCCCTCTTCCCCCTCGTCAAAACGCGGCTGGGGTGCAGCCTGTGGGCCCGTGCGCGCTATTCGGCGGCAGCGGGCTTTTTCTTTTCGGGCTTGGGTGCTTCGATGATGGTGCCGTCGGGCTCCACCATGGAAAGGGCGTGCACGGGGCAGGCCTCCATGCAGGCGGTGATCTTTTTGCCGTTCTCTTCACGCCAGGCCTTGCACATGTCGCAGCGCACGGCCACTTCACGGCGGCTGCGCTGGGCCATGGTCTCGCCGCCTTCCTCGGGCATGCCGATGGTATCCAGCGAGATGGTGCCGTAGGGGCAGACGGCGATGCACATCTTGCAGGCCACGCACAGCTGCACGCGCATGGTGATGCGGCCGTCCTCTTCCTGCTGCAGGGCGCCGGTGGGGCAGATGTTGCAGCAGGGGGCGGGGTTGCACTGGTGGCAGCGCACGGTGGTCTTGAAGCCTTCGGCCTTGACCACCTGCACGCGCGAGACCAGCACGTCGCGGTGCTTCATAGCTTCCTTGAAGGTCATCCCGTGGTGCGCGGCGATACAGGCCACTTCGCAGCGGCGGCAGGCGCGGCATTTGTCGGGTATTACCTGAATATGCTCAATCATGGCTTTCCTCCGGCTCCACCTCCAGGATTGGTCATCACAAGACCGTGTCCGCCGGTGAAGCGTATGGCGTCGCTGCCGCAGTGGGGGCAGATGAAGTGCCTTCTGTGCAGCTCGAATGTATGTCCGCAATCCGTGCAGCGGCAGGGCAGGGGAGCGGTCTGCAGGATGAGCTCCGCGCCTTCGGCCATGCCGCCCTGGGCAAAGATCTCGAAGCAGCCTTTCAGGGTCTGCGGCTCCACACAGGAGATGAGGCCCAGCTCGCAGGTGATGCTGCGGATGCGGCGCACCGTTGTTCCGGGTGGGCCGCATTGTGGTCTTCCACAGTTTTCAGGGCTATCTTGAGCAGCCCCTGGACAAGACTGGCTTCGTGCATCCTTGTTTCCGGCCTAGCGCTCCGTGCAGGAGACGCAGGGGTCGATACTGTTGGTGATCAGGGCCACGTCGGCCACGGCGCAGTCGCGCATCATGACGCCCAGGGGCCTCCCAGTTCATGTAGGACGGCACGCGCCACTTGAGGCGGGCCGGGATGTCCGTGCCGTTTGGTACGGATGTAGTAGAAGACTTCGCCGCGGGGCGCTTCGCTGCGGGCGCAGGCTTCGGCCGTGTGGATCTGGCGCATGGGCACGCAGTGGGGGCCTTCGGGCATGCGTTCGCAGCACTGGCGGATGAGCTTGAAGGATTCGAAGATCTCGTCCAGGCGCACCATGGTGCGGGAGTGGATGCAGCAGCCGTCATGGGTGATGCTCTTGAACTCCAGGTCGGGATAGGCCGCATAGGGCGAATCCTTGCGCACGTCGATGGCGATGCCGGAGCCGCGCGCCACGGGGCCCACCACGCCCAGGCGCAGGGCGTCTTCCTTGGGCAGCAGGCCCAGCCCCTTGGTACGGCCCAGGACCATGGCATTGGTGGCGTAAATCTCGCGGGTCTCGTCCACGGCGGGCTCCACCTTGTCGATCATGCCCAGGATGTACTTGAGCATGTCCGGGGGCACGTCGCACTTGACGCCGCCGATGCAGTTGGAGGCCAGGTTCATGCGGTTGCCGTACACGGTCTCCTTCACGTCCTGCATCATCTCGCGCACTTCCATGACGTGCATGAACAGCGACTTGAAGCCGATGATGTGGGCCTGGATGGCGGTGTTGAACAGGTGCGAGGCCACGCGCTTGATCTCTTCGGCCAGCACGCGCAGGTAGCGGGCGCGGACGGGGATCTCCATGCCCAGCACGTTTTCCACGGCCATGCTGTAGGTGAAGCTGTGGCTGTTGGAGCACAGGGAGCAGACGCGCTCGGTAAGCGTGACGTTCTTGATGAGGTTGCGCTGGGTGGCCAGTGCTTCCATGCCGCGGTGCACGTGACCGGAGGTCAGCTCCACCTTGCGGATGGTCTCGCCTTCCACGGTCAGATTGAAATAGACGGGCTCTTCAAGTGCCACATGCACGGGGCCCAGCGGCATGTTGAAAGTGGTGAGCTTGCTCATGCGCGTTCCCCTTCCTTTTCTTTCAGAATGCGTTCCCAGAGGTCCGTGGTGCAGGCCCCGTTCATCATGATGGACAGCGGCACGGCCTCGTTGAGGATGCCGGCGTCCAGTTCCTCGTCAAGGAAGAGGCGGCGCGGGTTGGGCTGGTTGGCCACACGGATGCCGTACAGTTCCATCATCTCGCGTTCATGCCAGTCGGCATTGGCGAACAGGGGGGTGATGGAAGGCACGGTGTTGTGTTCGGCGGTCAGGGTGACGGTGATGTTGTAGACCACGCCCTGCAGCTCGAAGTGGTAGCACAGTTCCTGCTGCTGTTCGCCCAGCTGTTTCAGGTTGTACGCCGTGATCATGCACAGACGGGCATGGGCGCCCTGCAGGGCGGTGGCGGCCTGGCTCATGAAGCGGGGATGGTCCAGGCGGAACCAGTGGAAGGCGTTCGTCAGGCGGTCGGTGGCTGTGATGTATGGCTTGTGCTTGCGGGTGGCAGAGGCTGCCCACGGAGCCTCCATGAGCGCGGCGTTGCCTTGCAGAATCTCTTGCATGTTCAATCCTCGTAAAGACGGCTAATCCGTGGTGGGCGCGGCAGAAACAGGGGTCTGGGCGGGCTCCATGGCCTTGTGGGGCTCGGGCAGATGGCAGAGGCTGCGCTTGGCGTCCTCGATCTGGCGGCACTTGGGGCACAGGTGACGGATCTGGTCGGGGTCGATCTCGCTGTTCTTGGCGTAGAGTTTTTCCGCCAGTTTGAGCGGCAGGGGCCGCATGAGGGTGCCGCAGTGCGAGCAGGGTTCGTAATTGATGGTCTGCTGCTCCACGCGACCGAACTTTTCGGACTCCAGGTGGGCCGAATGCCAGTCATTGGTGATGCTCATGGCACCGGTGGGGCAGTACTGGCGGCAGGAGGCGCACAGACAGCAGGAGTCCTGCCAGACCGTGATGGTGTAGCCGCTGTTGTCCGGTTTCTGGCGGATGTTGATGGCCCCGGCGGCACAGACATGACGGCACACGCCGCAGCCCATGCACAGGTTGGGGTCGATCTTCACCCGGCCCCGCAAGCGCTCGGGCGTGAATGTTTCACCCAGCGGGAACGGGTCCGTGCTGGGGCCTTGCAGCAGATTGCGGAACAGAATTTTCAGAAAACCCGCCATAATTATTCCTCCGGGCCCGGGCGCGGCCGTTGGGCGTACGGGGAATCAGACCGCAGACGTTGTGGCAGATGCCGCAGCGCCGGCAGGGCTGATCCCCGGATGTTGTCTCGGCAGCGGGGGAGGCACCGTCAGCGGGAGCGGCGTCGCGCAGCCCCAGCCAGACGGCCAGCCGATGCAAAGGCTTCCCCCTGTCCATTTATTCCTCGATGCCCAGCTTTTTGAGCCACATCTTGCGTGCCAGCACCACGCCTTCCAGGATGGCCTGGGGGCGGGGCGGACAGCCGGGCACGTTCACATCAACGGGGATGTAGCGCGAGATGGGGCCCTCGATGGAGTAGCCTTCGCGGAACACGCCGCCGGAGATGGGGCAGATGCCCACGGCCACGGTGATCTTGGGCTCGGGGATCTCGTTCCAGACCGCGAGCACGCGGTCGCGCACACGGGTGGTCAGCGGGCCGGTGATGAGCACGATGTCGGCATGGCGGGGGCTGCCGCAGTACCGGCACCCCAGGCGTTCCACGTCGTAGCGGGGGATGCAGGCCGTGGTGGCCAGTTCCACGTCACAGCCGTTGCAGGAGCCCGCGTTGATGCGGAAGAGCCACGGCGAGCGTACCGACAGTTTCTTGAGCATGTTGTCCAGACTCATGCCCGACCTCCTTACAGCGCCCACACCAGCACCAGGCTCACCAGAGCCAGGACGGTGGGGACCTTCACATAAAAGCGGAACGCCTGGTCGATGCGGAAGCGCCCGGTGGCGGACTTGACCAGGGTCAGGGACAGCAGCATCAGCACCAGACACTTGAAGACGAACCAGACCAGGTTGACGATCCAGAAGTCGGAGATGGTGCCGGGGAAGAACAGGGCCACGCCCAGGCCCAGGACCACGAAGGTCTTGAGGGCGGAGCCGATCTGGAACAGGGCCAGCAGGGGGCCGCCGTATTCCAGCAGGGGACCTTCCAGCACTTCGGTCTCGGCTTCGGGGATATCGAAGGGCGGCACGCCCATGGTGCCGGGCAGGAAGATCAGGTAGGCCAGCAGGGCCGGGATCATGACCGGGTTGAGGCCCAGCGAGCCGGCGCCCTGCTGCCAGTCCACGATGGCCAGCAGGGAGAACTCGGCACCGGTACCGGTGGCCTTGCCCACCAGCATGGCCACGGCCAGCAGGATCATGAGCAGGGGGGTCTCGTAGGCCAGCATCATGAGCATCTCACGCGAGAAGCCCATGGCGCCGAAAGGCGAGCTGGAGGCCGAGCCGCCCAGCATGATGGCGATGGCCGGGATGGGCAGCAGGTAGAAGAGCACCAGCAGGTCGCCCATGTTGTACAGGCCGTCGAACACGCCGGGCACGGGGATGAAGGCCGCACAGACGGCCATGCCCGCAAAGCCCACCACGGGCGCGGCCAGGAAAACGCTGCGCACGGCCGTTTTGGGGATCAGGGTCTCCTTGGTCAGCAGTTTGGCGATGTCCAGCAGGGGCTGGATCAGCGGCGGGCCCACGCGGCGCTGCAGGCGGGCCTCGACGCGGCGGTCAAGGCCTTTGAACAACAGCCCCACAGCCAGCGCGAACAGGCCGCCGGGGAAAATGCACATGTGCAGCACACCAAGAATGATGTCGGTCATCTCGGTTTCTCCTTCCTAGCTCTTGTTGTCTACGCTGGTATTGCCCGGGAACCAGGCCAGGCGGCGAACCAGCCCGCCGTAGATGCCCGAGGGCGCCATGCGGCTGGTGGCCACCTCGGTGGGCAGACCGCAGGTATGCACGTCCACTTCACGCAGCACCACGAAGCGGCGCACGAAGTACCAGCCCGCGGCGGCGGCGATGGCCATCATCACGCTCAGGCCGGTGGCGTTCCAGGCACCGGGGCCTTCTTGCAGGCCCGAAGAGGCCCACCACCAGGCTGCCGGCGTTGTAGTCGCCCAGGATGGCGTTGATGGGCCAGAGCATCAGGCCGGGGAAAGATGCCGGTGATGATGCAGCCGATGGCCAGGGATGGCCATGGGCACGCGCATGGTCAGCGGGGCTTCCTGCACATGATCCAGATGCGTGGAAGGCTGGCCCAGGAAGGCCGCATGCAGGAACTTGGCGATGTAGGCCAGGGTCAGCACGCTGCCCACCAGGGAGAGCAGGGCCAGGAAGGGCTGGTCCGCCTGCATCAGGGCGTGGTAGATGATCCACTTGGACGAGAAGCCGCTGGTGGGCGGCACACCGACCACGGACAGGCCGGCGATGGCGAACATGCACAGGGTGAAGGGCATCTTGCGGCCGATGCCGCCCAGGTCATCCAGGCTGTCGGCGTGGGTGGCGAACATCACGGCGCCGCAGACGAGGAAGAGCAGGTCCTTGAAGAACACGTGGTTGACCACGTGCAGCATGCCGCCCGCGTAGCCCAGGGCACCGCCGGCAGCCACGGCCAGCACCATGTAACCGATCTGGCTCACGGTGGAGTAGATGAAGACCAGCTTCACGTTGTTGACCAGCAGGGCCTGGGTGGCGGCCATGACGATGGTGATGCCGCCGATCCACATGACCACGGTCTGGATCAGTTCATTGGGCCAGGCGGCGCTGACGCCGATCATGGCCAGGCTGCCGCCCATGAGCATGAAGAGCTTGATGAGGCCCAGGATGGAGCTCTTCAGCAGCACCGAGGATATGTAGCCGGACACGGGCGTGGGGGCCAGCGCCGGGTGCATCTGCCAGTCGATGCGGAAGGGCAGCTGGGCGGCCTTCATGACGAAGCCGATGGCCAGCAGGGCGGTGCCGCCCCAGACGACCCAGCCGGGCAGCAGGAAGAGCTTGGTCAGGTGCTGCATGGACTCGGACGAGAACGGCGTGGCCGGACCGAGCACACAGACGCCCACGAAGATGAAGCCGGCGCCCAGCCACGTGAAGAAGAAGTACTTGAAGGCTTCGCGCAGCGAGGCCTTGTCGCCTTCATGGGCGATGGCCATGTAGAGCGTCCACGAGCTCATGATCTCCCAGAACAGGAAGAACTGGAAGAGATAGGTGCTGGCGGAGATGCCCACCAGGCCGCCGCACATAGCGGTGAAGGCACAGTAGAAGCGCCACTGGGTGTGGCTGTGGGACATGTAGCCCCTGGGCGTAGAAGACGTTCAGGGCGCCGATGAGCGGCACGATGAGCGCGAAGCAGTAGCTCAGGG
>ENA-OQHN01000550-OQHN01000550.1-human-gut-metagenome-genome-assembly--contig:-NODE-550-length-12787-cov-14.395814_pt1 | contig 12787 bp, 11 predicted proteins | sample MGYA00242564_ERZ504721 | MGnify/ENA primary metagenome ERZ504721 (study PRJEB26092, sample SAMD00036212) | human gut metagenome | host: Homo sapiens | study: EMG produced TPA metagenomics assembly of...
GTGGGTAGAAGGAAAAGCCCCCAGGCAAGGCTCTCCTACGTGAAACGAATCCTTGTACGATGAGGCATGGATCCACGGTTTCCAAGTCATCTTTCTTAAGCTATGGGTTCACACTCTGTATCCATTCGGCCTGATTCCTGGTCTGAGGAATGACCAGTGTGCCCCTTGCTATTCCTACTGTTTTCGGGTATAATAAATTGTCAAAATTCCATATGCTCATCAAGAGTGGCGGAGGGAATGGCCCTATGAACCCACAGCAACCATGGCCTCATGGCCAACGGTGCTAAATCCTGCAATGTAATGATTGTAAGATGAGAGAAGATAAGGACTCTCATCGTGAGAGCCTTTTTTCTTACCCAAAGGAGGAATCATGAGAAAATTCTTTACGTCAGAATCCGTAACCGAGGGACATCCTGACAAAATTGCCGATCAGATCTCTGACGCTGTCCTGGATGCTATCCTTGCCAAAGATCCCTATGCCCGCGTTGCCTGTGAAACGCTTGTGGCAACCGGTCAGATCCATGTGGTTGGGGAAATTTCCACGGACTGCTATGTTGATATTGCCAAGATTGCCCGCCAGACCGTTATTGATATCGGCTATGACCGTGCCAAATACGGGTTTGATGGATCGACCTGCGGCGTCCTCATCTCCATTGATGAACAGTCCCCGGATATTGCTCAGGGCATCAATGAATCGGATGAAGCCAAGCAGGGTAAAGAGGACAGTGATGACAAGATCGGTGCCGGTGATCAGGGCATGATGTTTGGCTATGCCACGGATGAAACGCCGGAATATATGCCGCTTCCCATTTCGCTGGCCCACCGTTTGGCCCGTCGCTTGGCTGAGGTTCGCAAGAATGGAACCCTGCCTTACCTGCGTCCTGATGGAAAGACACAGGTGACCGTAGAGTATGACGGCGATTGCCCTATCCGCGTCGATACGATTGTTGTGTCGGCCCAGCACAGCGAAGAGGTCAGTCAGGAAACCCTGCGTCGGGATATCATGGAACAGGTCATCCGTCCCATTGTTCCCGAGGGGTTCCTCGATGAAAAAACCAAATACCATATCAATCCGACAGGCCGTTTTGTAATCGGCGGCCCCCAAGGTGACTCCGGACTGACAGGCCGGAAGATCATTGTTGATACCTATGGCGGCATGGCCCGTCACGGCGGTGGTGCGTTCTCCGGTAAAGATCCAACGAAGGTGGATCGTTCCGCTGCTTATGCAGCCCGTTATGTAGCAAAGAATGTTGTTGCAGCTGGACTTGCCAAACGCTGCGAAATCCAGCTTGCCTATGCCATTGGTGTGGCTCGGCCCGTTTCCATCAGCGTCAATACGTATGGAACAGGGGTCATCGATGATGCCCAAATTGCAGATCTCATCGAAGAGACCTTCTCCCTGACGCCGGCAGGAATCATTCGCAGCCTTGACCTGCGCCGCCCGATTTACAAACAGACCGCGACTTACGGACATTTTGGCCGGACAGACGTAGACTTGCCTTGGGAGCGGCTTGATAAAGTGGATGAACTGAAAAAGGCGTTGAATTGATATGGATTATGCAAAGGTTGCTGTCAACCTGCCCCTTAAGAACCTCTTCCGGCAATTTACCTACAAGGTTCCTCCCAGCCTGGACTTTATTGGTGAAGGCTGGCGGGTCGTGGTGCCTTTCGGACGGCAGCTCCTGGAAGGCTTCATCGTAGAGGCAGATGAAGCTCCTGATGCCAGCCTTGCAATCAAATCCATTGTCGACGTCGTCGGGACGGAACCTTGGTTTGATGAGGAGATGCTGGGAACTGCCCACTGGATTGCCCAGTACTACCTCTGTCCTTTGGCAGAGGCCCTGCGGCTTTTTATTCCTGGCAAAAAAAGCATTGCTGCCGTAGGACGCTACTATGCTGAGCCCGGTGCAGAAGGGCTCCTTTCCGAAAGGGAAAGGAGCCTTTACACCTATTTAGCCCAAGAAGGGGCCATGACACGCCGAGAGATTGCCCGTCTTGAGGGGGGGGAAGGGGCCCTTAAAGGCCTGATCACCAAGAAAGCGGTTTCCTTGACCTATGAAGTTACCTATAAACTTAAGGAAAAATTCGAACGGACCGTTGCTCTTTCGACAGATGGTCTCGCCCAGAAAGAAGCGGGGATTCTGCGCGGGAAAGGACAGCTCCTTGTTCTTTCCCTTCTGCAAGGAACGAATCCGCTTCCTGTGCGTGTCCTTGAGGACCGCGGCGTATCAGCTGGCGTCATCCGGAACCTTGTGTCAAAAGGCATCCTTACCGAAGGAAAGCAGCGGGTCCTGCGTGACAGCTACCATGCGGACGCTGCTCCCAGGGATGAAATGATCCTTACCGATGAGCAGCAAGCGGCCATCAATGCCGTCGAAATCTGCCGCAAGAGGGGAACGTTCCATACGTTTCTTTTGCGTGGGGTGACCGGAAGCGGTAAGACCGAGGTCTATCTGCGCCTGACCGATAAGGCTCTGCGGGATGGAAAACAAGTCATGGTCCTGGTACCTGAAATTGCCCTTACGGATCAGATTGTGAAACGCTTCAAGTCCTGGTTTGGCAATGCTGTCGCCGTGGCCCATTCCAAATTATCGGCCTCGGAACGGGCTGATGTCTGGGACCGGATGAGAAACGGAAAGGCCCGCGTCCTGATTGGGGTTCGGAGTGCCGTTTTTTGTCCTTTCAAGGATTTGGGACTTGTCGTCATCGATGAAGAACACGAAAGTACCTACAAGCAGGAAGAACGGCCGGGCTACAACGCCCGCCTTGTTGCCCAAGTAAGGGCCAACGCTCACGGTGCGCCTGTCGTCTTGGGTAGCGCAACGCCGGATCTGGAAACGTACTACTGGGCCCAAAAAGGACGCTATACGGAACTTATCATGAATGAGCGTGCCCATAAGGGGGCTCATCTGCCGGCCGTTTCCATTGTCGATATGCGGGAAGAGCTGCAAAAAGGCAATAAAAGCGTCTTTTCCGATACGCTCCGTGATGCCATTGAAGAGACGGTCAAGTCCGGTGAGCAGGCTATTATCCTGCTTAACCGCCGCGGTTTTTCGACTTTTGTCATGTGTCGTGACTGCGGTGAATCAATCCAGTGTCCCAATTGTGCCGTCGCCCTTGTGTATCATGCCAAACAGGCACAGCTTGTCTGTCATTACTGCGGTCACACAGAACCGGTACCTAAGGTCTGTCCCAAATGCGGGAGCAAACGGATCCGTTTTTTTGGAACGGGAACGGAAAAGGCAGAAGAGAGTCTCAGGACCCTCTGCGAAGGCATCCGTCCCTTGCGGATGGATCAGGATACGACGGCAAGGAAATTTTCCCATGAAAAGATCATGCGCGCTTTTCGCAGCGGCGAGTACAACGTCCTTTTGGGAACACAGATGGTTGCCAAGGGACATGATGTGCCCAATGTGACTCTTGTCGGAATCCTTTCTGCTGATTCCACCCTCAACTTGCCTGACTTTCGCAGCGGTGAGCGCTGTTTTGCCCTTTTGACACAGGCGGCTGGCCGAGCCGGGCGGGGGGATAAGCCGGGACGTGTTATTTTTCAGGCCTACGATGCGGAAAATCCTATCCTGCGCATGGCGGCCGAACAAGATTACGTATCCTTTGCCAGGGATGAGCTGAAGCAGCGTCAGGATCTTCAATATCCGCCGTTTGTGACCATGCTGAAGATGACGGTTCATCATGAAAGTGAGACAAAAGCCTTGGAACTTGCCCAGCGCTTTGTTAATGCCTTGGAAGCCTTTCAGTTGGAGTCTAAGGTGCCATACCAGATCCTTGGGCCCTTTCCGGCCCTTGTGCCCGTTGTTAACAGGGTCTGGCGCGTCAATGTCCTCATCAAGAGCCAGCATATGAAGCCAATCAAGGACTGGATCCGGGCTTCTGGATTTCTGGAAAATGGAAACCTATATTTTGATGTCGATCCCATCAGCGTTATCTAGAGGCCATTGCAGGGCCATCTGCAATGGCCCTTTTTGGCTTTGCGGCATTGCCGTCTAAAAACGTGCATTCCCCTGGTCATATGTGATAAAATAAAGGGTAAAATAACTGCGTCAAGGCCCACTTTTCCTGAGTGGGAAGGAAAAAGACCGCATGAATGATAAAAAGGAGAGAACCATGTCCCTATTACCGATTGTAAAAGTTGGGGCTCCAATCCTTCGCGAGAAGGCAGAAGCCGTTACCCGTTTTGATAAGAAATTGGAAAAGACCCTGAAAGCCATGGCTGAATCCATGTATGCCAACAACGGCTGTGGCCTGGCTGCTCCCCAAATTGGCCTTTCCAAGCGTATGATTGTCATTGATGCCGACGATGGGGCAGGCATCCGGGAGTTTGTAAATCCTGTCCTTTCTGAATTCAAAGGCGAGGAAATCGATACGGAAGGATGCCTCAGCGTGGATGATTATGAAGGGGAAGTTAAACGCGCGGCTGAAGTGACGGTCCGGTTCCAGGACCGCAAAGGCGGTCATTGGCGCCTTACAGCAAGCGGGCTCCTAGCTCGTGCCCTGCAGCATGAATGTGATCATTTGGATGGGATCCTCTTCATTGATCGGGCCTTGAGCCTGAGCCCCAAAAGGAAGGCGGAATAAATCGTGAAGCTTGTATTTATGGGAACCCCGGAATTTGCTGCCTCCAGTCTCCGGGCCTTAGTGAAACAGCAAAAACATGAGATTCTTGCTGTTGTGACCCAGCCGGACCGTCCCAAGGGACGGGGCCATAAGCTGATGATGAGTGCGGTCAAGGAATATGCCCTTGCCGTGAATCTGCCGGTCCTTCAACCGGAACGGGTGAAAGATCCGGCCTTTATGGAAGAAATGAAGCGCCTTTCCCCTGATTTGATCGTCGTAGCGGCTTTTGGACAGTTCCTGCCCAAGGCTCTATTGGACCTGCCGCCTTTTGGCTGCATCAATGTCCATGCTTCCCTGCTGCCGGCCTACCGCGGCGCCGCACCTATTCATTATGCAATCTTAAAGGGCGAGAAAAAAGCTGGCGTGACCATTATGCAGATGGATACCGGAATGGATACAGGCGCCATGCTGGAAAAAGTTTCCGTGCCCATTGGGCCGGAAATGACGCAGGGTGAACTTCATGATGAATTAAAGGAAAAGGGCGCTGCCCTGCTTCTTCAGACCATTGATGACCTATCAGCAGGGACCGTGACCGCAGAACCCCAAGAAGAGACCAAAGCAACGTACGCATCGCTGATCACGCGGGATATGGAACATCTTGACTGGACGCTTTCTGCAGATACCCTTCACAATCAGATTCGTGCCTTTAACCCCTGGCCGGGCACGTATACGATTCTGCCGGACGGCAAACGACTGAAGGTTTGGAAGAGCCATGTTCTTCCCGGATCGGCTGAGCAAGCTCAACCAGGACAGATCCTCGAGGCAGACAGCAAGGGCTTTCACATTGCCTGCGGCACGGGCGTCCTTGCTGTCCTTGAATGTCAGCCTGAAGGCAAACGGGCAATGGCGGCCCAGTCATTTGTAAATGGTCAGCAGATTGCAGTTGGAGAGATCCTTTCGTAAGGAATGATAATCGTGAGTAGACCTAAGAAACGGCTTTTTATTGTGCTTATTTCCCTTGCCGCCCTTCTTATGGGCGGAGCAGCGTATGGCCTGTGGCACATCATGGTTCCCGGTCTTGCCGCATTACATCCCGCCTTGCCCCTTGTTGTGGGTCTTGCAGTTCTTTTTCTTGCCCTCAGCCTTTTTGTGGGGATTGGTGGGATTGTCCTGGCCATTCTGGGATTCCCTACGATCCGGTTCTTTTATTTCTGGGCGTGGAATGTCATCAACCTGATTTACCCCATTGCCATCTTCCTTGGGGAGATGATGCACATTTCAAAGATGCGGATAGAGCAGTCTTTTATCGAAGTGAGCAACCATTTGGTCCGGCGCCAGCACATCAAAGTGCCTGCGGACCGTCTCATGATTCTCACGCCTCACTGCCTGCAGCTGGATACCTGTCCCTACAAGGTTACACGGGACATCCATAACTGTCATCAATGCGGTCGCTGCGGCGTTGGGGACCTGCTTCATCTATCCCAGAAATATGGCGTTCATGTCTATATCGTAACCGGCGGAACCCTTGCCCGGCAGGCCATAAAGAAGGTGCGTCCGAAGGCTATCCTAGCCGTGGCCTGTGAGCGCGACCTTACAAGCGGTATTCAAGATGTCTTTCCCATGCCCGTCATTGGCGTCTTGAACCGGCGTCCCAATGGGCCCTGTTTCAACACCAGTGTAGATATTGATGCCATCGAAGAAGAAATCAAGACCTTTATCAGTGGAAAGGATAATGACCATGCATGATGCCCAAAATCCAAGGGAACTGGCCCTGCTTGTCCTCGATGAGATCTATGAACGCGGTGCCTATGCAAATCTTGCCCTGAATAAGGCCCTGAGGGGAAATGGGTTGTCTTCGCTCGACCGTAAACTGTGTACGGAACTTGTCTACGGAACCGTGAAGACAACGGGGACCCTTGATTGGTACCTGTGCAGGGTCATCAACCGTCCCTTTCGGAAGATGGCACCTCGTCTGCGCACCATCCTCCGTATGGGGGCTTATCAGATCCTTTATCTCGAACGTATCCCAGATTCGGCCGCTGTCAATGAGTGTGCCAACCTGGCCCGTTATTATGTGAATGAAAACAGTGTCAAGCTCGTGAATGGGGTCCTGCGCCAACTGTCACGGACCAAGGCTACATGGCAGTTCCCGCAGAAAGAAGAGGACGCGACACTGCGTCTGGCCCTTACTTATTATCATCCTGAGTGGCTCGTGCGACGCTGGAAGTTCCGCTTTGGACTTCCCGAAGCGGAGGCTATGTGTGCTTATGATAATGCAGTTCCGTCCCTTTGCCTGCGCGTCAATACCCTTTTCATATCCAGAAAGACCCTCTTGGAGCGGCTCCAGGCTGATGGCTGTGAGGTGGAACCTTCCAAATGGTCACCTGACGGGATTGTTTGCCGGCATTTACCCAGCCTTGAAACCCTCATGAAGGAATGGGGACGCTTCCTTTACATCCAAGATGAAAGTTCCATGCTGGATGCAGATGTGCTTGCCCCTAAACCGGGGGACTTGGTCCTTGATTTTTGTGCTGCCCCAGGCGGCAAGACAACCCATCTGGCGCAAAAGATGGAAAACAAGGGGAAAATCATTGCCATGGATATCCATGACCATCGTCTTACCCTTATTGAAGAAAATGCGACTCGTCTTGGGATCACGAATATCCGTGCCCTGCTTCATGATGGAACAAAGCCCCTTCCTGGTTTTGAAAATCGGGCTGACGCGGTTCTTGTCGATGCGCCTTGTTCGGGGCTCGGTGTCCTTAACCGTCGGGCAGAAGCGCGCTGGACCAAAAAGGAACGGACCCTCAGTCAGTTCCCACCCCTCCAGAAAAAGATCCTTGCCCAGGCCGCGGCTTGTGTGAAGCCCGGCGGCAGGCTCCTATACAGTACCTGTACCTTGGAACGGGATGAGAACAGCCGTGTCCGCACGGCCTTTCTGGAAAGCCATCCTGAATTTCGCAGCAAGGCCTTCCTCCATCCTGTGACGGGAGAGCGGGTGGAAGAACTCCAGATCCTTCCCTGGCGGGATGGTATTGATGGGTTCTATCTGGCCCTGTTTGAGAAGGTGGAATGAAATGACAAAAAAAGAAATCTTGGGCCTTACCCTTGAGCAGATGCAGGATGAATTCCTTGCTTTAGGACTCAAGAAGTTTCGGGCGGAGCAAGTTTTCCGTTGGATCTATGAAAAAGGGGCGACGACCTTTGAAGAAATGACAAACCTTTCCAAGGAGAATCGGTCCCTTCTTGAAGGAACCTATAGCATCCTTTCCGGCGCGGTGAAAGTTCTTCGCACGTATGATTCTGCGGACAGGCTCACTCACAAGGTCCTTCTTGGTCTTTCTGACGGGGCGTCGGTCGAGACGGTCCTTATGCATCATGACTATGGTTACAGCGCGTGTCTTTCCAGTCAAGTGGGCTGCGCCATGAACTGTACCTTCTGCGCCAGCGGTCTTCATGGTTTCATGCGTAATCTTACGGCTGGAGAAATCCTCGCCCAGCTTTACTATTTCGATCATGTTCTCCTCCCCAAGGGAGAACGTGTCAGCCGTATCGTCATCATGGGGAGCGGAGAGCCCATGCTGAACCTTGACAATGTGTTGGCTGCTCTTGACTTGATGCATCATGACAAGGGACAATGCATCAGCTACCGCAATATGACGATTTCGACCTGCGGTATTGTTCCCGGCATTGAAGAAATGACGCGGCAGGGACGGACCATCAATCTTGCGGTTTCCCTCCATGCGGCAACTGGCGCTTTGAGGGACCGCCTTATGCCTATCAACGGGAAGTATCCTTTTCCTGAGGTGATTGACGCAGCCAGCCGTTATGAAAAGATGAATGGCCGGCAGGTCATGTATGAATATATCCTCCTTGCGGGTATCAATGATCGTGAGGAAGACGCCCGGGCTCTTGCTGAGGCCCTTTCGGGCAAGGAATGCGTTGTCAATCTCATTCCGGCCAATCCCGTCCCGGAAAAAGGCTTTAGACGCCCAGAAGACCGGGATGTGGACCGCTTTTTCCAGTACCTCAAGAAGCGTCATATCAATGTGACGGTCCGGAAGGAAATGGGCAAGGATATCAATGCCGCCTGTGGACAGCTCCGGGCCAGCCAGTTGAAGGAGGAACAAGCATGATTGCAGTCAGCCGGACCAATCGCGGTCTTGTGCGTCATAACAATGAGGACAGTGTCCTTGTCCGGGAACCAGACCTTTTTGCCATTGCCGATGGCATGGGTGGGGCCGATGCCGGGGAAGTAGCAAGTTATGAGGCCGTCCATCTTTTGGAAAGCCTCGATCTTTCCCAGGTGGACCGTACAAACATTCTTTCCTCCCTGGAAACGGCAATCATTCGGATCAATAAAAAGATTTTCGACCTTGCCAGTGAAAAAAAAGCACTTTCCGGTATGGGGACTACCTTGACGGCCCTTTACCTGCCGAACCGGGAAACGGCCTATGTGGCCCATGTAGGAGACAGCCGAATCTATCTTTATGGAGAGGGACTGCTCCGGCAGGTCACGAGCGACCACAGCTATGTGGCAGAACTCCTGCGCCATAAGAAAATTACGGCTGAGGAGGCACGGACCTCTTCCCAGAAGCACGTCATTACCCGTGCTGTGGGGGTGGAGCCAACTGTGGCTGTCGATACCTTTGAAATCCTCTTGGGCAGTGCCCAGAAGCTGCTCCTGTGTTCCGATGGACTCACCAATATGATTTCCGAAGCCGAGATTGAACGGATCATGGGAGACCGGAATCTTGACCGGCTGGCTGATGGCCTTATGAATGGGGCCATGACGGCCGGCGGTGACGATAATATTTCCTTTATCATCATTGATCTGGAGGCTGCGGAATGGAAGAAAGAATAACCCTCAATCATCGTTATGAAATCATTGATAAAGTGGGCGGCGGCGGTATGGCCGAAGTGTTCCATGGATATGATACGGTTCTTCATCGTGACGTGGGCATCAAGATCCTGCGGGATCAGTTCATTCAGGACAAGGACTTTGTCGCTCGTTTCCGGCAGGAAGCCTGCAATGCAGCCGGTCTTTCTCACCCCAATATTGTCAATATCTATGATTTTGGCAGTGAACACGACATCAACTACATCGTTATGGAATATGTCGTAGGCAGGACCCTCAAGGAAGTCATTACCGATAGCGGTGCCCTTGATTACCAAACGGCTGTCAAATATGCCATTGGCATTGCATCAGCCCTGAAGCAGGCCCATGACCATGCCATCGTTCATTGTGACGTCAAGAGCCAGAATATCCTCATTGATACGAAAGGGGTCGCCAAGATTACTGACTTTGGGATTGCCCGTGCCTTTGGGCAGCCCTCAGAGTCCGAAGAACGGGGCGTCATTGGTTCCGTCTATTATCTATCGCCGGAACAGGCCGCAGGAAAACCGGTAACGGCTCAGTCAGATCTTTATTCCCTTGGCGTCGTCCTTTTTGAGATGCTTACCGGGCAGCTTCCCTATGACGGGGATACGCCGGCTGAAGTGGCGCGGCAGCACCTGACTTCACCGACGCCCTCGGCCCGTCGCTATGACCCGGAAATTCCCTATGACCTAGACGCTATTGTAACCAAGGCCCTTGCCAAAAATCCCCTGCTTCGCTATAAGACGGATGATGATTTCCTAAGTGACCTTCGCCGCGTGGAGACGCGTCTGCGTAAGGCGGAAACGGCTGCGGAAGAATCGCTTTCCCCTCACCATAAAGGGGTGAGTGACGAAACCATCATTATTCGCAGCGAGGAAATGGGGGACGGCCTTTTGCATAAAACGCCGCTGCGGGATGAAAATCCAGACAACGGAGCTGCCGCGGGTGAAAAGGAGCCGCCCAAGAAGAATAAAACCAAGAAGATGCTGGGCCTTTTCATTGGCGCCATCTTTCTGCTGTCGGCCCTTATTTATGGCCTTGTCGGATATTCCAGCGGGGATATTGCCGTGCCGGACGTCAAGGGAAAGACCCTTGTGGAAGCGGAAGCCATCCTTAAGGACAATAACCTTGATTTTACCTTGAAGGAAGAATTTGATGCCAAGGTGCCAACCGGAACAGTCATCAAACAGAGCCCTGGTGCTGGAAGCCATGTCAAAGCTGGCCGGAAGATCCAGCTGACGGTCAGCAAGGGAGCTGAACCTGGTGTGGTTCCCGACCTAAAAGGCAAGAACCTGGCCGAGGCAACCGAAATGCTCCATGCAGCAAAGCTTGCTGTTGGGAAAGTGACCGTTCAATACAAGGAGGGGGCTGCTCAAGGAGCCGTACTCAGTCAGGATATCGAAGCCGGGAAGAAAGTGGCTGCTGGAACCAAAGTGGACTTGGTGGTCAATATCTCCAAGGGACAGAGCGTCGTACCGGACCTTAAGGGCCTTACCCTTTCGGATGCCCGGGAACGGCTGTCTTCCATGGGCCTTATGGTAGGCAGTGTCACGACCAAGGAAGACAGCGCCCCTAAGGGTACCGTCATAGGAGCTGAACCGGAATTTGGCAAAGTTCTTTCCGAAGGCAGTGTGGTTACTCTCATTGTTTCCGGCGGTAAAAAAGGAAGAAAAGAAACAGAAGGAAACTAGTGGGACTCCTTCCCAAGCCGCAAAGACCTATACCGTTTCCTTTACGGTTCCTGGCAGCGGCAGTGCCAAACAGGTGAAAATCGTGGCCAGTGATGCCACAAGTTCCCGCGTCCTTTATTCGGGGTCCGCTGCGCCAGGAACCCGCCTTAGGGAAACCGTAACGTTGGGACAGGATGCCAGTGTCCAGTTCTATGTCAATGGCGCGCTAGTGGAGGATCGTTCCCTTTGAGTGAGATTACAGGCAGAATCATCAAGACCTATAACGGATACTATTACGTCCTGGGGCGTGACGGTGTTACTTATACCGCAAAGGTTCGGGGGCGGCTCAAAAAAGCTCGCTTCCTTCTTGCCGCCGGAGACTGGGTGACCTTGGAGACAAGGGGCGAAGAAGGCATGATTGAAACTATCCTGCCGCGCAGGAACCTCCTTCAGCGCCCCTTGGTTGCAAACCTGGATTGGCTTTTTGCCGTCTTTGCTGCTAAAGATCCTGCCCCAAGTTTCCTTCTCATTGATAAGCTCCTGGCCCTGGCTGAAGCCTATGACATCCCTGCCGCCCTTGTTATCAATAAGTGTGATCTGGCAGCGGAAGGCTTTCTTGAACAGATACGAGCCATCTATGAACCGTTAGGCTATCCTGTCTATTTTGTCGAAGCTCGAAAGGGAAAGGGTCTTGACCCCATTCGAGCAAAGATGACCGGTCTCACATCGGCTTTCGGCGGCCCTTCCGGGGCAGGAAAGTCGACCCTCCTCAACCATTTGGACCCGTCTTTGACGCTTGAAACAGGCGCCGTCAGTGAAAAGATTGGCCGAGGCCGTCACACAACGCGTTTTGCGCAGCTTCTTCCTTTTGCAGGGGGCTTCATTGTCGATACGCCGGGTTTTGGCAATATTGACCTGCGAGAATTAGAATTGCCTTCTGTCGAAGCGGGTTTTCGCGAATTGGCCCCTTATGCAGGACAGTGCCGCTTTACGGGCTGCACTCACACCCATGAACCGGATTGTGCCGTCAAAGCCGCACTTCAAGAAGGAAAGATTGCCCAAAGTCGGTATGATTCCAGTATCATGATCCGTCAGGAATTGGCGGAACAAAAGAAAAGAGGTAAAAAACGATGACGCTTGTAGCACCTTCCATCCTATCGTCTGATTTTTCCTGTCTTGCCGACGAAACGGCCCGCATCAAGGCGGCCGGTGCCGACTGGGTCCATATTGACGTCATGGACGGACGCTTTGTACCCAACCTGACCTTTGGAGCGCCTGTAGTAAAATGTCTGCGTAAGAAGACCGATATGTTCTTTGACTGTCATCTCATGGTGGAACAGCCGGAAAATTATGTGGATGCTTTTGCAGCTGCTGGCGCTGACATGATTGTCATCCACACCGAAGCAACGAAACACCTTCATCGTGTCCTGGAAGCCATTCATGGCAAGGGCATCAAGGCTGGTGTCGCCCTGAACCCTGCTTCTCCTCTTTGCCTTGTGGAAGAAGTCCTCCCTTATGCGAATATGGTTCTTATTATGTCCGTGAATCCCTGGTTTTTGGAGGACAGAAGTTCATTGAAACGAGCATTGATAAGATTCACCGCTTGAAAGAACGCATCAAACAAGGCGGTTATAAGACCCTGATTGAAGTGGATGGGGGAATCAAT
>ENA-OQHN01000552-OQHN01000552.1-human-gut-metagenome-genome-assembly--contig:-NODE-552-length-12756-cov-2.662048_pt1 | contig 12756 bp, 16 predicted proteins | sample MGYA00242564_ERZ504721 | MGnify/ENA primary metagenome ERZ504721 (study PRJEB26092, sample SAMD00036212) | human gut metagenome | host: Homo sapiens | study: EMG produced TPA metagenomics assembly of...
ATCCTTGTACTTGGTCTGGATCTCCGCGATCATGGGCTGGAAAGCAGACATTTTCGCCATGCTCTTCTGCTGGCTGGTCTGCAGGGGGATCTTGACGATGTTGATGAGCAGGGTGAAGAGGATGATGTCCCAGCCGTAGTTCGGCAGCAGCTTGTAGATCCACTCCATGACATAGCCGAGAGGACCGCTCAGGATGTAAAAGAAGTTCATACCTTTGTCCATTCTGCCCCCGGGCTGTGGTCCCGGGACGCATTATTTTTTATCGTAGGACACGCCACCCACAGTGCAGCGCGTCACAAGAAGCGAAAACTTTATCCCCTATGCCGCTTTCAAACAGCTTGCAGGCTGTAAATTGCGGGCAGGGCTTTGCCAGCGGCCGGGCGGCGGCACGGGGTCGTAGCCCCACTTGCCCAGCGGATTGCACCGCGCAATGCGCCATGCGCCCAGCAAAATGCCTTTATACAGCCGTGGGTCAGGATGGCCTGCATGGTGTAGTTGCTGCAGCTGGGCGAAAACCGGCAGCTGCGGCCGATCCATGGGCTGAGGGTATACTGGTAGATGCGGATGGGCACGCACAGCGCCCTGCGGCAGAGCATTTGCAGCCGGTTCACACGCGGGACTCCGGCTTTTGTTTGCGGGCAGGGGGCACGGTGGCGGGCGGCTTTGCGTCCGGGCGCTTTGCCTTATCCGGCAGACCGGCCTGGGCAAACAGCTTTGCCACAACGCTGCTCAGCTGCCAGCTTTTCAGCTTGGGGGTCATGCCCCGGGCCACGAAGATCAGGTCGTAGCCGCCGATATTGTGATCCAGATGCTCGTCAATCGCAGCTTTCATCACGCGGCGGGCGCGGTTGCGCTGCACGGCGTGGCCGATCTTTTTAGTGGCGGTCAGGCCCACCCGGGTGTTGCGGCCCCGGGTCTTGAGCACATACAATACCAGTGCCGGGTTCACATAGGACTTGCCGCGGGCGTACACACGGCCAAACTCGCTGTTGCGGCGGATCGGACGATAACGCATAACATCGGCACCTCCTTTCGTCCGGGTGCACATAGGTGCACTCTTTAGCCAGTATATCAAAAATTTTTGCAGTTTAAAAGCCCATCCGGGCGTTTTTACGAAAAAACTTTTGACGGGTAAAAAAATAAGACCGCCAATGGGATATCAGCGGTCTTTTGTGCGCATATTCATTTCTGCGCCGGATCTCACCTGCAAGGCAGAGATCAGACAGTCAGGCTCTTGCGGCCCTTTGCACGGCGAGCATTGATGACCTTACGGCCGTTCTTGGTGCTCATGCGGGTCAGAAAGCCATGAACTTCCTTGCGCTGACGCTTCTTGGGCTGAAAAGTTCTCTTCATGGTTGTATCCTCCGTAAAACTTATCCCGGTATGGGTCTTGATCGGTCCCAGATTGGGGACAGGCTTGCAATTTCAACAGTATTATCGCATTAGTATGACGTTCTGTCAAGCATTTTTTCAGTTTTCTGCAAACTTTTTTCTGATTTTTCTGTTAAAAGCTTTTTCACTTTTTCACCATTTTGCTGTGGAAAACTTTTTTCTACCAGATATTGTGGTCTTTTTGGCGTGTTTCCACAAGGGCGCTGCGGGGGCTTATCTTATGTATTATAAATTACATTATAGTAATATAGACGCAGGGAGATTTTTGTGGTATACTAACTAGGTATCAGCAGCATTGTTGAAAACTTCGACCGATTCAATGGAGTGGATGTTTTATGGATTCTTTCAAGGACGTTTTAGAAGCGGCCCAGATGTACTGCAAGGCGCAGATGGCCGAGCCAACGTACAATCTCTATATCGACGGGTTGGAGCCCATCAGCTTTGAGGACTCCAGCCATATCACCCTGTCGGTGCGCAACGATTTTATCTGCAAGATCGTCACCGACCGGTACCTCGGCCTGCTCAAGGAGGCCTTCAAGTCCGTGCTGGGCTTTGATGTGGACATCACCCTTGTGGTGCCCAGCACCCCGCCCCACGAGGTAGTGCTGGCCCAGCAGTACGAGGCAAACCCCGCCTCCCCGCAGGGCAACTACGAGTTCACGTTTGAAAACTTCATCAAGGGGCCGTCCAACCAGTTTGCGTTTGCTGCTGCGCAGGCTGTGGCGGCAAACCCCTCCGGGGCCTATAACCCCCTGTTCATCTACGGCGGCTCCGGCCTTGGCAAGACCCATCTGCTGACCGCCATTCAGACCGAGATCAAGCGCACCCACCCCGATTTCGTCATCATGTATGTCACCTGCGAGCAGTTCACCAACGAGCTGATCGCCGCCATCCGCGCCGGCAGCACCGAGGACTTCCGCATGAAGTACCGCGTGGCAGACCTTTTGCTGGTGGACGATATCCAGTTCATCGCGGGCAAGGAGTCCACGCAGGAAGAATTCTTCCACACCTTCAACTCCCTGCACGACGCCCACAAGCAGATCGTCATCGCTTCCGATCGCCCCGCCAAGGAGATCAAGAGCCTCGAGGAGCGTCTGCGCACCCGCTTTGAGTGGGGTCTGACCGCCGATGTGCAGCCGCCGGATTTTGAGACCCGGGTTGCCATCGTGAAGCGCAAGGCAGAGCTGCTGCATCTGGATCTGCCCGAGGACGTGGCAGAGTTCATTGCCAACCACCTGAAAAACAACATCCGCCAGCTGGAAGGCGCAGTGAAAAAGCTGAACGCCTATTATATGCTGGAGGGCATCCAGCCGGTGATCAGCGTGGCGCAGAACGCCATCAAGGATATCCTCAACGAGACCCAGCCGGTGCCGGTGACCATCGAAAAGATCATCGGCGAGGTGTCCCGCACCTTCAACGTGTCCCCTGCCGACATCCGGGGCACCAAGCGCAACGCCAACGTGGCTTCCGCCCGGCGCGTTGCCATCTATATCCTGCGGGAGGTCACCGGCATGAGCATGGAGGAGATCGGGCGGGAATTCTCCGGCCGCGACCACTCTACCATCGTCTACTCCCTCAAGACCATGGAACGGGACATGAAGAACGACCAGCACCTGCGGGAGACCGTAAGCGATATCATCAAAAACGTGAAGGCCTAAACCGGGGAAAACCGGGTAAAAGTCATACTCATTTCAGGGTGTGACCCCAAAATATGGGGAGAAAACGGAACAAAAAGGGGAAAATAAGCCTATATCTTGTGGCAAAAAGGCGAAGCTTTCCACACTTTCCACTTAGTTTTCAACATTTAACATCAGTTCTTCACATCGGCTGTGGAAAGAACCACCGTTCCCCACCTTTCAACATTTCCTTCACGAGCCTTCCACAACCCGGTGGAAAGCCAAAGCCCCGCTTCCCGGCAAGACATTTCCGGGTTTTCAACATCTTCCCCACCCCCTACTACGGTTACTACAACAAGTTCAATATATTACTGCCTTCCGGCAGCAGCCCAAAGGGCAGGGATCAAGCCGGAAGTGTGAAAAAAGGAGAGATACTGTTTTGAACATCGTCTGCGATAAAACACTGCTCAGTGCAGCCATCGACGGCGTTTCCAAAGCTGTCACCATGCGCTCGTCCATCCCGGTGCTGGAGGGCATTCTGCTGAAGGCCGAGGGCTTTCAGCTCACCCTGACCGGCTACGATCTGGAAATGGGCATCGTGACCACCATCGAAGCCAACATCAAAGAACCCGGCGAGATCGTGCTGAATGCAAAACTGCTCAGCAGCATGATCAGCCGGATGCCGGCAGGTCAGATCAGCATCGTGGCTGCCGATAACGGCAAGACCACCATCCAGAGCGGTGTGGCACAGTTCGAGATCCAGTCCATGCCGGCTACCGATTTCCCGGATCTGCCCAACACCGGCGCGGAGCAGACCCTGACCATCAAGACCGGCGTGCTGCGGGACATGATCGACCGCACCCTGTATGCCGTCAGTCAGGACGAGAAAAAACCCGCCCACACCGGCGAACTGTTCGAGATCGAGCTGGACAAGCTGACCATAGTGGCGCTGGACGGCTATCGTCTGGCCATCGTGGAGCGCCCCATCACTGCCGTGAAGGATATCCGCATCATCGTGCCCAGCAAGACCATGACCGAGGTGTCCCATCTGCTGGCCAACGATGACGAGGAGGATGTGCACATCAGTGCCAACCGCCGCTATGTGGTGTTCACCACCGCCGGTTACACCATCATGAGCCGCCTGATCGAGGGCGAGTTTTTGAACTACCGCAACGTCATCCCCGCCGGAAGCCGCACCCGGGTGACCATCGACACCAAGGACTTCATCTCCACCATCGAGCGTGCTTCCCTGATTATTACAGAGCGTTTAAAAAATCCCCTCCGCATCTCCTTTACAGAGGGTAAAGTCGTGGTGCGCTGCCAGACCAATCTCGGCCGCGTGGTGGACGAGTTCAGCGCCGCCTGCGAGGGCGATGAGGTAGAGATCGGCTTCAATAACCGCTATCTGCTGGATGCGCTGCGCAACGCCCGCACCGAGCAGGTGCGCATGGAGATCAGCGGCCCCTTGAGCCCGGTCAAGGTGCTGCCGGTGGAAGGCAACGACTTTTTGTATCTGGTACTGCCGGTACGGTTTAAAAACGACTAAGGAGCGCGTTTTATGCAGAAGATTCTCATTCATACCGAGTTTATCAAGCTGGATGCCCTGCTCAAATTTGCCGGCCTGTGCGAGACCGGCGGCGAAGCAAAAGAGCTGGTGCAGGGCGGTGCCGTGAAGGTGAACGGCGAGGTGTGCACCATGCGTGGCAAAAAGTGCCGCGCCGGGGACGTCATCGAGCTGGACGGGCAGAGCGTAGAGATCGGGCAGGGTCAGTAAATGCGTCTGCTTTCGCTGGAAGTACAGAACTATCGCAATATCCGCGCCGCGCGGCTGGAGCCCGGGCGGGAGCTTACCGTCATCTGCGGCAACAACGGGCAGGGTAAAACGAACCTTCTGGAAGCCATCTGGCTGCTGACCGGCGGCAAAGCTTCCGGGGCGGCAAGGATGCCGAGCTTGTGCGCCGGGGAGAAGCATTTGCGGTGCTGGAAGCCGACACCCAGCGGGACAGGCCGGAAGGCTGTGAGCCCGCCGAGCCTGCCCATATCCGCATGACCGTTGGGCACCCCGGAAGCCGCAAAGCCCGGCCGCTATGCGGCAGTAAACGGCGCAGCGCCCAAGCGGGCGGCGGCGCTGGCGGGCAGCTTTCCGGCGGTGGTGTTCGACCCCGGCCACCTGAGCCTTGTCAAGGGGGCACCGGAGGGGCGGCGCAAGTTTCTGGACGCTGCGCTGTGCCAGCTGTACCCCGGGTATCTGGCCAGTTACCGCCGCTATGTGCGGGTTTTGCAGCCAAAAAAATGCGCTGCTGCGCCACTCTGCAAACGGGCAGGAGCGCCCCTATGCGGAAAAGCGCACCCTGTTGGAGGTGCTCAACACCGAGCTTGCCGCGCAGGGCGAAGCTTTGCAGCAGCGGCGGCGGGAGTATCTGAAACTGCTGGCTCCCCGCGCCTGTGCCAACTACGCGGAGCTTTCCCACGGGGCGGAGCGGATGAGCATCCGCTACGCCGCCCAGTTTGCGCCGGGCGGGCTTGCCGACCTGCTGCGTCAGCGGCAGGAGGAGGAGCTGCGCGCCGGGCAGAGCCTGTGCGGCATCCACCGCGAGGACTTGGAGCTGCTGCTGGACGACCAGCCTGCCCGGGTGTATGCCAGTCAGGGACAGCAGCGCAGCGTGGTGCTGTCCCTGAAAATGGCCGAAGCCGCCGCAGCCGCGCAGATCACCGGGGAGCACCCGGTACTGCTGCTGGATGATGTGCTGAGCGAGCTGGACGAAGGGCGCAAGCAGTATCTGCTTACCTGCATGAAGGAAAAGCAGACCTTTGTGACCAGCTGCGATGACACGGACTTTTTAAAGACTGACGGCGAGGTGTACCGCATGGACGGCGGGGTGCTGAACCGGGTCTGACAGCATGGAGAAATGTTGTAAATTGTATTGCATAAAAAGCGCATTTCCATGGACTTTATGCAAACAAAAGACACGGGAGAAAATACAGTATGTATATTCATCTGGGGCGGGACTATGTCCTGAACGACCGTGACATCATCGGTATCTTTGATCTGGAGACCACCACCACCTCCCCCCGGGGGCGGGAGTTTTTGAACTACGCCCAGAAGAACGGGGCGGTGGTCAGCCTTTCGGACGAGCTGCCCCAGTGCTATGTGCTGGCAGACGGAGGGCTGGTGGATGCGGTGTATCTTTCGGAGCTGTCCAGCGCCGCCATGCGCCGCAGAGCGCAAAAGATGGTGGAGTGAAATTGGCGGAAAACGGGCGGAAGATCCACAGAAAAAAGAGGGATGGGAAAGCCCCGGAACTGCCCGGAAAGCCGCACCGTGCCAGCCGGAACGCCCGCTGCGGGCAGCGCGTGAAAACACAACAAAACGGCGAGAAAAAAGTACACCATGGTGTGCCGGTTCCCGCTTTGCTATAATTTGAAAAAACAAACGCAAAAATGAACAAAAGGGAGAAAGGATATGGCAGAAGAAATCATTACCAGTACAAATGCCGATACCGTAACCGACCACGAGTATAACGCCAGCGAGATCCAGGTGCTGAAGGGTCTGGAGGCGGTGCGCAAGCGCCCGGGCATGTATATCGGCTCCACCGGTGAGCGCGGTCTGCATCATCTGGTGTACGAGATCGTGGACAACGCCATTGATGAGGCGCTGGCCGGCTACTGCGACCACATCGAGGTCAAGATCCTGAAGGACAATATCATTCAGGTCACCGATAACGGACGCGGCATCCCCGTGGACATTCAGGCTGATACCGGTCTGCCCGCCGTCACCGTGGTGTACACCATCCTGCACGCCGGCGGCAAGTTCGGCGGAGAGAACTCCGGCTACAAGGTGGCCGGCGGTCTGCACGGCGTGGGCGCTTCGGTGGTCAACGCCTGCTCCGAGTGGCTTACTGTCAATGTGCGCCGCGACGGCAAGGAGTACGAGCAGACCTTCCGTCGGGGCAACCCGGACGGCGACCTCAAGTGCATCGGCACGGTAGCCGAGGGCGTCACCGGCACCCGGGTCACCTTCAAACCCGACCCGGAAATGTTCAAGGATACCACCGTCTACGACTTCGACACGCTGGAAAAGCGCCTGCGGGAGGAAAGCTTCCTGAACGCCGGTGTCAAGATCACCCTGACCGATGAGCGTCAGCTGTACACCCCCGTGCTGGAGGATGGGCAGGAGGGCGACCCCTGCTACCGCTCCGAGGTCATGTGCTACGAGGGCGGCATCAAGAGCTTTGTCACCTATCTGGGCGAAAAGCGCAAACTGGAGGTGCTGCACCCCAACGTCATCTACCTCAAGGGGCAGACCGACCGCGGCGTGGCGGAGATCGCTTTGCAGTACAATTCCAGCTACAACGAGCTGCTTCTGAGCTTTGCCAACAACGTCAACACCCCGGACGGCGGCACCCATGAAGAGGGCTTCAAAGCCAGCCTGACCCGCGTGTTCAACGACTACGGCCGCAGCCACGGCCTGCTGAAGGACAAGGACGAGAACCTGTCCGGCGCAGACGTGCGCGAGGGTCTGATCTGCGTCATCTCGGTCAAGCTGCAGGAGGCCGAATTTGAAGGCCAGACCAAGGCAAAGCTGGGCAATACCGAAATTCGTACCCTCGTTTCCAACATGGTCTACTCCAAGCTGATGGAGTTCTTCGAGGAGAACCCCGGCGTGGCAAAGGCCATTTTTGAAAAGGCCACGCAGGCCGCCCGCGCCCGCGCCGCTGCCAAAAAGGCCCGCGAACTGGTGCGCCGCAAGAGCGCACTGGAGACCAGCCGGATGCCCGGCAAGCTGGCAGACTGCCGCGAAAAAGACCCCAGCCGCACCGAAATCTTCATCGTCGAGGGCGACTCTGCAGGCGGCTCTGCCAAGATGGGACGCGACTCTGCCATTCAGGCCATCCTGCCGCTGTGGGGCAAGATGCTGAACGTGGAAAAGGCCCGCGCTGATAAAATTTACGGCAACGACAAGCTGATGCCGGTGGTGCTGGCACTGGGCTGCGGCATCGGTGACGAGTTCGATATCTCCAAGCTGCGGTACGACAAGGTGTTCATCATGGCCGATGCGGATGTGGACGGCTCCCACATCTGCACCCTGATGCTGACCTTCTTCTTCCGCTATATGCGCCCCCTCATCGAGCAGGGGCATGTGTATGTGGCACAGCCGCCCCTGTTCAAGGTGCAGAAGGGCAACACCATCAAGTACGCCTACAACGACGCGGAAATGGCCATCCTCTCGCAGGAGATGCCCGGCGCAAAGGTGAACCGCTACAAGGGCCTTGGTGAGATGAACCCCGATCAGCTGTGGGAAACCACCATGAACCCGGACAACCGGGTCATCGTGCAGATCACCATCGAGGATGCCGAAAAGGCCGATGAAGCCTTTACCATCCTGATGGGCGATCAGGTGGAGCCCCGCCGCCGCTTTATCGAGACCAACGCCCAGTACGCAAAGCTGGACGTGTAAGACACGGAGGAACAAATGGAAGAAGATTATGTGATGATACCGGGCAGCGGAACCAAAAAGATCATCCGCGACGTCAAAAAGGAGATCGAAACGGCCTTCCTGGATTATTCCATGTCGGTCATCGTGTCCCGCGCCCTGCCCGATGTGCGGGACGGCTTGAAACCCGTCCACCGCCGCATCCTGTACACCATGCATGAGCGCGGCAACGACCCCAGCCATGCATACCGCAAATCCGCCGATACCGTTGGTGCGGTGCTGGGCTCTTACCACCCCCACGGCGACGCATCGGTCTACGATGCCATGGTACGTCTGGCACAGGACTTCTCGCTGCGCTATCCGCTGGTGGATGGTCAGGGTAACTTTGGTTCTGTGGATGGCGACCCCCCGGCTGCTTACCGTTACACCGAGGCCCGCATGAGCCGCATGGCGGTGGAAATGCTGACCGATATCGAGAAAGACACCATCGACTGGGACCCCAACTTTGACGAGACCAAAAAGGAGCCCAGCGTGCTGCCCTGCCGCTTCCCCGAACCTGCTGGTCAACGGCAGTCAGGGCATTGCGGTCGGTATGGCCACCAACATCCCGCCCCACAACCTGAGCGAGGTCATTGACGGCTGCATCGCCTATATCGATGACCCGGAGATCGACCTGCCCGGCCTGATGGAGCACATCAAGGGACCGGACTTCCCCACTGCCGGCATCATCATGGGACGCAGCGGCATCCGTGCCGCCTACGCCACCGGACGCGGCAAGATCACCCTGCGCGGCCGCGCCACCATTGAGGAGACCAAAAACGGCCGCACCCAGATCATCATTACGGAAATTCCCTATATGGTCAACAAGGCGCGTCTCATCGAGCACATGGCAGACCTTGTTAAGGAAAAAGCGCATCGAGGGCATCACCGGCCTGAATGATGAGACCAACCGCAAGGGTATGCGCATCGTGGTGGATATCCGCAAGGACGCCAATGCACAGGTCATCCTGAACCAGCTGTACCAGTACACTCAGCTGCAGGATACTGTGGGCGTCATTATGCTGGCTATCGACCATAAGGTGCCCAAGGTGCTCACCCTGAAGCAGATGCTGCAGAAGTATGTGGAGTTTCAGGACGAAGTGGTGCGCCGCCGCACTCAGTACGACCTGAAAAAGGCCAAGGAACGCGCCCACATTCTGGAAGGTCTGAAGAAGGCCACCGACATCGTGGACGAACTGATCGCCACCATCCGCGCCTGCAAGGGCGGCATGGCAGAAGCCAAAGCTGCCATCATGGAGCAGTTCGGCTTTGACGACCCGCAGGCAGACGCCATCGTCAAGCTGCAACTGGGTCGTCTGGCTGGTCTGGAGATCTTGAAGATCGAGGAAGAGCTGGCAAGCCTGCACGCCAAGATCGAGGACTGGGAAGCCATTCTGGCCGATGACGCCCGGGTGCTTGCCATCGTCAAGGATGAGCTGCTGGACATGAAGAAGCGCTTCGGCGACGAGCGCCGCACCGAGATCCAGTCCGTGACCGGTGAGGTGGATATCGAGGATCTGATCGCCGAGGAGCAGTGTGTCTACACCCTGACCGAGGCCGGTTATATCAAGCGTCAGCTCAAGGCCACCTATCAGGCACAGCGGCGCGGCGGACGCGGCATCTCCGGCATGACCCGCAAGGAAGAGGATATCGTGCAGGAGATGTTCGTAGGCTCCACCCACGACTATGTGCTCTTTGTCACCGACCGTGGCCGCCTGTTCCGCATCAAGGGCTATACCATCGCCGAGGGCAGCCGCACCAGCAAGGGTATGAATATCGTCAACCTGCTGCAGCTGGCAGAGGGCGAAAAGGTCACTAATATGATCTGCCAGAGCAAGGATGCTGAGCAGTCGGGCGGCTATGTGACCATGGTCACCAAGCAGGGTCTGATCAAGCGCACCCCGCTGGAACAGTACGCCAACATCCGCAAGAGCGGCCTGATCGGCATTGCCCTGAACGAGGGCGATGCGCTGGCTTGGACCCGCCTGACCTCCGGCCACGATATGCTCATCGTTGCCACCCGCAACGGTCAGGCCATCCGCTTCAATGAGGAGGATGCTCGCCCGATGGGCCGTAACGGCCACGGCGTGCGCGCCATCCGTCTGGCGGAGGGTGATGAGGTCGTCGGCGTGTGCATCTGCCGCGAGGGCGGCACGGTGCTGACCGTGACCGAGAACGGCAAGGGACGCCGCTCGGATATCGACACCTACCGCATCACCGCCCGCGGCGGCAAGGGCATCCGCAACTACGATGTGAGCCGCGACAAGGTTGCCGCCGTGAAGATCGTGGACGATGTGGATGACGTGCTGCTGAGCAGTCAGGAGGGCATCATCATCCGCCTGCACGCCAATGAGATCCCGGTGCAGAGCCGTTACGGCTCCGGTGTCCGTGTCATGCGTCTGGGCGAGAATGATAGGTCATGGTTCTGGCCCGTACCGACCACGACGATGAAGCCCAGACCGAGACGGTCGAGGCCGAGGAAGGCGATGAGCCCACCGCAGAGCAGCTGGCTGCCATGGAAGCTGCCGATGAGGCATCTGCCTCCGAGGCACCGTCTGAGGATTGAGCCTCTCCTGCCAAAGAAAATGGAAAAGTTAGCCTAGACTTCTATCAGAAAATATGATAGACTAGCGAAACAATCACAAAATCCCATGGGGGAGTAGCAGGCGCTGTTTGCAGACGGCGCAGCAAGTCAACACAATGACAGCACCGCTGTCTGGCTTGCTTTCATTTGCGAGACTCATGTGTTATGGTGCGGAGTACCACGCCCAACACATGGAGTTCATTTGTAAAAAATTGACCCGAGACCGGACGTGCACGCGCGCCGATCTCGGGTTTTGTTTTTGCCGCACCGTAATTTTGGTCAAATTCAGGAGGCATTCAGTTATGGAATGGAGTTTTTTGTTTTTTTCTCAACAGTGCACTGCTGGGCGTGGGCCTTGCCATGGACGCGTTTTCGGTCTCGATGGCAAACGGTCTGCATGACCCCGGCATGTCCCGAAAAAGGATGTGCATCATTGCGGGCACCTTTGGCGTGTTTCAGGCCGTGATGCCCATGACAGGCTGGGTCTGCGTCCATACCATTGTGGAGATGTTCTCTTCCTTTGAAACATTCATCCCCTGGATCGCCCTTGCCCTGCTGGGCTATATCGGCGGCAAGATGATGATCGATGGCATCCGGGGCGAGGAAACCGAGGAAGCCGCCGCGCTGAGTGCCGGTGCCCTCTTCATGCAGGGCGTGGCCACCAGTATCGATGCCCTCTCGGTCGGCTTTACCATTGCGGAGTATGGCTGGCTGATGGCGCTGGCAGCTTCCGGCATCATTGCCGTCGTCACCTTCTTCCTCTGCATGGCGGGCCTGCGCATCGGCAAAAAGTTCGGCACCAGGCTCTCCGGCAAGGCCTCTGTTCTGGGCGGTATCATCCTCATCGGCATTGGGCTGGAGATCTTCATCTCCGGCGTGTTCTTCTGAAAAAGGGGCAAAGAAAATCGGCACAGCGTCAGGCAAGCGCTGTGCCGGTTTTGTTCCCCGTGGAACATTTTTAAGGGTGAATTATTTTTCCGGCTCGAAGTAGTCGGCATATTCCCCGGTGAGCTTAGAGCCCAGCCGCCGGATGCCGCCGTAGAGGTGGCGCTCCACCAGCGGCTCAAAGGCGGCAAGATCACACCGCTCAATGGCGGCAATGATGTTCTGGTGGTCGGCGATCACCTCGTCCAGCCCGCCGCTGGTCATGGTGTCCAGCATCCGGAAACGGCTGTAATCGGCGTGGGCGTTCTGTAAGGTGCGCCAGAGATACATTTTTCCCATGGCGGCAAACCATGTCTCGTGGAGCAGGCGGTCTGCCTCGTAGAGCTTGTTGTAGTCGATCTCTTCGGCACGGGCCAGCGCGGCGTAGGCATCGGCCCGCCGCCGGATGAGCGCCCGCTGCTCCGGTGTGCACTTGGGCGAGAAGTCCCGCAGGACGCGGGCTTCCACAGCGGTGCGCTCGTAAATGAGCTCATCCACGATCTCCCGGTTCAGCCGGGTCACAGTGGTACCCTTGTAGGGCACGATCTTCACCAGCCCGTTCTCCTGCAGCCGCTGCAGAACCACTCGGATCATGGAGCGCGGTGCCCCGAAGCGTGCGCAGAGCGGGTTCTCGCTCAGCGAACTGCCCGGCCGCAGGGTCAGGTCGATGATCTCCCGCTCCAGTACCGCGTAAATTTCAGCGTCGGTCTTGTATTGCTGTTCCATATCACTCACCTAGTTGAAATGATTATTCCTTTAGCGGGCTC
>ENA-OQHN01000553-OQHN01000553.1-human-gut-metagenome-genome-assembly--contig:-NODE-553-length-12754-cov-2.552546_pt1 | contig 12754 bp, 14 predicted proteins | sample MGYA00242564_ERZ504721 | MGnify/ENA primary metagenome ERZ504721 (study PRJEB26092, sample SAMD00036212) | human gut metagenome | host: Homo sapiens | study: EMG produced TPA metagenomics assembly of...
TATCGAAAATGTTATTCGATTTTTGATGAGGCATTTTTGTTCACGAGGATGCGGCGTTTCAGGGAGTCGTATACCCGGGGGCGAGCCGACCCCGTTGGCGACGACCGTGGAGATGAAGGCGACGATGGCCATTTCGGGCAGACACTGGAACGCGCCGGACATTTCCGCGACCAGCGCCGTGCCGGTGAGGGGCGCCCGCACCGTGCCCGAGAACAGGCCGGCCATGCCGAGTACGAGATACGCGGGAAGCTGCGGTTCCGCGGAAAAACCGTTTCCGATGAGCAGGGTCCCGCCCACGGCGCCGACCATGCTGCCGATGGCGAGCATGGGCATGAGCAGGCCGCCGGGCACGCCGGAGGCGAAGCTCAGGATGGAGAAGATGATTTTTGACGAACAGGAGGAGCGCCACCGAGCCGAGCAGGAGCGGGCCGTTGGGCGTGAGGCCGCCGAGATCCGCTGTGGAATAGCCGAGGCCCACGAGCACCTGCGGATAGACGTACAACAGGACACCGCTGAGCAGGAAGGGCAGGAGCGGCTTGAGGGGGGCCGGGACCAGTTTTTGGTGGTCATGGAATTCCGTCACGCGGAGCAGGGCGGAATTGTAGAGGGCGCTGAACAGCCCTGTCCCCACGCCGAACAGCACGGGGAGCCACATCTGCCCCCAGTCTAGGGAGGGAATGGACGAGAAGGGGAATACCAGCCCGAAGCCGAACAAAATGGTGATGACGAACCATGCGGAGAACGAGGCCACGCCGGTGAACAGCAGGAGCGGCACGGTCACGATGGTTTTGACCTCTTCAAAAGCGAACAGCATCCCCGCGAACGGTGCGCCGAAGGCGGCGGCAAGCCCGGCGACGCTGCCCGCGATGAGAAAGCGCGGGGCATGGCCCGGATCTTCGCCGGTCAGTTTTTGAAAGATCCGTCCGAAACCGCAGCCCACGGCCGCGCCCATCTGGATGCTCGGGCCCTCGCGACCCACGGAGAGGCCGCCTGACAGGGACAGCAGGGTCCCGACGAATTTGGAGGCTACAATGCGGAATCCCGGATAGGGAAGCTGCCCGGCCAGCGCCAATTCCGTCTGGGGGATGCCGCTGCCGCTGATGAGGGGCTCCTTCCTGACCATCTGGCCTACGATGAGCGCCAGCAGGGTGAGCGTGCCGAAGACGATCAGCGCTGTGGTAAGGTCGTTCGCGCCGTGCCTGAGCGTGGAGACGATCCACGCGTTGCCGTGATCATAGAGCCAGCGGAACACGCCGATGACGCCTCCGGTGCAGCCGCCGACAAAGGCCGCCTGCACGACGAGGCGGAGCACGCTTTCGTTGCGCAGGGCCTGCATTTCGCGGAGGATCGGCACTTGCCGGGTGAATCTTGCGATCCGGACTTTCGTTTTTCTTTTCATGGGCATTGCGGGGAGGAACGTTTCCCCTGTCTCCTTCCGAGAGGCGTTATGGGCGTCAGGCGTCGTTTCGGAGATGACGTTTGCCGTCCGGGGGATCCTGTTATGCCGAAAAGCGGAAGAAAAGGCTATCCCCCTTGAGAAAAGGGAGAAACCGCCCGTCCGTAATCATTCGGAGGGCGGTTTTTTGCTGTTCAAGACTCGCAAAAAGCGGTTTGAAGAAGGAAAAAGAGCCGTGAGCGGTGTTTTTTATGCGGGGACGAAGCGTGCTGGAACCTTTCCACGCTGAAATGCCTACCGTTCCCCAAAGAGTCCGCTTTGGGGCGCGCTGCGGACAGGGATTCGAAAAACACAAAAGCCCTTAAGATAGGGGAGGGAAGGGCTCCGCGCTGGCAGGCTTGGGGAAGGGAGGGGAAAGTGTGTGTGGGCTTCCCTTTTCTCCAGAAACGTTTTCCCTTCCTTCCCCAATACAGTATTTTTTAGGCGCTCATGCTCAGGAACTGCCGGATAAGCTGCATACCGATGGCGAACGCGATGAGGTAGAGCGGGCCGAGGGCCAGCCCGGTGCGGGACCACGGCAGGCGCATGGAGTACTTGCATCCGATGAAGCAGCAGACGCCGAACCAGATGCTGCCCACGAGCGGGCCGACCAGCGGGACGACGCAGACCACGGTGGGCGCGGCGCTGTAGGCGATGACCCGGAACACCGTGCGGAACTGGACGTTTTCCGGCTGTACGAGCCGCAGCATGAGGTAAAAGACCGACGCGAAGAAACAGAGCTGGATGGCAAGGATGCCCGGCGTCAGGAGGATGGTCAGGGGCAGGCTCATGCTCTGGGCCACGTCGCCGAGGACTTCCTGCAATTTGGGGTCGGTGATGGAAGGCCCGCTGGCCTGAATGCTCATGAGGTACCACATGCGCTCGACGAGGGTCTGGAACATGCCGAGGATGAGGTAGAACACGAGCGGGCGGGTCAGTTTGCCGTTGGTGGCGGGCAGGGCGGCGAAGAAGCGGGGCGCGTTGAACATCACCCGCAGGATGGTCTGGTAAAGGGCCATGAAGAGGTTGTAGCGCTTGGGCTCTTCCCACGGGACGTCGGTGCCGTCGACATGCATGGCGGCTGCGATGCCGCCTTTGCCCTTGCTTTCCCCGTCGCGTTTCTTCTGGAAAGTGTTCCAGAAGTCGGAGCGCTTTTCCGCAACGTTTTGCGGGGGGTCCGGCTGGCCCTTTTGGGGCTCGGTTTCGGGGGCCTCGGGAGTCGGCGCGGAGGCGTCGTGGTCGCCCGGGATACGGGGGACCATCGCTCCGGGCGGCAACGGATCGTCGCCGTCCAAATCCGGAGGCAGGGGGCGCCCGGCGGGGGCCGTTTGCTGGGCGGGAACGGCTGCGGGCGTCTCGTCGACAACGGGCGTTCCGTCCGGGTTGCGGAAACGGAAACGGTATTGGCAATGCGGGCAGGTCGCCATCGCCGCATTGGCGGGAATGGCGTTCTCGTCTATCTGGCGTTCAAACCGGCATTCAGGGCAACGGATCAGCACAGGGCACCTCTAAAGGGAAAATCGTACATTGCACTGAACATATAGTCTCATTTTCTACAAATCAAGGGACGAATTTTTGTACTCTCATCCGTAGCTTTCGGCGGTGCGTCGGCCCGGGCGGCCTCTTTTGCCCTGCCCGACGCGGCGATCCGGCGAAAAACGGGGCGGATGACGTGCCCGGAGCGGGTTCCGTTTTCCCTTATTTTGTTGTACGGTAGATGCTTGGCACCATGCGGGATGCCGCCTGTTTCTTTCGGAAAAGCAGGGCCCCGGCCGTCCCGCCCCGTCGTCCCATCCGAAAAACGTTCCATTTCTCAGGGGAAAGCATGAACAAACTTGTGGAAAAAACTGATGCTTGTCGCTGCCATGCTCATGCTGGCGGCCGGTCCCTCCTTCGCCGCGGACGCTATCCGCATCGGCCTGATGTGCCCGCTTACCGGCAAGTGGGCCAGTGAAGGCCAGGACATGCAGCAGATCGTGAGCCTGCTCGTTTCGGAAGTGAACAAGGCGGGCGGCATCAACGGCAAGCAGATTGAGCTGGTTGTGGAAGACGACGCGGGCGATCCGCGCACGGCCTCCCTCGCCGCCCAGAAGCTGGCCTCCGCCGGGGTGATGGCGGTCATCGGGACGTACGGTTCCGCCGTGACCGAGGCTTCCCAGAACATCATCGATGAAGCCGAAATCATGCAGATCGCCACGGGTTCCACCAGCGTGCGCCTGACGGAAAAGGGCCTTCCCCTTTTCTTCCGCACCTGCCCCCGCGATGACGAACAGGGCCGCGTGGCCAGCAAGGTCATTGCCGCCAAGGGCTTCAAGAAGGTCGCCATCCTGCACGACAACTCCTCCTACGCCAAGGGCCTCGCCGAAGAAGCGCAGAAGGGCCTCAAGGATGCGGGCGTGCCCGTGGTGTTCTACGACGCCCTGACCCCGAGCGAGCGCGACTACACCGCCATCCTGACCAAGCTGAAGGCCGCCAACCCCGACCTGATCTTCTTCACCGGCTACTACCCCGAAGCGGGTATGCTGCTCCGCCAGAAGAAGGAAATGCATTGGGACGTGCCCATGATGGGCGGCGACGCCGCCAACAATACCGACCTCGTGAAGATCGCGGGCAAGGACGCCGCCAAGGGCTATTTCTTCATCAGCCCGCCGTCCGCCCACGACTTCGATACCCCCGAAGCCAAGGATTTCTTCTCCCGCTACAAGGCGCAGTACAACAGCCTGCCGAGTTCCGTGTGGTCCGTGCTGGCCGGCGACGCCTTCAAAGTCATCGTCGCGGCGCTCCAGGCCGGGACGGATGCCAATCCGGAAGCCGTGGCCAAGTACCTCAAGAAGGATCTCAAGGAATATCCCGGCCTGACCGGCAAGCTCGGCTTCAACGAAAAGGGCGACCGCATCGGTGACCTTTACAAGGTCTACGAAGTGGACGGCAACGGCGGGTTCGTGCTTCAGAAGTAAGGTTTTCGGCTCCCGGGAGGATGCCTTCCGGGAGCCTCAGAAGTTTCGGCTTCTTTTCTTGGGTACGGTGACGGGGTTCCCCGGTCGCCGTGCTTCCGTGTCTGGGGCTTCCGACACGGCGGGCCGGGGCCATAAGGTTCCGGGTTCGGGAGTTCCGCTTCCGTCCGCTTCAATCCTTTATCAAACCTCCTGATGATATGAACGAATTTTTACAGCAGCTCATCAATGGCCTTGCCGTGGGCGGCATTTATGCCCTCGTCGCGCTCGGCTATACGATGGTGTACGGCGTGTTGAAGCTGATCAACTTCGCGCACGGCGACATTTTCACCATCGGGGCGTATCTCGGAATGACTCTGCTTGTGTCCGGCGGCCTTTCCGGAAGCATGACGCCCGTACTGGCGGTGGGGCTTGTGGTGATCATCGTGTTCGGTCTGGTGGCCCTGCTCGGCGTCGCGCTGGAGCGGGTGGCCTACCGTCCGCTGCGCAAGGCCAACCGCCTTGCCGCCGTGGTGTCCGCCCTTGGCGCGTCCATCGTCTTCCAGAACGCGGTCATGCTCATCTACGGCGCGCGCGTCTACGTCTACCCGGAAAACCTCATTCCCACGCTGACGTTCAATATCTTCGGGCTGAACGTGCCCGTGATGCGCATCATCGTCATCGTCAGTTCGCTGGTGCTGATGCTGGCGTTGTACGCCTTCATCAACCGTACCCGTATGGGGACCGCCATCCGCGCCGTCGCCATCGATCAGGGCGCGGCCCGGCTCATGGGCATCAACGTGGACCGCGTGATCTCGCTGGTGTTCTTCATCGGCGCGGGGCTCGGCGGCGTCGCCGGGGTGATGGTGGGCACATACTACGGGCAGATCGACTTTACGATGGGCTGGTCCTACGGCCTCAAGGCGTTCACGGCGGCCATCCTCGGCGGCATCGGGAACATCCCCGGAGCCATGATCGGCGGGCTGCTGCTCGGCGTGATCGAGGCGCTCGGCGCGTCGTACCTCGCCATGGCATGGAAGGACGCCATTGCCTTCCTCGTGCTCATCCTCATTCTCATCATCAGGCCCACCGGCCTCCTCGGTGAAAGGGTGGCCGACAAGTTATGAGCCTGTTCAAACGCTATTACCCTGTGCTGGTCGCCGTCCTTGTGGCGGTGCTGCCGCTCGGCATGAACACCTACTGGACCGAAGTGGCCGTCAACGTGGGGCTGTACGCGCTGCTGGCGCTCTCCCTGAACGTCATCCTCGGCCAGGCGGGGATCTTCCATATGGGGCACGCGGCGTTCTATGCCGTGGGCGCGTATGTGACCGCCATCCTGAACACGCACTACCAGATCCCCATCCTGCTGCTCATCCCCGTGGCGGGCGCGGCGGCGGCGCTGTTCGCGCTGGTCGTGGCCCGGCCCATCATCCACCTGCGCGGCGACTACCTGCTCATTGTGACCATCGGCATCGTGGAAATCGTCCGCATCGCCCTGATCAACGACGTGTTCGGCCTGACCGGCGGTGCGAACGGCATTTTCGGCATTGCGCGCCCGGAAATCTTCGGCATCAAGATCCGCAAGGCCATCCAGTTCTATTACCTCATCTGGATCATGGTCGGGCTTACCGTACTGCTGTTCCATTGGCTTTCCGAGTCGCGTTTCGGCCGCGCGCTGAACTGCATCAAGGAAGACGACACCGCCGCCGAGGGCTGCGGCATGGACGTGGCGCACCTGAAGCTCATGGCCTTCGTCATCGGTGCGTTCTGGGCGGGCATGGCCGGGAACCTCTTTGCCGCCAAGATGACCATCATTTCCCCGAGCTCGTTTACCTTTTGGGAATCGGTGGTAGTCTTTGCCGTGGTCATCCTCTCCGGCGGCAGCCAGATCGGCGTCTTGCTCGGCACGTTCCTCATCGTGGCCCTGCCGGAAATGTTCCGCGACTTCGCCAGCGCCCGTATGCTGGTCTTCGGCCTTGCCATGATGATCATGATGGTGGTGCGCCCGCAGGGGCTCCTGCCGCCTTCGCCGCGCCGGTACGATGTGCGGCGGCTGCTGCGGCGTACGCGTGATTTCAGCTCGCCGGTCGCCCCCCGGACGGCCCGGAAGGAGGGCGCGGCATGAGCCTTCTCTCTTTGCAGACCGTGACCAAGATTTTCGGCGGGCTGACCGCCGTGAACGAAGTGTCCTTTGACGTGGAGCAGGGCAGCATCGTGGGGCTCATCGGGCCCAACGGCGCGGGCAAGACCACGGTGTTCAACCTGATCACGGGCAACTACGTCCCGGACGGGGGCGACATCCGGTTTGCCGGGCAGTCCATCAAGGGCATGAAGCCGCATACCATCGTGAGCCTCGGCATTGCCCGGACGTTCCAGTCCATCCGCCTGTTCCCCACGCTGCCGCTGGTGGAAAACGTCCTTGCGGGCCGCCACTGCCGGATGCACAGCGGGATCATCGGTTCCATGTTCCACACTCCGGCGCAGCGCCGTGAGGAGCGGGCCGCCCTTGAGCGGGCCATGAACGAACTGGAGTTCGTCGGCCTTGCCGACAGCTATGCCGAGGAGGCCGGGAGCCTGTCCTACGGCAACCAGCGCCTGCTCGAAATCGCCCGCGCGCTGGCCTCCGATCCCAAGCTCATCATTCTTGACGAGCCCGCCGGGAGCATGAACGACCCAGAAACGGCGGTGTTGATTGAGCTTATCTACGCCATCCGCCAGCGGGGGGTGACGGTGCTGCTCATCGAGCACGACATGGGCCTTGTCATGAAGGTGTGCGAGAAGCTTCTTGTACTTGAGTACGGTTCGCTTATCGCCAGCGGTTCGCCCGACGTCGTACGCCGCGATCCTAAAGTTATTGAAGCCTATTTGGGGCAGGATGATTAGAGAGAATCGGGGAAGGGGAGGGAACCCTTCTTCAGAAAGGTTTCCCCTCCCTTCCCCCGGCTCTCCCTTCTCCATCCAGACATTCCACAAAAACATCCCCCCGGGCTATGCACCTGACAGGCCCGCCGACCCACGCGGCCCAACCTCCGGGATAAACGGATCCGTCCGGCACGACGCGCAGCGGCTCACCGCCCGGCTGCATCAGCGACAGCTCCCCCCCGTCGCCGTAAACGCCCCGGCAGACGATGGACGCAGCCAATGTCCCGGAACCGCAGGCCGTCTCGGCATACGTCGTCCCGGTCCCGCGTACCCATACAAAAGGCGTGATCCGCAGGCCGGACGGTTCACGATGAAGCCAGATGCACCCGGCGGCATCCTCCCCCAACAGCCCGAAACGGGCAAACAGCGCGGCGGTGTCCCGATCCTTGTCGGCGGGGAGCGGATGCGCGGCGGCATCCAGCACCAGATGCGCAATGCCCGGCACCCGGACAAGACACATGCCCGGAGCCACGTTCTCCAACGGAGGCGCTTGCGGCAGATCCAAGAGAACGGCGGACTCGAAACGGTGGGCGGCCAGACGCCGGACGCGGACGCGCAAGCGCTCCGGCATCCCGGATACGCTCACGATCCCGCCAAACCCGCCGCTTTCCGGGCTGAGCTTCCCCTCTTCGGCAAGCAGCGCGGCAAAGGCACGGGTCGCGTTCACGCAGAACTCCCCGCCCATCATGTCCAGCCTCGGGACGGGAGCGGCGGTGTCCACATACCCGGCCTGCTCCGCTTCCAGATGCCCCGGCGCAATGATTTCGGCGGCGACGCGGGCCCTGTCCGCCGGAGACAAGGAAGCCTCCCGAACAAGAATGGTCGTGTTTCCGCAGGGAGAATACTTTGTGAAAGGCAAAACGCGCATGACAGACCTCGCGGAAGCTCAGGCTTCCGTATAATTCGCCACTTCGATCAAATTTCCGTCGGGGTCACGGAAATACACGGAGGTAATGGGCCCGAGTGCGCCTTCGCGCCGCACCGGCCCCTCTTCCACAGGAACACCATTGGCTTTGAGGTGATCCAGCATTTCAACGGCCGGCGTCCGGGAAAGGAAGCACAGATCCGCCGTGCCCGGAAGAGGATTGTGGGCCTGAGGGAGATAGCCCTTGCCCACTTCATGAAGATTGATCTTACGGTTGCCGAACGAAAGGGCGGTGCGCCCGTTGCCGAACGTGAACGGCGTCATGCCGAGCACCTGCTGATAAAACGGCACGTGGCCTTGATGTCGGCGACTGTAAGCACCAGATGATCGAGGTCTTCCACGCAAAGAACGGCCATAGGCATCCCATCCTGTTGCTTGATTAAGAACGTGAAGAAAAGCGACGGGCGGATTTCCACGCGCGGCATTCCGTGGCCGGAACAAACTGCCGGAACCCGCTTCAAAAGACAAAATACCTTGTATTATCTGGAAAAAAACAATAAACGCCGAAAAAGCGGCGGACAGGTTCCTTTCCACGGCATATTCCCATATCGGATTGAGGATATACTGAAATCAAACGGGAAGCCAGTGCCGGACAAACCACTCCCGCTCTTGTGCCGAAAAACTTTATGCCGTAACATAATGCGGATAGCCATCCCCAACGCTGATAGCCCGAAGGAGGACCTATGTTGCGGAGTATGACCGGCTTCGGCCGTTGCGTCATGGAAGACGCGGACTGGACGCAAACGTGGGAAATACGGAGTGTAAACAACCGCCATCTGGATCTCAAATGGCGGCTTCCTCTTCAGGCGCGGGGGCTGGAATCCCGTCTGGAACGTGTGGTCCGGCGCTTCGCCGCGCGGGGCCGCATGGAAATCACCCTCACGCTCCAGCAGCGCGGCGCGGCGGCCAACCTCCGTTTTGACGCGGCGCAGGCTTCGGCCATGCTGGATCAGGTGGCCGCGCTCGCGGACCTGCACGGGGACACCTTCGAGCCGGACTACAACGCCCTGTTCGCCATCCCCACGCTCTGGGAACGCGAAAGCGAGGACGGGGACGATGAAATGGAAGAACGCCTCGAAGAGGGCCTTATCGCCGCGCTTGAGGACTGGAACGAATCCCGCGAGACGGAAGGCGCGGCACTGGCCCGCGACATGACCTCCCGCATCGCCCAGATGGAGGAATGGGTTTCGCGCATCGACGAACGCGCCCCCGAGATCAAGGAAGAACGGTTCGCCGTGCTCCGCGAGCGGCTTTCCGAAGCCCTCGCCGCCGTCAACGGTGAGCTGGAAGAAGGCCGCTTCCTTCAGGAAATGGTCGTCCTCTCGGACAAGCTCGACGTCAGCGAAGAACTCACCCGCCTCCATGCCCATCTGGAACGCCTACGCGATCTCCTTGAAATCGGGACCGACGCCGGACGGCGCCTCGACTTCACGCTTCAGGAATGCTTCCGCGAAATCGCCACCTGCGGCAACAAAATTCAGGACGCCCAGACGTCCCGCCTTGTGGTGGACTTCAAGAACGAACTGGAAAAGTGCCGCGAGCAGGTACAGAACCTCGAATAGCCGGCGGGTTCCCGTCACGGTCGTCCGACACTGAGCTCCGCGGGCCCTGCCTGCGGAAGGAGATTTTGACATCATGAACAGACTCGGCATCGCGCTGGTCATCAGCGCGCCCTCCGGCACGGGGAAGACCACGCTCATCAAACGCCTGCGCAAGGAATTCCCAACTTCGGCTCATTCCATCTCCTGCACCACCGCGCCCCCCGCGAGGGCGAAGTGGACGGCAAGGACTATCACTTCCTGAGCCGCGAACGCTTCGTGGAGCTGCGCGACCAGGGCCATTTTGCCGAATGGGCCGAAGTGCACGGCAACTTCTACGGAACGCCGCTGCAGCCGGTGCGCGACAGACTGGCTCTCGGCAGGGATATGCTGTTCGATATCGACGTGCAAGGCGCAGCGCAGCTTTCTCTTTCCCTTCCGGAAGCCAGATTCGTGTTCATTCTGCCCCGTCGATGGAGGAGCTGGAACGGCGTCTGCGCGGACGCGGTACCGACAGCGAGGACGCCATCCGTGTCCGCCTTTCCAATGCCCGGACGGAAATCATGAGCAGTCACTGGTTCGATGCCATCATCGTCAACGATGATCTTGAGAAGGCCTATGATCAGCTGCGTTCCTTCTATCTGGCCTCCACGCTGCAGCCGTCTCTCAAACCGCAGCTTGCAAGAAGCATCTGCGGAGCGTAGTCTGAAACATGTCCCTTTCTCTTTTTGATGCGGAAGGGAAAGGGCATTGTGACCGGCAGCGTTCCGGCGGATGGAGCGCCGATATCGGATCTCCGGTTACAACGGACGGTTTTGCTGCTTCGCCCGCATCGGCAACGATTCCTTCATGACCGCTTCCCATTCCGGAAGCACGCGACGGAGAAAGGCTCCGGCATCTATGAGCAAAAACTGGATATTCCGTACACGTCGGGACGGGACTGCGATGCCCGCCTCGTTTCAGGCCCTGGCCGAACGCGGCGGCGTCTCTCCGCGGCTTGCGCAGCTGCTCTGGCTGCGCGGCATTGACCGTCCGGAGAGTCTCGCGGAATATCTTTCTCCCGGACTCAGATACCTGGCGAGACCTGCGTTGTGGCCGGGATCGCCGCCCGTCTGAATCCCGTCAAAGACATCGCCACACTGATTCGCGGCTTTGCCAAAGCCCACAGAGCTTTCCCCGCCCTGCGGCTGCTCATTGCCGGAGACGGGGAGGAGATGGCCAACCTAAAGCAACTGGCGGCGGACCTGGGCGTGGCCAAAGAAGTCTGTTTTGCCGGATGGATCTCAGACACCGACTCCTTTTACAACGCGCTGGATATCAATACCCTGACCTCCATCTCAGAGACCTTCCCCTACGCCTTGACCGAGGGAGCCCGGGCCGGTCTACCCACCATCAGCAGCAAGGTGGGTGGCGTCTCCTACCTGATTGACCACGGGTCCAACGGTTTCCTCTTCCCGCCAGGAGAAGACCAAGCCCTGGCGGATCATCTGCTCACCCTGGCCCGGGACCCGCACCTGCGCAAGACCATGGGGCAGCGCCTATATGAAAAGGCAAAAGGGAATTCTCTATAGAGGCCACCGTTCAGCGGCAGCTGGAAATCTATGATTCCATTCTCCGCTATGAGAAAAACGGCCGAGACCGGGTGGTCATCTGCGGCGCCTATGGCCGGGGCAACGCCGGAGACGACGCCATCCTGCTGGCCATTCTCACAGAGCTTCGGTCCATTGATCCGGATCTCTCCTTCCAGGTTTTTTCCCGCAATCCCATGGAAACCCGTCAGACCTACCGGGTCAACGCCTTTTACACCTTCCACATCTGGAAAGCGATCTACTATTTCAAGCGGGCGAAGTTCTTCATCAACGGCGGCGGTTCCCTCATGCAGGATGTCACTTCGTACCGCTCCCTGTGGTTCTATCTGTGGACCTTGGCAACCGCCAAACACTATGGATGCCCTGTCATCATGTATGGCTGTGGCATCGGCCCCATCCGAAACAATGGAAACCGGGCCCGGGCCGCCCGGGTGATGAACCGCTCGGTGGACTCCATCACCTTGCGGGACCCCGACTCGCTGAAGGAACTGGAGGTTCTGGGGGTGACAGAGCCTAAGATTGCCCTGTCGGCGGATACCACAGTGAGCCTGCCCCCCGCTTCCCCTGATATCATCGACGGAATCTTGGACAGTCGGGGCATCCCCGCCAATGGAAACTATATTGGCTTTATTCTCCGCCCTTGGCCAGGTTTTGAGGAAAAGACCAAAGACATTGCCGCTGCCGCAGATTATGTCTATGAAACCTACGGCCTCACGCCAGTGTTCTTTCCCATCGAGCCTCGCTTGGATGTGGCGGCCGCCCAGCGGGTGATCCACTGGATGAACGCCCCCCATTACATTCTGACAGAGGCCTATACTGCCGCCCAAACCATCGGAATTTCTCTCCCGTATGAAGGTGGTCACCTCCATGCGTCTGCATGGGCTGATCTTCGCAGCTGGGCAGGGTGTCCCCTTGGTCGGGATCGTCTACGACCAGAAGGTCAGTTCCTTCCTCTCTTACATTGGGCAGGACCTTTACGAAGATCTAACCGCCTGACCGCAGACAAGCTGAAGTCTCTGATTGACGGCGCGGTTTCCCGGGGAAAGAACCCGGCGCTTCTGTCTGAAAGCGTGGAAAACCTGCGCCGGATGGATGAAGTCAACCGAAAGGTCCTGGAGGAGTACGCCGCCCAGAAAAGAATCCGGCTGAATAAGCGCGAAGCGTTCGCCCCGTTCCGGGCGAACGCTTTTTCTCTTCTGTCTGAAGAATAAAATAGCCAGGGCAGAGATGCGCTCCGTCCTGGTTACTTTTATCACTTCAAGGTTCCTTCTGTGCATAGGCCGCCAAATCCGCCAAAGCCCCTTGCATTCCCTCCACATCTTCCTGGGCCTGGGAAACGCGGCCCGGACGGAATCCAACTCCGTCTCTGCCGAAAAGAGGGAGGTATGCAGATCCTCTTTGAGGCGCTGGCA
>ENA-OQHN01000554-OQHN01000554.1-human-gut-metagenome-genome-assembly--contig:-NODE-554-length-12746-cov-4.112212_pt1 | contig 12746 bp, 10 predicted proteins | sample MGYA00242564_ERZ504721 | MGnify/ENA primary metagenome ERZ504721 (study PRJEB26092, sample SAMD00036212) | human gut metagenome | host: Homo sapiens | study: EMG produced TPA metagenomics assembly of...
GAACAACGGTATTTTACTTTCCTGTTATTTTCGAATCGAATCCAATTCTGACCAATTATATCCATTTTAGTCCACTTTTTAAGAAATTACGAACAAAATATTTTCCTACTCGACTTTGTTTTCGTACTTTTGCCACGTTTTAAGACAAGCATTTTTGAAAGCATGGATGAGAATCGCTCCGAAACTCGTCCGAGCGCATAAACTTACCACAGAAATCAATATATTTTTCAAATTATCAACTAAAACTTTGATTATGAAGCAACTGCTACTAACGATCTCGGCCCTGCTGTTCGCAACGGCGGTCTGCGCCGAAGGCTACCAAGTCAATACCTTGAGTGCAAAACAGTTGGGAATGGGACACGTGGGAACAGGTATGAAACTCAATTCCGAGTCGATCTACTTCAACCCGGCGGGAACCGCCTTCCAAACCTCCCGATTCTCCTTCTCGGTCGGCATCACGGGCATCAAATCCAATGCAACGTACCTGTCGAACAACGACTACCGGGGCAATCCGCAGATCCAAGCCCACTCGGACAACAAGATTTCGACGCCGCTCTACGCCTATTTCAATTACAAAGCCACCAAAAATCTGGCCGTCGGCCTGGGATTTTATACCCCTTACGGCTCGTCCATGAACTGGGGCGACAACTGGGTCGGAGCACATCTGATCCAAAGCATCGACCTGCAAGCCTATACATTGCAGCCGACGATCTCCTACAAATTCTGGGATAAACTCTCGGTAGGTGTCGGCATGACGATCACCTGGGGTACGTTCGACCTGTCGCGCTCCATGTTCCCCGTCGGCGAAGCGACGAACAATACGATCGCCGGATTGCTGACCGCCGCAGGGCAGGGACAATACGCCGAACTGTTCACCCAGGCAGGAGATCGCTCCCTGGTATCCGCCCGGCTCAAAGGCGATGCCAAAACTGCGATCGGCGTAAACGTAGGTATCCTGTGGGACATTACCCCGGAATGGACCCTCGGTTTCTCCTATCGTTCGAAAGTGAAGATGAAAGTCGCAAGCGGCACGGCCAACCTCCTGTATGCCTCTCCCGAAATCGGGCAGGTCCTCCAGGCAACGGGAATGATTCCCGACTTGAGCAGCGCTTGCGTCGAAACGGAACTCCCGCTGCCGGCCAACCTCGCTTGGGGCGTGAGCTTCCGGCCGACCCCGAAATGGGAAATGGCTTTCGACATCCAATACGTCCTGTGGAGCGCCTATAAATCGCTCCACGTAGATATTACCGACCCGACGACCGGGGCATCGGTTTACGATCTGCCGACGAGCATCAAGAACTATAAGAACACGGTGGCCACCCGTATCGGCGTCCAATACCACGCCTGCAAATTCGTCACGGCACGCCTGGGTATGTACGTAGATGAAAGCCCCGTACGGAGCGATTTCCTCAACCCCGAAACCCCTTCGATGACCAAAGTATCCTACACGGCCGGCGTGACGATCAACCCCTGCAAAAACGTATCGATCGATCTGGCATACGGATATATCACCTCGGCAGACCCGGAGCGGACGGGATCGTGCGACTACTACAATTCACTCACTTACAAAGCGGTCTATGCACAGACATACGGGCAGCTCATCGCAGGCGGAATGGCCCCGGAGCAAGCGAAAATCCAGGCTCATACCACGGCAAACGACAAGGCGATCCAGCCTTTTTCGGGCAACTATTCCCTGTCGGCGCACACTTTCGCTATCGGAGTGAACCTGAAATTCTAAAACCGCCCCGATTTCCCGTAAAAATCACTATATTTGCAGTGCGTACTTTCCCGGTACGCACTGTTTCTGTTTATCGGGATCTCCGGCACGACACACGCTTCCCGATCGAAAGCCAACGATTCCTCCCGGCCGAAACGACTTCGGGAAGAAGCCGGACAGCTTTACAAGGCTCCATAGTTCAAGGGATAGAACGGAAGTTTCCTAAACTTCAAATTCGCGTTCGAGTCGCGGTGGAGCTACTATCTTCTCTTCAGGACGACCTACCCGGTCGTCCTGTTTGCATATTGCTCCCCATATAATCCGATCGAAAGCCAGCTTTCAACGGCATACCACCGATCATATCGACATCCGAAATAGTTTCGTTCGATCCGGTTTCTTCCATTGCAGCCACAAAAACGAGCCAGAACAATTCGGTGTCCCGGTTATTCGCCCGACATGGCTTGAACTGCGAAGCGACCAAAAAAACTCCGCAACGAAGTCCGCCATCTTCCGGAAGCAGGTGACAAAACCCCATAAAAAACGGGAGCAGACTTTCCGTCCGCTCCCGTTCGATTATGATAAAAATTATCTATTACTTGGCAGCCTGAATCGCCTCCAGATCCTCCTTCAATCCTACGACCAGATTGTCGTACTCCCGCATACCGGTACCACCGGGAATCAGGTGGCCGCAAATCACGTTCTCCTTCAGGTTCTCCAACGGATCGACCTTGCCCTGGATCGCAGCTTCGTTCAGCACCTTGGTCGTCTCCTGGAAGGAAGCGGCCGAAATGAAGCTCGAAGTCTGCAATGCGGCACGGGTAATACCCTGCAGAATCTGCGTGGAAGTCGCAGGAACGATATCACGCTCCTTGACGAGATTCAGGTCACGACGCTTGAGGCTCGAATTCTCATCACGCAACTTGCGCATCGAGATAATCTGCCCCGGCTGTACGGCCGTAGAGTCGCCGGCATCCGTTACGACCACCTTGTCATAAAGCTCGTCGTTCACGTCCATAAACTCCCATTTATCGACGATCTGATCCTCGAAGAAGCGGGTATCACCCGGATCTTCGATCTTGACTTTCGACATCATCTGGCGTACGATCACCTCGAAATGCTTGTCGTTGATCTTCACGCCCTGCATACGGTACACCTCCTGCACCTCATTGACGATGTACTCCTGCACCTTCGTCAGACCCAGGATATTGAGAATATCGCTCGGGGTAATGGCACCGTCCGAAAGCGCACCGCCGGCCTTCACGTAGTCGTTCTCCTGAACGATGATCTGACGCGACAGCGGCACCAGGTAACGGCGTACGTCACCTTCTTTTGACGTGATGATGATCTCACGGTTACCGCGCTTGATCTTGCCGAAGGTCACCTCGCCGTCGATCTCCGAAACGATGGCCGGATTGGACGGGTTGCGGGCCTCGAACAACTCCGTAACACGCGGCAGACCACCGGTGATATCGCCGCCCGACTTGCCGACGGCACGCGGGATCTTGATCAGGATATCGCCGGCCTTGATCTTCGCATTGTCCTTGACAACCACGTGGGCCGACACCGGCAAGTTGTAGGATTTGACCTCTTCGCCCTCCTTGTTGATCACCTTGATCACGGGGTTCTTGGTCTTATCCTTGGATTCGATGATTACCTTCTCCGAAAGACCGGTCTGCTCATCGCGCTCGTCACGGTAAGTAACACCCTCGATAACACTGTCATAAACAGCTTTACCCTCATGCTCGGAGATGATTACCGCGTTGTACGGATCCCACTCGCAGATCATGTCGCCCTTCTTGACTTCGGCACCGTCGCTCATATAGAGCATCGAACCGTAAGGCAGGTTGTGCGTATAAAGCACGATTTCGGTCTTGGGATCCACGATGCGGAACTCCGACTGACGCGAAATGACGATGTCCACGGCTTCGCCCTGCGGGTTCTTGCCCTTCACGGTGCGAAGCTCGTCGATCTCCAGACGACCTTCGTATTTCGAAACCACATTGGTCTCGACAGCCGTACCGGCCGCCACACCGCCGACGTGGAACGTACGGAGGGTCAGCTGCGTACCCGGCTCACCGATGGACTGTGCCGCGATGACGCCAACCACTTCGCCACGCTGTACCATGCGGGCCGTAGCCAGGTTGCGTCCGTAGCACTTCGCACAAACGCCGCGACGCGATTCGCAGGTAAGCACCGAACGGATTTCGACGGACTCCAGCGGCGATTTCTCGATGGCCTCGGCAATCGACTCCGTGATCTCCTCACCGGCCTTGCAGAGCACCTCGCCCGTGAGCGGGTGAATCACATCGTTCAGAGCCGTGCGGCCCAGGATGCGATCGTAGAGCGTCTGCACCACGTCGTCGTTGCGCTTGATGGCCGTAGCCGTCAAACCGCGCAGCGTACCGCAATCCTCCTCGTTGATGATTACATCCTGCGCAACGTCCACCAGACGGCGCGTCAGGTAACCGGCATCGGCCGTTTTCAGCGCCGTATCGGCCAAACCCTTACGGGCACCGTGCGTAGAGATGAAGTATTCGAGCACCGAAAGACCCTCCTTGAAGTTCGAGAGAATCGGGTTTTCGATAACTTGCTGACCGCCCTCGACACCAGACTTCTGCGGCTTGGCCATCAGACCGCGCATACCCGAAAGCTGACGGATCTGCTCCTTCGAACCGCGGGCTCCGGAGTCCAGCATCATATAGACCGGGTTGAAACCGTCGTCATCCTTGATCAGGGTGTCGATCACCGTCTTGGTGAGTTTCGTATTGATATTGGTCCAGATGTCGATGATCTGGTTGTAGCGTTCGTTGTTGGTGATAAGACCCATGTTGTAGGATTCGATCACCTCGTCGGCACGCTCGTATCCCTCCTGGACCAATTTCTCCTTCTCCTCGGGAATGATAACGGCATCGAGGTTGAACGACAGACCGCCCTGGAAGGCCATCTGGTACCCCATCGCCTTGATATCGTCGAGGAATGCAGCCACCTTGTCGGCACCCGCCTTCTTCATCACCACGGCGATAATGTCGCGCAGCGAACGCTTGGTAAGCACCTCATTGATATAACCGACCTCTTCGGGCACCACCTGGTTGAACAGGATGCGGCCGATAGTCGTTTCCTTCAGTACCCGCACCTTGTTGCCGTTCTCGTCCACGTCGCTGACCATACATTTCACCTGCGCATGCAGATCGGCCCGCTTCTCGTTGTAAGCGATGATCGCCTCCTCGGGACCATAGAAAGTAAGGCCTTCGCCTTTGACGCCCTTGCGGGGCTTGGTGATATAGTACAGACCGAGAACCATGTCCTGCGAAGGCACGGTGATAGGAGCGCCGTTCGCGGGGTTCAGGACGTTGTGCGAACCGAGCATGAGCAGCTGGGCCTCCAGAATGGCGGCATTGCCCAGCGGCAGGTGCACGGCCATCTGGTCACCGTCGAAGTCGGCGTTGAACGCCGTACAAGCCAACGGGTGCAGCTGCATGGCCTTGCCCTCGATCAATTTGGGCTGAAAGGCCTGGATACCCAGACGGTGCAACGTCGGGGCACGGTTCATCAGCACCGGATGCCCCTTGATGACGTTCTCCAGAATACCCCAGATAACGGGGTCTTTCCGGTCGATGATCTTCTTGGCCGATTTCACCGTCTTGACGATACCGCGCTCGATGAGTTTGCGGATTACGAACGGCTTGTAGAGTTCGGCCGCCATATCCTTCGGAATACCCATCTCGTGCATCTTCAGTTCAGGACCGACGACGATGACCGAACGGGCCGAATAATCGACACGCTTACCCAACAGGTTCTGACGGAAGCGACCCTGCTTGCCCTTGAGCGAGTCGGACAGCGACTTGAGGGCACGGTTGCTTTCGTTCTTCACGGCGTTGCTCTTGCGCGAGTTGTCGAACAGCGAATCGACCGCCTCCTGCAACATACGTTTCTCGTTGCGCAGAATCACCTCCGGAGCCTTGATCTCGATCAGACGCTTCAGACGGTTGTTACGGATGATGACGCGACGGTAGAGGTCGTTCAGATCCGACGTAGCGAAACGTCCGCCGTCCAGCGGCACCAGCGGGCGCAGCTCGGGAGGAATCACCGGCAGCACCTTCAGCACCATCCACTCGGGTTTGTTCCGGCCTTCCGAAGCACGGAACATCTCGATCACATTCAGGCATTTGAGCGCCTCGCTCTTGCGCTGCTGCGAGGTTTCCGTCGAAGCCTTGTGACGCAGGGCATAGGACATGGAATCCAGATCGACCTGCTGAAGCAACGTATAGATCGCCTCGGCACCCATCTGGGCCACGAACTTGTTGGGATCGCTGTCATCGAGCGACTGGTTGCCCTTCGGCAGCGCGCCCACGATGTCCAGATACTCTTTCTCCGAAAGGGTCTGCAACCGTTCCACACCCTGCTCGGCGGCAGCACCGGCGTTGATTACCACATAGCGCTCGTAATAGATGATCGCCTCCAGCTTCTTGGAAGGGATACCCAGCAGATAGCCGATCTTCGAGGGCAGGGAGCGGAAATACCAGATATGCACCACCGGCACCACCAGCGAAATTGTGGCCCATGCGCTCGCGGCGCACCTTTTTCTCGGTCACCTCCACGCCGCAACGGTCGCAGACGATGCCCTTGTAACGGATACGCTTGTACTTGCCGCAATGGCACTCGTAGTCTTTCACGGGACCGAAGATACGCTCGCAGAAAAGACCGTCGCGTTCAGGCTTGTAGGTACGATAGTTAATGGTTTCGGGCTTCAGCACCTCGCCGCTCGACTGCGCCAGAATCTCTTCCGGCGAAGCCAGTCCGATCGAAATGGAGCTGTAACCGTTATTCACTTTATTGTCTTTATTGAATGACATAATGCAATGCTTTTTTCTTATCCTCTATATACTACTACCTACCTTCCCTTACTCCAGCTTGACCGAAAGGGCCAGACCGCGCAACTCGTGCAGCAACACGTTCATTGCCTCGGGAATACCCGGCTTGGGCAGGTTGTCGCCTTTGACGATGGCCTCGTAAGCCTTGGCACGACCCATCACGTCATCCGACTTGATGGTCAGGATCTCCTGCAGGATATTGGCGGCGCCGAATCCTTCGAGCGCCCAAACCTCCATCTCACCGAAACGCTGACCGCCGAACTGCGCCTTACCGCCGAGCGGCTGTTGCGTGATAAGCGAATAGGGACCGATCGAACGGGCGTGCATCTTGTCGTCGATCATGTGGCCGAGCTTGAGCATGTAGATCACACCCACCGTAGCCGGCTGGTCGAACTTCTCGCCCGTACCGCCGTCGTACAGGTAAGTACGTCCGCTGCGCGGAATACCCGCCTTCGCCGTATATTCATTGATCTGGTCGAGCGAAGCACCGTCGAAAATAGGCGTCGCGAACTTCAGTCCCAGCTCCTTGCCGGCCCAGCCGAGCACGGTTTCGTAAATCTGACCGAGGTTCATACGCGAAGGCACACCCAGCGGGTTCAGGCAGATATCGACGATCGTACCGTCCTCGAGGAACGGCATATCCTCGTCGCGCACGACACGGGCCACGATACCCTTGTTGCCGTGGCGTCCCGCCATCTTGTCGCCCACCTTCAGCTTGCGCTTCTTGGCGATATAGACCTTGGCCATCTGGATCACGCCCGTCTGGGGAAGTTCGTCGCCGTTGGTGAGGTTGTATTTCTCACGCTTGATCGCGGCATCGGCCTTCTTCCATTCGATCGTATAGTTGTTGATCGTCTTCTCTACCAGCGCATCGAGGTGGCTGTCGCCCGTCCACTTGCAGGTCCCCAGGTTCAGGTACCCCATTGCAACGCCCGACTTCTCGTCGGTGACTTTGCGGGAGAGCTCATCGAGCAGCTTCTGGGTGAATTTCGTTCCGGCAGGATAGAGTTCCACACCGAAGTAATCGGTGATACCCGTAGTCGTCTTGCCCTGAAGCAGCGTATAAAGTTTGTTTACGAGCTGCTTGGTCAGGTCGGCGACCTGGGCTGCGAACTTCTCGTCGAGCTTCTCAATCTGCAGCTTCTCCGAGCTCTTTCCCGCACGCTTGTTCTCCTTGCCGGCACGGCTGTAAAGCTTCGTGTCGATCACCACACCGTGCAACGACGGCTGCGCCTTGAGCGAAGCGTCCTTCACGTCGCCGGCCTTGTCGCCGAAGATCGCACGGAGCAGCTTCTCCTCGGGCGAAGGATCGCTCTCGCCTTTCGGAGTGATCTTACCGATCAGGATGTCCCCCGGATGCACGTTAGCACCTATACGGATAATACCGTTGGCATCCAGATCCTTGGTAGCGTCCTCGCTCACGTTCGGAATATCCGAGGTCAGCTCCTCGACGCCGCGCTTGGTGTCGCGGACCTCCATGATGTACTCATCGACATGGACCGAAGTGAAAATGTCCTCGCGCTGGATACGCTCCGAAATCACGATGGCATCCTCGAAGTTGTAAACCCTTCCAAGGCATGAAAGCCACCTTCAGGTTACGCCCCAACGCCAACTCGCCCTTCTGCGTCGAATAACCTTCGGTCAGGATCTGGCCTTTGGTCACCTTGTCACCCGTCAGAACGGCCGGTTTCAACGTGATCGACGTATTCTGGTTCGTACGACGGTAGCGAGGCAGTTCATAAGTCGTAATTTCCGGCTCGAACGAGCAGATCACCTCCTCTTCCGTCCGCTGGTATTTGATCTGAATCTTGGTTGCATCCGCAAATACCACCTCACCGTCGCCCTCGGCGATGATCTGGATGCGACTGTCGGAGATCATATCCTTTTCGATACCCGTACCGACGATCGGCGACTCGCAGGTCACCAGCGGCACGGCCTGGCGCATCATGTTCGATCCCATGAGGGCACGGTTCGCATCGTCGTGCTCCAGGAAGGGAATCAGGCTCGCCGCGATCGACGCGATCTGGTTCGGAGCTACGTCCATGAGCGTCACCTCCTGGGCCGTCACAACGGGGAAATCGGCGCCTTCACGGGCCCTTGATGCGGTCGGGCTGCAGGAAATGGCCCTCGTCGTCGATCGGAACATTCGACTGGGCGACCACCTGCCCCTCCTCCTCTTCGGCCGAATAATATTTGATATCGGCATTGTTGAGATCCACCTGTCCGTTGGTCACGGTACGGTAAGGAGTCTCGATGAATCCCATGTCGGAGATCTTGGCATAGACGCAGAGCGACGAAATCAGACCGATGTTCGGGCCTTCGGGAGACTCGATCGGGCAAAGACGGCCGTAGTGCGTGTAGTGCACGTCGCGGACTTCGAAACCGGCACGGTCACGCGAAAGACCGCCGGGACCGAGGGCCGACAGACGACGCTTGTGCGTGATTTCGGCCAGCGGGTTGATCTGGTCCATGAACTGCGAAAGCTGCGAAGTGCCGAAGAACGAATTGATCACCGAAGAGAGCGTCTTGGCGTTGATCAGATCCACCGGCGTGAAGACTTCGTTGTCACGCACGTTCATACGCTCGCGGATGGTACGCGCCATGCGCACGAAACCTACCGAGAACTGGTTGGAAAGCTGCTCGCCCACCGTGCGGACACGACGGTTCGAGAGGTGGTCGATATCGTCCACCTCGGCTTTCGAGTTGATGAGCTGGATCAGGTACTTGATGATGGCGATGATGTCCTCGCGCGTCAGCGTGCGGATCGCCGGATCGATGTCCAAATCGAGCTTCTTGTTGATCCGATAACGGCCGACATCGCCCAGGTCGTAACGCTTGTCCGAGAAGAAGAGCTTCTCGATCACGTCGCGGGCCGTAGCCTCGTCGGGCGGCTCCGAAGCACGCAACTGGCGATAGATATACACCACGGCTTCTTTTTCGGAGTTACACGGATCTTTCTGTAAAGTATTGTATATAATAGAGAAATCGATACCCGACAGATTCTCCTTATGCAGCAGAATCGTCTTGGCACCGCTCTCGATAATCTGGTCGATATGCTCTTCCTGGAGCACCGTTTCTCGGTCAACGATCACGTTGTTACGTTCGATCGAAACCACCTCGCCCGTATCCTCGTCCACGAAATCCTCGACCCAGGTCGAAAGAACCCTGGCGGCCAACTTGCGGCCGACGGCCTTCTTCAGAGCGGCTTTGGTCACTTTCACTTCGTCCGCGAGATCGAAAATCTCGAGGATCTGCTGATCGGCTTCGAAACCGATGGCACGCAGCAGGGTCGTAACGGGCAACTTTTTCTTACGGTCGATGTACGCGTACATCACGTTGTTGATGTCGGTAGCGAACTCGATCCACGATCCCTTGAACGGGATGATACGAGCTGAATAGAGCTTCGTACCGTTGGTGTGCATGCTCTGTCCGAAGAACACGCCCGGCGAGCGGTGGAGCTGCGAAACGATGACGCGCTCGGCACCGTTGATGACGAACGTACCACGTTCGGTCATATAGGGAATCGTACCGAAATAGACATCCTGCACGACCACGCCGAAATCTTCGTGCTCGTCATCGGTACAATATAGTTTCAATTTGGCTTTTAAGGGAACACTATAAGTCAGGCCGCGTTCCAGACACTCTTCGATCGAATAGCGGGCGGGTCGATATAGTAGTCGATGAACTCCAGAACGAAATTGTTTCTGGTATCGGTAATGGGAAAATTCTCCTGAAACACCTTATACAGCCCCTCGTTCTTACGATTCTCGGCCGTGGTGTCCATCTGGAAAAAATCCCGGAACGATTTAAGCTGTACCTCCAGCAAGTCGGGATAAGGCACCCGGTTCTTGACTGTCGAAAAGCTAACTCTTTGTTGTGTTTTGTCGTGGACATCGGTAAAATCCAAATTAAAGTTGAAGGTTTAAGTATTCCGGGGGAAGCCCCCGCAGCGGACCTCTTCTAATCCCGCTAATGCCCCCAGTGTAAACAGATTACACCCTGAGAGCATCCAAACTTCCAAAGACCAGACACAGCTCCTGTCGGCACTTCTAATCTTTAGACCAGAAAAGGCATAGAGCTTACAGCAGCGTAAGCCCTATACCCTGAGTTTGTCCTGAAACTTTTAAGTAGAAACTACTTAACCTCAACTTCAGCACCTGCCTCTTCGAGCTGAGCCTTGATCGACTCGGCCTCCTCCTTGGAAACACCCTCCTTGATTGCTTTCGGAGCAGCATCAACCAAAGCCTTGGCATCGCCCAGCGACAGGCCTGCGATATCCTTCACAACTTTGATAACCTGGAGCTTCGACTGGCCAGCGTTCTTCAGAATCACGTCGAATGCGCTCTTCTCAGCGGCAGCAGCCTCTCCGGCGGCGGCAGCAGGCGCTGCAACAGCAACGGCTGCAGCTGCGGGTTCAATGCCGTACTCCTCTTTTGAGGATCGTAGCCAACTCGTTTACCTCCTTAACTGTCAAATTTACCAATTCTTCAGCTAATTTTTTTACATCTGCCATAAGTTCAATCTTATTAAATTTTGTTTGAATTCTTGTTTGTTAATTTCTTTCTTCGAGCGTCTTTACGATACCCGCAATCTTTTGGCCTGCATTAGACTGCAATGCAGAGATAACATTCTTCGCAGGAGATTGCAGCAGGGCGATGATATCGCCGATAAGCTCCTCCCGGCTCTTAATGTTGCACAGAGTGTCCAACTGGTTGTCGCCTACATACACGCAGCCTTCCACGTACGCCGCTTTCAGTACCGGCTTGTCGGAAGTCTTGCGGAACTCCTTGATCAGCACCGCAGGCGTCTTGCCCGTGTGGGCGAACATTACCGAGGTCGAACCCTCCAATACTTTCACCAAATCAGCATCCGCTTTCTCCACCCGCTCCAGCGCTTTGGCAAGAAGCGTGTTCTTTACGACCACCAGCTTGATGTCGCTTTCGAAGCACTTGCGACGCAACGACGCAGTCTGCTCAGCATTCAAAGCCTCGATGTTCGTAATGTAAAAGTGAGGATACTCGTTGAGCTGCTCGGCGAGGCTGTCAATGACAACCAATTTTTCTTCCTTCGTCATCTCTTAAATCCTCCCTCTTATTTAGTTTCTACTGATTTAGCATCGATCTGCAAGCCAGGGCTCATAGTCGTCGAGAGGAAAATACTCTTAACATAAGAACCTTTCGCTGCAGCCGGTTTCAATTTCATAATCATGCTGAGCACCGTATTCACGTTATCGGCAATCTGCTCCGCAGAGAACGAAATCTTACCAACTGAAGTGTGGATAATACCGAACTTGTCCACTTTGAAGTCGATCTTACCCGATTTTACCTCACTTACAGCCTTTCCAACTTCCATCGTAACCGTGCCGGTCTTGGGGTTCGGCATCAGGCCGCGGGGACCCAGAATACGGCCCAGCGCACCGACCTTACCCATTACGTTCGGCGTACAGATGATCACATCGATATCCGTCCAACCGGACTTGATCTTCTCGACGTATTCATCCAAACCTACGTAGTCGGCACCGGCAGCCTGCGCTTCGGCCTCTTTTTCCGGAGTACAGAGCACGAGAACCCGTACCTGCTTACCCGTACCATGAGGAAGAGTCACAACGCCTCTCACCATCTGGTTGGCCTTACGCGGATCCACGCCCAGACGCACATCAACATCCACCGAAGCATCAAATTTCGTAAAAGTAATCTCCTTCAGAAGAGCTGCGGCCTCCGTAAGCTTGTAAGCCTTTTCGGGCTCGACCTTCGCGTAGGCAATTTTTGATTTTTTGTCAACTTACTCATTCTTGTAATTGCAATTACTTGTTAGGAAATTCTCCAACGACGTTGATACCCATACTGCGCGCAGTACCAGCGATCATACGCATAGCAGCCTCGATCGTGAAACAGTTCATATCGGACATCTTGTCCTGAGCGATCTCACGCACCTGATCCCACGTCACCTGACCGACCTTGTCGCGGTTGGGCTGTGCGGAACCCGATTTAGCTTTGGCTGCCTCCTTGAGTTGAATGGCTACAGGCGGCTGTTTTACGATGAAGTCAAACGACTTGTCGCTGTAAACCGTGATGATGACCGGAAGAACTTTTCCCGCCTTGTCTTGTGTTCTGGCATTGAACTGCTTGCAGAAGTCCATAATATTGACTCCTTTTGAA
>ENA-OQHN01000555-OQHN01000555.1-human-gut-metagenome-genome-assembly--contig:-NODE-555-length-12744-cov-3.361100_pt1 | contig 12744 bp, 8 predicted proteins | sample MGYA00242564_ERZ504721 | MGnify/ENA primary metagenome ERZ504721 (study PRJEB26092, sample SAMD00036212) | human gut metagenome | host: Homo sapiens | study: EMG produced TPA metagenomics assembly of...
CTTTCCCCTTCCTCTTCAGGAGCACGCCATGAGCCGGAAACTTGCGGTCATCGCCATCGGGGGCAACTCCCTCATCAAGCACCGCGACAAGCAAAGCGTCGAAGACCAGTACCTCGCGCTGTGCGAGACGATGGAGCACATCGCCGACGTCATCCAACAGGGCTGGCAGGTGCTGATCACCCACGGCAACGGCCCGCAGGTGGGGTTCATCATGCTGCGCTCGGAAATCGCCCGCGCGGTCGCGGGGATGCACATCGTCCCGCTGGTAAGCTGCGTCGCGGACACACAAGGCGCCATCGGCTACCAGATCCAGCAATCGCTCGACAACGTGCTCAAGCGGCGCGGCCTTGCGGACAAGACGGGCCGGACGGTTTCGCTGGTCACGCAGGTCCGCGTGGACATCGCCGATCCCGGTTTCAGCGATCCAGGCAAGTTCGTGGGCGAATTCTACGCCGAGGATCAGCTCGCGGAGCTGCACCAACAGCATCCCGACTGGATACTCAAGCCGGACGCCAACCGCGGCTGGCGGCGCGTGGTCCCTTCGCCCAAGCCTTGCGAAATCATTGAACTGGACGCCATAAAGAACCTGCTCGACTCCGGGTTCAATGTCGTCGCCGTGGGCGGTGGGGGCATCCCGGTGGTCCGTATGCCCGAGGGGCTCTTCGGGGTGGACGCGGTCATCGACAAGGATCTCGCCTCGTCCCTGCTGGCGACGCAGCTCGGCGCGGACATGCTCGCCATCTCCACGGGCGTCGAAAGCGTCGCCCTCAATTACGGAACCCCCATGCAACGCCCGCTGCACAACGTCCCCGTCTCCGAAATGGAACGCTATCTCGCCGAGGGGCACTTCCCCGCCGGAAGCATGGGCCCCAAAATCAAGGCCGCCGTGGACTTCATCCGCAACGGCGGCTCGGAAGTCGTCATTACCAGCCCCGAATATCTCAACGCCGCGCTCACGAAGGGAGCGGGCACACATATTACCAAAGAGTAACAGGAGCACATCATGGACAAGATCCGCATCCGCAAACTGATCGGCAGCCTCGCCAAGCGTGATTACCGCCGCATGTACATGAACGACTTCTTCCTGACGTGGGAGAAGAGCGACGACGAAATCGCCGCGACCTTCCTTGTGGCGGAAATCCTGCGCGGCCTGCGGGAAGCCAACATCTCTTGCAGGATGTTCGATTCCGGGCTCGGCATCTCCCTGTTCCGCGACAACTCCACGCGTACCCGGTTCAGCTTCGCCAGCGCCTGCAACCTGCTCGGCCTTGAAGTGCAGGATCTCGACGAAGGCAAATCGCAGATTGCCCACGGCGAAACCGTGCGCGAAACCGCGAACATGATTTCCTTCATGGCCGACGTCATCGGCATCCGCGACGACATGTACATCGGCAAGGGCAACGCCTACATGCACACGGTTTCCGAAGCGGTGCAGGAAGGTTACCGCGACGGCGTGCTGGAACAGCGGCCCACGCTGGTCAACCTCCAGTGCGACATCGACCACCCCACCCAGTGCATGGCGGATATGCTGCACATCATCAACCATTTCGGAGGGGTGGAAAAGCTCAAGGGCAAGAGGATCGCCATGAGCTGGGCCTATTCGCCCTCCTACGGCGAAACCCCTCTCCGTGCCGCAGGGCGTCATCGGCCTGATGACCCGGTTTCGGCATGGAGCGTCGTGCTGGCGCATCCCGAAGCTATGAAGTCATGGGCGGCGTCGAGGAGGTGGCCCGCCGCACGCCGCCGCGACCGGCGGTTCGTTCGCGAGGACGAACGATATGGCCGAAGCCTTCGCGGGCGCGGACATCGTGTATCCCAAGAGCTGGGCTCCCTTCGCGGCCATGCAGCAGCGCACCGAGCTCTACGGCGCGGGCGACATGGAGGGCATCAAGAAACTCGAAAAGGAATTGCTGGCCCAGAACGCCAACCATAAGGATTGGGAGTGCACTGAGGCGCTGATGGCCTCCACCCGCAATGGAGAGGCGCTGTACATGCACTGCCTGCCCGCCGACATTTCCGGCGTATCCTGCGCCGAGGGTGAAGTAGCCGCCAGCGTGTTCGACCGCTACCGTGTGCCGCTGTACAAGGAAGCCAGCTACAAGCCCTATATCATCGCGGCTATGATTACCCTTGCCCGCAAGCGCAACCCTGCGGATCTGCTCCTCGATCTGCTCGAAAAGGGCGGTCAGCGCTGCTTGTAAGGAAAGTATGAAGGCACGGGGGAGGGAGCTTCTTGAAAAAGCCCCTCCCCCGGACCTGCCAGAACGGCTCGCTCCTCTCCTGCAAAAACTTTGACTGGTAGGGTGGCCGCGAACAGGAGTTCCGTTGTATGGAAAGAACAATGAACAAGCTGTCACGGCGTCACAACCCGTCCCTGAAAAGTTTCACTTTGCGGAGTGCGGACAAAGCCGTATAAACCATAAATAGAAAGAAAACTCCCGATGTGTCTCCTTCCTACCAGTCAAAAGCCTTTGGAAAGGAAGGGGGGCGCGGGAAGGGAAGCGTTCTTCAGAAGGTTCTCCCTCCCCCGCACAATCCAGCGCCTTGCAGGAGAGATGCCATGATCGCGTTCAGACTCAACGGGCAGGCCACGACGTATGACGGTGATCCAGCCGCTTCGCTCCTTTCCTATCTCCGCAATGACCGCCGCCTCACGGCGGCCAAGGACGGCTGTTCCGGTCAGGCGGCCTGCGGAGCCTGCCTTGTGGAACTGAACGGCAAGGCGTGCCTCGCCTGCTCCACCCCCATGAGCAAGGTAACCGACGGCGACATTGTCACACTCGAAGGCCTGCCGGAAACGTTCAGGCGGACGCTCGGCATGGCGTTCGTCAACCGCGGGGCCGTCCAGTGCGGATTCTGCACCCCCGGCTTCCTCATGCGGGCCAAGGTTCTCCTGCAAACCAATCCAAACCCCACCCGGGAAGAAGTCGTCAAGGCCGTCCGTCCGCATCTGTGCCGCTGTACCGGCTACGTCAAGCTTGTGGACGCCATCCTCGACGCCGCGAGGTTGTTACGTGAAGGAAACATGCCCGAACCCGACGACAACCCGCGCCTCGGATCGGGCTGGCCCAAGTATGGCGGCTACGAACGGGCTGTCGGAACCCGCCCCTTCGTCAACGACATCGACGCACCCGGCATGGCGCACGGAGCCATCGTCTTCAGCGAGCATCCCCGCGCCCGCGTGCTTGCCATCCATACGGATGAAGCGGCGGACATGCCCGGCGTCGTCCGCATCCTGACCGCCGACGACATCCCCGGCGAGCGTGTGCTCGGCCTTTACGCCAAGGACTGGCCCGTCTATATCAAGGTTGGCGAAGTCACCCGTTACATCGGCGACGCGCTGGCCTGCGTGGTCGCGGAAACCGAGGCCGAAGCCCGCGCTGCGGCGGCCTGCGTCAAGGTCGATTATGAGGTTCTGACGCCGCTCCTCGACATGGAGGAGGCGGAAACCTCGCCCATCCAGATCCACGAAAACGGCAATATCCTGCTCGACAAGACCATCCGGCGCGGCGAGCCCGTGGACGAGGCATTGGCCCGCTGCGCCTTCACCGCCGAGGCCACATATCGGACCCAGCCCGTCGAGCACGCCTTCATCGAGCCCGAAGCGGCGCTGGCCGTTCCCGAAGCGGGCGGGGTACGCCTCTATGTCCAGTCGCAAGGCATCTGGCACGACAAGACCGACATAGCCGCCCTGCTCCATGTCCCCACGCCCAAGGTCACGGTCACGCTGGCCGACTCCGGCGGCGCGTTCGGCGGCAAGGAGGACTTCACCTGCCAGCCCCATGCCGCGCTCGCCGCGTATCTGCTCGGGCGTCCGGTCAAGGTTCGGCTCTCCCGGCCCGAATCCATCCGTATGCACCCCAAGCGCCACGGCATGAAGCTCCATTACGTCATCGGCTGCGACGAAAAGGGAATCCTGCAGGCCGCCAAGGTTCGCATCCTCGCGGATACCGGCGCGTACGCCTCGGCGGGCGGCCCGGTCGTCACCCGCACCGGCACCCATGCTACCAGCGTCTATCACATCCCCTCCGTGGACGTGCATGTGAAGGCGGTATTCACGAACAACCTTCCGGCGGGCGCATTCCGGGGGTTCGGGGTCAACCAGTCGAATTTCGCTATGGAATGCCTCATCGACGAGCTGTGCGAAAAGGGCGGCTTCGACCGCTGGCAATTTCGCTATGACAACGCCGTGGCCCCGGGCCGCATGGTCACCACCGGGCAGGTACTCGGCGAAGGCACGGCCCTGCGCGAAACCCTGCTCGCGGTGCGCGACGCCTTCCGCAGCCACCCGCGGGCGGGCATCGCCTGCGCCATCAAGAATTCCGGCATCGGCAACGGCATCCCCGAGCCCTGTGATTGTTACCTTGAAGTGCACCCGGCCCCGGAACAGCCGGCGGGCGCGCGGCTCGTCCTGCATCATGGCTGGACGGAGATGGGACAGGGCATCAACACGGTAGCCCGGCAGATGCTGTGCGAGGTGGCGGAACTCGGCCCTGATGTCGCCATCGACATGACCGCGTCCACCGAACACGGGGCTTTCGCAGGCAGTACCACCGCCAGCCGGGGCACGTTCCAGCTTGGGCACGCCGTGGTCAACGCCGCCCGGCAGCTTCGCGGCGATCTGGACAAGTACGGCGGACGCCTCGACCGTCTCGTGGGCCGTTTCTACAAGGGACATTACGACTCGGCGGGGCAGACTTCCGGGCAGGGCGCGCCGGGTGAAATCCGCAACCACGTTTCCTACAGCTTTGCCACGCATGTGGTATTTATGGACGAGGAAGGCGGGATTGAAAAGATCATCGCCGCGCACGACTCGGGCCGCGTCGTCAACCGCCCGCTCTATGAAGGGCAGGTACAGGGCGGCGTGGTCATGGGCATGGGCTATGCCCTGACCGAAAGCATCCCGGTCAAGGACGGCTATCTGACCTCCGGCAGGCTCAACGCCTGCGGCCTGCTCCGCTCGGTGGACGTGCCGGAAATAGAGGTCATCGCCGTGGAAGTCCCCGATCCCGAGGGGCCGTGCGGGGCCAAGGGCATCGGGGAAATCGCCTGCATTCCCACCGCGCCCGCCATCGTCAACGCCCTGTATCTTGTGGACGGCGTGAGAAGGCGGGAACTGCCCGTGCGCAAGAAGAGGTAGCGCTTCCGGCGGCAAGGGGCTGCCGTCCCCTCCCTTGATTATCCATCATATCCCCTACTCCCAAAGGAGCCGACAATGAGCCTGTACCTGCGCAACGCCACATGGATCGACCCGGAAACATTCAAGGCGACGACCACGACGATCAAAGTTGAAGAAGGTCCGTTCGGCGGGATGGAGTTTGATGCCCACGCGCCTGTGGAGTGTCCGCCGGAAGACACCGTACTGGATTGCACGGGCCGCCTCGTCATGCCCTCCTTCGGCTGCGGGCACCACCATATCTACTCGGCCCTCGCACGCGGTATGCCTCCCGCACCCAAGACGCCGACCAACTTCCTTGAGGTGCTCGAATACGTCTGGTGGCGCATGGACAAAAAGGCTCGACCACGACATGATCGAGGCCAGCGCCCTCGTTACCGGTCTATACTGTGCCAAGAACGGCGTAACCTTCGTCATCGATCACCATGCCTCGCCCTTCCATCTGGACGGCAGCCTCGAAACCATCGCCAAGGCGCTGGACCGCGTGGGCCTCGGACACCTGCTCTGCTATGAAATCTCCTGCCGCGACGGCGAGGGCATCAAGGAAAAGGGCCTTGCCGAAACCGACGCCTTCCTGTCCTCCGGGCGCAAGGGCCACGTCGGGCTGCACGCCTCCTTCACGGTGGACGACGACCTGCTTGGGCGCGCCGTGGATCTCGCCCGCAAGCACAAGACGGGCGTACACATCCATGTCGCCGAAGGCATCGAGGATCAGGAACACTGCGCCCGTACCTACGGCAAGAGCGTCGTGCGCCGCCTCTCGGACGCGGGCGTGCTTGATCTGCCTCTGTCCATCCTCGGGCATTGCGTCCATCTTGATGCGGAAGAGCGTGACCTTATCCGCACTTCGCCCTGCTGGGTCGTGCAGAACACCGAAAGCAACCTCAACAACAACGTCGGGCTCGGACGCTACAACGATTTCCCCCGCGTCATGCTCGGCACGGACGGTATGCACAGCGACATGATCCGCAGCGCGCAGTCCTCCTATTTCATCGCCGGGCTCGCCGAAGGCGGCATGTCTCCCCTGGCGGCCTACCAGCGCCTCCGCGCCGTACACGCGCACATCCAAGGCCACAATGCGCCGGGCGGCGGGGCGAACAATCTGGTCATCCTCAACTACGATTCCCCCACGCCGCTGACGCAGGACAACTTCCCCGGGCATTTCTGTTATGCCTTCGACGCCCGCAACGTGGAGTCCGTCATCAGCCAAGGCAGGCTCATCGTGGATCACGGCAGGCTCGCCGGCATGGATGAGGACGACATCCTCGCCTACGCCAACGAGCAGGCCCGCCGCCTCTGGGCCCTGCTGTAAACCATCAACAGGGAAACAGGCTCACCATGCGTATGCTTATTACCGGCGGACTGGTCGCACGCGCGGACGGCGTCTTCAACACGGACATCCTGATTGAAGACGACCGGATTCTGGAACTCGGCGAACGGCTGCACGAAGCCCCACAGCCTAATGGGACGGAAATCGTGGACGTATCCGGCTGCGTGGTCATGCCCGGCGGGATCGACGCCCATACCCACGTCAACCTGACGGTGGGCGACGCGCACGTCTCCGACGGTTTCGAAGCCGGAACGCTGGCGGCGGCATGGGGCGGCACCACGACCATCGTGGAACACCCGGGCTTCGGCCCACAGGGATGCGATCTGCCCCATCAGCCCACCGCGTATCTGGAGCAGGCGGACGGCCGCTGCCACACGGACTATGCCTTGCACGGCGTGTTCCAACATGTGGACGACGACGTCCTTGCCCGGATTCCCGAGGTCGTGGCGCAGGGATTTCCCACGCTCAAGGCCTACACCACCTATGACGGCAGGCTGGATGACGAAGGGCTGCTGCAGGTTCTCGCCGCGCTCAGGGATGCGGACGGCCTGCTCGCCGTCCATTGCGAAAACCACGCCATCACCCGTTTTCTGGGGGACAAACTGCGCCGCGAAGCGCCGCGCGATCCCATGAGCCATCCCCGGAGCCGCCCGGCCCGGTGCGAGGCCGAAGCCGTCAACCGGATTCTGAAGCTGGCGAAAACGGCGGAAGCGCCCGTGTACATCGTGCACCTGTCCACGGCGGAAGGTCTGGCCTGCATCCGCGAGGCGCAGAAGGCCGGGCAGCCGGTCATTGCCGAAACCTGCCCGCAGTACCTTCTGCTCGACGAGTCCGCCTATGCCGAACGGGACGGCCCCAAGTACATCATGGCCCCGCCCCTGCGGACGGAAGCGGATCGCGCCGCGCTCTGGGAGGGCCTCGCGGACGGCAGCATCTCGGTTGCCGCTACCGATCACTGTTCCTTCTCGCTGGCCCAGAAACGGGAACGCGGGAAGGAAAGCGTGCTGGATTGTCCCGGCGGCGTTCCCGGAGTCGAAACGCGCATCCCTCTGCTGTTCAGCGAAGGCGTACTCCACGGGCGTCTGACGCTGCCGCGTTTCGTGGACGTGGTGTCCACGTCTCCTGCCCGGATCATGGGGCTGGCCTCCAAGGGACGCCTCGAACCCGGCGCGGACGCGGACATTGTGGTCATCGATCCCACGGATGAGCGGCTGATCAAAACCCGGAATCTTCATCAAAAGGTGGACTGCACCCCGTATGAGGGCATGGCCGTGCGCGGCTGGCCCCGCCATGTCTGGCTGCGCGGCGAACCTATCATTTTCGGCAGGCAGCTCTCCGGGTATGCAGGACAGGGAAGGTTCGTTCCAAGGACGCTGTAGAGTCATTTCAAAATGAAATGGCTCTCGCCACACGCAGGTGCGGGCGGCGCGCGAAAGCCCTTCTTTTCCGATGCCCATTCCTCTCCAGTTTCCACATACTTCCAAGGAGACACATACATGCATACCGATTGCTTCACACCGCTGGACGCCGCAACGCTGCTCCGCTGGATGCAGCACGACCTGCCGAACAAGCAGCTGTTCGGCATCGGCCGGGAGCTTTTCTTTATGCCGAAGCCTGATGATCCGTTCCGCATGGAACGCTACGGCAAGGTGCTGGAAACCCCTCTCGGCGTGGCCGCCGGTCCGCATACGCAGCTTGCCCAGAATATCCTGTCCGCGTGGCTGTGCGGCGCTCGGTATATCGAACTCAAGACAGTGCAGGTGCTCGACGAGCTGAACGTCGCCAAGCCCTGCATCGACATGGCCGACGAGGGCTACAATTGCGAATGGTCGCAGGAACTGAAGCTGGATCAGTCCTTCGAGGAGTACCTCAAGGCTTTCGTGCTGCTGTATGTACTGCGCGACATGCTCAACCTGCCCGTGGAGGCCGCCCCCGGCAAGGGGCCCGGTTTCATCTTCAACATGAGCGCAGGATACAACCTTGAAGGCATCAAGAGTCCCGCCGTGCAGCGTTTCCTCGACCGTATGGAAAACGCGGAGGAAGACGTGAAGCGGATCAAGGCCGAGCTGGCCCAGCTCTACCCCGCCATCGAGAAGATGCCCATTCCGGCCCGCCTCTCCGATAACCTGACGGTCTCCACCATGCACGGCTGCCCGCCCGACGAAGTGGAAAGCATCGGCCGCTATTTCATCACCGAACGCAGGTACCACACGACCATCAAGCTGAACCCCACCCTGCTCGGCCCAGAACGCCTGCGCGACATTCTGAATACGCAGCTCGGCTATGACGTATGCGTTCCCGACGAAGCCTTCGGACATGACCTCAAATACAACGACGGCGTGGCCATCATCCGCAACCTCGCCGCAGCCGCAGAAACGGCGGGCGTGGCCTTCGGGCTCAAGCTGACCAACACGCTCGAAACCACAAACGAAAAGCAGAACCTGCCCCGCAGCGAAGGCATGGTGTACATGAGCGGCAGATCCCTGCACCCCATCAGCATCAACCTTGCCGAACGGTTGCAGCAGGAATTCGACGGGAAGCTGGACATCGCCTTCTCCGCCGGGGTGGATACGTTCAACGTGGCGGACACGTTGGCTTGCGGCCTCCGCCCGATCACCATGTCCTCCGACATCCTCAAGCCCGGCGGCTACGGGCGGCTGCACCAGTACCTCGACACGCTGCGCGCCGAAATGCGCAAGGCCGGGGCCCACACCATAGCCGAATGGGAAAAGAGCCGATCGCCGATCGCCGGCAATCCCGGTTTCGCCAACCTCGTCAGCTATGCGGCGGCTGTCCTCGGCAAGCACAGCCGCTACCACAAGGAACGGTTCCCCTACGTTTCGGTCAAGACAGAACGCCCGCTCCCGCGCTTCGACTGCGCCGCCGCGCCCTGCATGTCGGGCTGTCCGGCGGAACAGGCCATCCCCCGGTATCTCGACGCCGTGGCCCGGGGCGATTTCGAGCTGGCGTGGCGGGTCATCACCGCCACCAACCCGTTCCCGAACATTCAGGGCATGGCCTGCAACCATCAGTGCCAGAGCCGGTGTACCCGCATCAATTACGACAAGCCGCTCATGATCCGCGAGGTCAAGCGCTTCGTGGCCGAAAAAATGGTCGAAGCCGCTTCCGGCGTTCCCGCCGCCCAAACCGGGAAGCGCGCCGCCGTCATCGGGGCGGGCCCGGCCGGGCTGTCCTGCGCCCGCTTCCTCGCCGCACAGGGCGTGGAGGTGCACCTGTACGAAGAAAAGCCGGTGCTCGGCGGCATGGCGGGCGACGCGATCCCCGCGTTCCGCCTGACCGGAGACAGCCTGCGCCGCGACATCGACGCCATCCTCGAGCTGGGCGTGCGGCTCCATAAGGATACGCCCGTGGACGCCGCCCTGTTCGACACGCTGGCCGAGGAAAACGACGCCGTCTATATCGCGGTGGGCGCGCAGGAAAGCCTGCCCCTCGGTATCCCCGGCGAAGATGCCGCCGGGGTTCTGGATCAGCTTTCGTTCCTCTCCGCCGTACGCCGGTGCGAGCCCGACGGGCATCGGCTCCCACGCCGTCGTCATCGGGGCGGGGAATTCCGCAATGGACTGCGCCCGGGCCGCCAGACGACTCGTGGGAGAAGACGGCAGCGTGACCATCGCCTACCGCCGCACCCGCAAGGAAATGCCCGCTGACATCGAAGAAATCGAAGCCGCACTGGATGAAGGCGTTCGCATCGTGGAACTGTGCGCCCCTGAGGAAGTCCTTGCCGATGGAGGCCGCGTTTCCGGCCTGCGCTGCCGCCGGATGCGGCTGGTCCCCGATCCCGACGGCGGGCGTCCCCGTCCCGTTCCCACGGATGAGGCCTTCACACTGGACGCGGATACGCTCATCGTGTCCATCGGGCAGCGGGTGAAGGCCGGCTTTCTGCCCGACGCGATGACGCTTAAGGCCGATCCCCATACCAGCCAGACATCGCTGCCGAACGTGTTCGCGGGCGGTGACGCCGTGCGCGGCGCATCGACCCTGATCAACGCCGTGGCCGACGGACGCCATGCCGCCGAAACCATCCTTGCCCGCCTCGGCCTGTCCGCACAGGCGGCCACAGCCACGCCGTCCGACGAACGGAGGCCGGATCTCGACGGATTGCGCATCCGGCAGGCCACCCGCGTCATGGGCCCGGCCCTGCCGGAACGCAGCCCGGAAAACAGGCTGGATTTCGATCCCGCCATCCGTACCCTCACCGAAGAGGAGGCTATGGACGAATCCCGCCGTTGCCTCCAGTGCGACCTGGTCTGCAACGTCTGCACCACGGTCTGCCCCAACCGGGCCAACGTCGCCCTGCTCTCCCTGCCCATGCCGCATCCCGTGCAGGTTGCGGTGCGCGACGGCAACGGCGTGCGCGTGGAAACGCTCTCCAACCGGCGGCTCGAACAAAGTTACCAGATAGTCAACATTGCCGACGCCTGTAACGAATGCGGCAACTGCGCCACCTTCTGCCCTTCGGCGGGTGCGCCGTACCGGGACAAGCCCCGTATCCACCTGTCCCGCGAATCCTTCGACAACGCCCCGGACGGCTACCGGCTCGCCAGTCCGGCCCGGCTGGAAGGCAAGCGCGGCGGCAAGGCCTTCTCGCTGGCTGCGGAAAAGAACGGCTTCGTCTTCGAAAGCGATGCCCTCATCGCCCATCTCGACGGCGGAACCCTCTGCGCCACCAAGGTTACGCTGAACGACGACGTCAAGGAGGCCGCCCTGTCCGGCGCGGTGGAGGCCGTCACCCTCTTCCGCCTGTTGGCCCGCAAGCAGCCTTTCGCCGGGCCGAAGCACAAATAGGCTCCTCCACAGGCCCGCGGCATCCAGGGCTCCGCTCCTCCCCCGGATGCTGCGGGTTCTTCCGCATCATGGAACCCCGTCACCCGCAAACCCCTTGCTCCAGCACTGCACCGGCTAAAAAACCCACCCGGCACAAAGAAATTTTATAGATTCAATAATATGTTTTTATTGATTTTTCTTATTTCTACAACGAACACGCTATGAAATAGCCGAGAATGCTGCCGACCGGAACCCAAGGTCTAGTTGTGTCATCATGCCACTGCGTATATAGTTCGGGGAAAACCCCTTCTTCGGGCAGCAGGAGTTGCAGCATGTACCAATACCAACAGTTCGCCATTCTTCTCCGCGGCGGCGGGGACATCGCCACGGGCATCGCGCTCAGGCTCTATCGTTCCGGCTTCCGGCGCCTGATCATTCTGGAAACGGCGCATCCAATGGCCGTAAGGCGCAGGGTGGCCTTTTCCGAAGCAGTCTATGAGGGCCTTTGCACGGTGGAAGGCATTACGGCGGCCCTCGCTCCCCGGCCCGAAGAAATCGCCCCGCTCTGGGACGCCGGCTGCATCCCGGTCATGGTCGATCCGCAGGGCGTCAGCATCCCCCGCCTCCGCCCCGAAGTCATCATTGAAGCCACGCTCGCCAAACGGAACGTCGGCGTCGGCATCACCGATGCGCCTCTCGTCATCGGCGTGGGGCCCGGCTTCACCGTGGGCGAAAATGTCCACTGCATCGTCGAAACCAACCGGGGGCACAACCTCGGACGGGTCCTCTACTCAGGCAGCGCGGAGCCCGATACCGGCATTCCCGGCGACATCGTGGGCATGACCACCGAGCGTGTGCTGCGCGCTCCGCAGACCGGCATTTTTCTCAGCCGCCACGACATCGGCGACCACGTCAAAGCCGGCGATGTCGTCGCCACCGTTGAGGCCAACGGCGTATCCAAGGAAATCCGCACTGTTATCAGCGGCGTTATCCGTGGCCTTTTGCGCTCGGGAACGCCCGTTACGGATCGGATCAAAGTCGGCGACGTGGATCCGCGCGACAACACGGCTTGCCACCACGTCTCGGACAAGGCCTTTGCCATCGGCGGCGGCATACTGGAAGCCATCCTCGGACGCTTCAACCGCCCCTGCTACATCCGCAGGGGCATCCTCCACTGCCCTGTGGACAAGAACGTGCCCACAGCGTAAACAACGCCACAAGCGAACCATTTCACACCAGAAGAACAGGAGAAGCGGCATGGCAATCGGACAATCCAAACAACGGCTGGATGCCGAAGCCAAAGTGACGGGGCGGGCCCGGTATACCGACGATATGGGCCTGCCGGGTATGCGGCACGCCGCCTATGTGCACAGCACCACCGCCCACGGCATGGTCCTTTCCATCGATGCCTCTGAAGCGCTGGCCCTGCCCGGCGTCGAGGCCGTCTTCAACC
>ENA-OQHN01000556-OQHN01000556.1-human-gut-metagenome-genome-assembly--contig:-NODE-556-length-12715-cov-2.558310_pt1 | contig 12715 bp, 14 predicted proteins | sample MGYA00242564_ERZ504721 | MGnify/ENA primary metagenome ERZ504721 (study PRJEB26092, sample SAMD00036212) | human gut metagenome | host: Homo sapiens | study: EMG produced TPA metagenomics assembly of...
AGCTATGTCGGAAACCGAACGTCGACACTATGTATGGCGTCTGGAGGATAAAAGGCACCCGCTGAAGGGATATGCCGGACGTGGCCTTGGGGAGCCCCATCCGTCTCTGGAATAAAGTATGCCAACGGCCCGAGGCATTGATTGGTGTGGCGGCAAAGGAAATACACTTTTTACGGATGGAGGTGTGGTAGCACTGGATAGGAAGCCGGCTATTCTTCCGGTTCCCAAGGGGAATACAGCTTTTTATCCCTCTATCAGCCACCCCACAAAATCACCAAGCCGGAAAGCCTCCACGGCATCGGGCCCCAACTCGCTGTGGTACAGAGCCGAATATATCTCTAACGTATAGTGTCCTCTCCACTTCCTTGCTTCATGGGCCTCCCTTTCCACTTTGCAGCCGAATGTCAGCCGGGATGCTGTGGCGGACGGGGAACCTCTGGGTGTCTTTTCTTTATTTATGATGATGATTGCCCCGCCCGGCCTCATCTTGCTCCGCAATGTCGACAATAAAAGTTGCCGCGTCGAGGAGGGCAGGTCCATGAGCGTCAGGAAGGCCACCGCTACGTCGAAAGGTTTGTACGGATAACTGGCCACGTCCGCCATAATGGCCCTCCCCGGCCCGCGGTACGCAACCACGACGTCCCGGCTCCCGTCCAGGGCCACAAACTGTGCCTCCCGCTCATGCAGCGTCGGCGCCAGCACGCGTCCGACGTTCCCGACAGCGCATCCCAGATCATACACTTTGCCGCCCTGCGGGATGTAGGGCCGGGCAATCATGGCCACCGCCGCCGTAGCCATGGCATACCACGGGGACTGCTTCTCGCTGCGCCTGCCCGCTTGGCCGGGGAGCACGTTAAAGGTCCAGTTTCCCACTCCCTGCGTCATGAGCACTCTCCCTGGATGGGTGTTGAAACTATAATCATTACATTGTGTTATTTATGCCATGTGGGTAGCAGTAGTCCCATTGGACCTGCATTCTTTGGCGCTCGGCTGTTTCCTGGGTGTCAGAGGAGCCCTTTGTGCCAGCCGCTTGAGAGGGCAGCGACCATGTTCGTTTATAATAAAAAGTTACTTCAATGAAACTTATAAGTCAACGAAAACCGAACTACCGATGTAACATCGTTTCACTTATGTAACTAAAATGAACGCAGAAAAAGTTTTTGAACAGGTCTGGAGGGAGTTCATCCGGAGGCTTGAGGCCTTGCGCAACCAAAAGCCCAAAGTGACCTATGAACAGCTTGGAGAGATGTGTGGTGTCAGCAAAGTGACCACAAAACGGTGGCTTGAAGGTGCCGGCGGGGAAAAGACGTCCTTCCCGGACATGCTCCGGTACATGCAGGCGGTGGGGATGAATATCCGGGCCGTTATCCCGCAGAGCCAATCTGAAAAGGAGGCCGCCTTGGAGAGCCGGCTTTCCGAGATTCAGAAGGAGCTTGTCATATGCAAGGATGCGCTCAGGCAAGCCGAGAAAGAGCGCGACGCATACAAATCAAGATGGGAAGGTCACTTGGAAACAGTCCGCGCCCAAAGCGGCAACCATCCGTCCGGCCCTTTTGCGCATGGGCAAAAAACCGTTGGGGGAAAAGACGGATTGATGGGGTGTGGGATCGAAGGTGTATGCCACGCCGTATCTTCGCCGGTTTCCGCCAGATGATGTTTCGGGAGGCTGACGCTGTCGCCGGAGGAACTTTTTATTTTTAAAAGTTATGTCAAAGTAACTTTTTTTGTCGGAAAAGTCCTGTTCCGCAGCTTGGCAGAGAGGAACAGAGCAGATGCGGCAAAAATCAAAAGAGGGGGAGTTGCAGACAGGTCCGTGTCTATAAGGGAGGAAAGCCTCACGCCGTGCGGAACAGGGGCCCACAGGTGTTCTAGTGGCTTTCCTCGGATTATCATCTCTGCCGGATGAACCTGTCGGGGGAGCTTGCCCCATCGAAAAAGGCAAAGTGGAAAGAGCTGCGTCTTTATTTTTGGATGATTCCAGTTTTCTGGAAACATGGTGAGGCATCGACGCAAGAAAGACTCTTTTTGAAAAGGATGAATGATTGTTAATGATTCAGGGAAAAGGGATTTTCCTCCTGTCCTTTCCTACGCCGCTTCAGCGTTTTCTTTTTTCTCTTTTTCCTGTTTATCAACGTATTATTTCACACTAACTCCGTTTGTCCAAAAAGCTGGACTTCGGGGCCTCTGGTGCTTCCTCTCTGCGGGGGATGCGGGTGCCCTTTTTTTAAGATAATGTAATAGAAACATGGGGATCGCTGCTAATAGGCTCCGCGTTTTCCGATTGGCATGTCGATTGCTCTAAAAAGATCAATCGCGTGAACAATCTCAACAGAGGAGCCAGCACTATGGGCAAGGCAACGCAGATCTACCGGAACGGTACGATATTGACGATGGATTCACGGGGAAGCGTGGTCAGCGCGTTGGCTGTTGAAGGCAACGTGGTCCTCGCTGTGGGAACGGACGATGACGTCATGGCCCATGCCGGGCCGGATACCGTGGTCACTGATTTACGGGGCCGGACCATGCTGCCCGGTTTCGTCGACGGGCACAGCCATTTCGTATGGGCCGGGCTCATGTTCGCCACGCAGCTTGATCTTTCCTCCCCGCCGGTAGGCAAGGTGAAGGACATCGCCGAAATCCGCGATCTGCTCAAGGAAAAGGCCGCCTCCACGCCCAAGGGCGAGTGGATTCTTGGGTATGGCTACGATGACACCGCCCTTGCGGATCGCCGCCACCCGCTCGCGTCCGACATGGACGACGTGACGCCCGATCATCCGGTGCTCCTGCGCCATGTTTCCGGCCATTTATGCTCCTGCAACAGCCGTGCGCTGGCCTTGGTCGGTTATGACCGGAATACCCCCGATCCTCTTGGCGGGATCATCCGCCGCGACGGGCACGGCAACCCCAACGGCGTTCTGGAGGAACCCCCGGCGATGAATCCCGTTGCCGCGTTGCTGCCCGAAGCTTCCGAGGAAGACTGGATGCGCAGCATCGTAACCGCCTGCGACGCCTACACCGCGAAGGGCGTCACGTCCGCGCAGGACGGCTTCACGCAGGAAAAGCAGTGGGCACAGCTCCGCAAGGCCCATGAAAAGGGACTGCTCCGTAACCGAGTGCAGATCCTGCCCGGCCTCGGCTGTTGCGATCTCAACCAGTTCACTTCTCACGCTTCCGGTACGCCGCTGACCGCCGACCGCAAGATCAGCCTCGGCGCTGTCAAGCACCTCGTCGACGGCAGCCTGCAATGCTATACCGGCTGCCTGAGCAATCCCTACCATAAAATCATCTATGATCTGCCGGACGGCCCCATGTGGCGCGGCTATATCCAGGAAAACCCGGAAGGGTTCATCGATCGCATCGTGGCTTTGCATCGGCAGGGCTGGCAGATCGCCATCCACGGCAACGGCGATGAAGCCATCCAGCTCATTCTGGATGCCTATGAAGAGGCGCAGAAGCGCTATCCCCGCGCCGACGCCCGGCACATCATCATCCACTGCCAGACCGTGCGCGAGGATCAGCTCGACCGTATCAAGCGCCTCGGCGTGGTGCCTTCGTTCTTCGTGGTCCACACCTACTTCTGGGGCGACCGCCACCGCGACATCTTCCTCGGCCCGGATCGCGCCAAGCGCATCAGCCCGCTCCGCAGCGCCCTGAAACGCGGCATCCTGTTCAGCAACCACAACGACACGTTCGTAACCCCCATTGATCCCCTGCTCTCCGTGTGGTCTGCGGTCAACCGCATCACCAGCAGCGGGCAAGTCCTTGGCGAGGAATATACCATTTCCGTCATGGACGCGCTGCGCAGCGTGACCTCGTGGGCCGCCTATCAGGCCTGTGAGGAAACGAGCAAGGGCAGTCTCGAACCCGGCAAGCTGGCCGACATGGTCGTGCTTGGGGACAACCCCTCGCCGTGGACAAAAAGGCTATCCGCGACATTCCGGTGCTGGCGACCATCGTCGGCAACGAACTCGTATACGGGTCGCTGGAATAGCCTTGCCGGAAACCCGGCGGCATGGGGGCGTTCCTTCCCGCCTTCTCCGTCGGGTTTCCCCGGCTCCTGTGGTTGCGGATACTCACAACTTTGACGGTTGCCTTACCAAGAGAGGGTTTCATGGAAGCGTCATTTTATCCGTATCTGGGTGCATTGTGTTGGATCGGTATGCTGCTCATGCTCGGGACGTTAATCCGTGCCAAAGTGCCGTTGTTCCAGAAGCTGTTGTTTCCTTCCTCCCTTATCGGTGGCCTCATTGGGTTCGTGCTGATCAACCTTGATTTGGTCGGGATGCCCACCTCCACCGGCTGGAAGGACATTACGCCGAACATTTTCAGTATGATCACCTTCCACTTGTTCGCGTTCGGCTTCGTAGGCATCGGTTTGCTCCAGACCAAGAAGCCCGCCAGCGGCAAGGTTGTGATGCGTGGCGCCCTGTGGATCGCGCTCGTGTTTGGTATGACCTTCTCTGTGCAGGCGCTCATCGGCAAGGGCGTTTTCGTGCTGTGGCAGGATCTGTTCGGGGGCACGTTTGAAACCGTCAACGGCTACCTCCTCGGCGCGGGCTTCACGCAGGGCCCCGGCCAGACGCAGGCCTACGCCACCATCTGGCAGACCTCCTATCAGACCGCCAACGCCCTGAGCGTCGGGCTGGCCTTCGCCGCCGTCGGTTCCTCGTGGCGGGCATCGTGGGCGTCCGCTGGCCTTCTACGGCATCAAGCGCGGCTGGTGCACCGGAGGGCGTTCCCGGCGAGCTGCCCCAGAACATTCCTGCGCGGCCTTATGGGATCGCGGCGACAATCCCCCCTGTTCCCACAGCACACCCATCCCGCCAACATCGACAACCTCGGCTTCCATGTGGGCCTCATGGCGGCGATCTATGGCGTGGCCTATCTTTCGGGCTGTTGTTCTCCAAGTACATGCCCGCCGGCATCGCCGGGCTCGGTTTCGGCCTGACCTTCTGCTGGGGCATGTTCCTCGCCATGCTGTTGCGCAAGTTCATGGGCAAGATCGACATCCTGCACCTCATAGACGGCGAAACGACCCGGCGTCTGGTCGGCGGTTCCGTGGACTTCATGATCTGCGCCGTGTTCCTCGGCATTGAGATGAAGGCCCTTCAGGAGGTGCTGCTGCCCTTCATCGTCGCCATCGCCGTCGCCACATTCATTACCCTGATCATTTGCGTATGGTTCGGCCGCCGCTCTCCCGAGTACGGCTTCGAGCGTTGCCTGATCATGTTCGGTTACGCCACGGGCACGGCGGCTTCGGGCCTGCTGCTGCTCCGCATCGCCGATCCGGATTACGAAACCCCCGTCGCGGTGGAAGGCGGCCTCATGAACGTCTTTTCCTGCCTGACCTTCCTGCCGGTCACGCTGTCCATGCCGTTCGCGCCGCTGCAGGGATATCCCATCGTCTGGGTGTTCACAGCGGTCATCATTGCGACGCCCATCGCCATGTATCTCTTGAAGTTCATCCGCAAGCCCGCGTTCTGATCCCCCATCGGAAACGGATTGCACATGAGGGATGCGGGGGGCTCCCCCCGGAGGAAAGGGAATGCCGGGTTTCCCTCACCCGGAGTACGTTCAACCCAAAGGAGAGAGGAAGATGAAGAGACTGATGACGCTTTTGTTGGCCGCCGGTTTGGTTCTTGGCGCAACTTCCGCCGCGAAGGCGGTCGACTTCAAGATGACGGGCTTGTGGCAGAACCGTGTATCGTTCGCCGACCGCAATTTTGAAAAGCATAACGGCGACGATAAGATGCGTGCCGCTACCCGCCTGCGTACCCAGATCGACGTGATCGCTTCGGAATCCCTGAAGGGTGTGATGTTCTTCGAAATCGGCCACCAGAACTGGGGCAAGGCCGCCGAAGGCGCCGCCCTCGGCACGGACGGCAAGGAAATCAAGGTCCGCTACAGCTATGTGGACTGGATCATTCCCCAGACCGACGTCAAGGTCCGCATGGGCCTCCAGCCCTACGTCCAGCCGACCTTCACCGGCATAGGCTCCCCGATCCTCGACGCCGACGGCGCGGGCATCACCATCAGCAACCAGTTCACCGAAAACGTGAGCGCGAGTCTGTTCTGGCTGCGCGCCGAAAATGACAACGACCCCGAAATGACGAAGCACGACGCCCACGACGCGATGGACTTCATCGGCGTGACCGTGCCGATGACTTTTGACGGCGTGAAGGTGACCCCGTGGGGCATGGGTGGCATCATCGGACAGGACAGCTTCAAGGGCAGCGGCCCTGACATGACCGGCATCGCCATGCCCGGCATGTTGCCTCTCGGCGGCGACGCGACCATAGCCGCTTCCTCCGACAAGGATCACGGCAGTATCTGGTACGGCGGCATCGCCGCGGACGTGACCTATTTTGAGCCGTTCCGCTTTGCCCTTGATGCCGCCTACGGCAGCGTGGATATGGGAACCAGCAAGTACAACGGCAAAAACTTCGACGTGAAGCGCTCCGGCTGGTACGCCGCGTTCCTCGCCGAATACAAGTTGGAATCCTGCACCCCCGGCCTGTTGTTCTGGTACTCGTCGGGCGACGACGCCAACCCTTACAACGGCTCCGAACGTCTGCCCTCCATCGACCCCGACGTGTACGTGACCTCCTACGGCTTCGACGGCACGAACTACGGCGGCGCGGCTCAGACGCTTGGTTACGGTATTTCCGGCACGTGGGCCGTAATGGCTCGTGTGAAGGATATTTCGTTTATGGAAGATCTCTCCCACGTCCTGCGCGTTGTGTACTATCAGGGCACGAACAACAAGGAGATGGTCCGCAGCAAGATGATCTCGAACCCGCAGGACAGCGTGGCCAGCATGATGTACCTGACCACGGGCGACAAGGCCGTGGAAGTGAACTTCGACACGGAATACAAGCTGTACAAGAACCTCTCCCTGTTCGTGGAACTCGGCTACATCCGCCTCGATCTGGACAAGGATCTCTGGAAGGGCGTGGGCTACGAAGCGAAGGAAAACAACTTCAAGGGCACCTTCAGCGTCGGCTATAAGTTCTAGACGATTGAAACGCGGGTCTTCGCCTCTCCTCCGGCGGAGGCTCCGCGTTTCAAGGCTTGAGCGGAGACGGTGCCCTTTGATCCGGGCATTTCCCGTCGTGGCAATACATGAAGGGAAATGCGCCTGAGCGTGCAGGGGAATCATCCTTCTGCCGAGGGCTTCTGGGGCGGGCGGCCCTCGAAAGGCCAGCCCGTCACCTCCGCATCGGGAATCAGCCGGGACCCTTCCTTGCTTCCCCGCTTGGGTGAAACAAGGCCGTCGGGTATGGAAAAAGCCCTGCGGAATCCCGGCTGCCGATGCCATGTCGAAAACGGACGCTCTGTGCAATGGCGGAGCGTCCGTTTTTGTATGGGGGAACGGCGTCGATCCCGTATCGGCTTTGGAATGAATAGGCCGTCCGCACGGTACAGGGCGGAAGAGAGATATTTCTCTTTGCCCTGCACCGTGCGGACGGCTTTTTTCCGGCAATGAGGCGAGGCGGCGTTTCGGGATCGGCCTTCGCTGGCTAGGAGGCGGCATTGCCGCCTTACCGGGATATTTGTGCGAGAGCCCGCAATCCACGCGGGCTCTGCCGTTCCGGTCACTGAAGGTCTGCCGGAATCTGCTTCCCCGGTGCGGCGGACGATGCTTCGGCTTCCGCCGGAGGCGCCGTCTCTGCCGGAAAGGTTTTCGTGCTATCCGCCGCCTTCCCGGAGCGGAGTGCGTCAAGGATGGCGGGGAACGCCTCGTCGACCTTGGCGCGGACCTTTTCGTCGCGGATGATGGCGACTGGGGTGGGGCACGGTGATGCAATGCAGGGGGCCTATGCGGAGATTTTGGCGGACGTTGTGAAAAGTCTTGAGAAACGGTTGGGTGAGGATGGTCAGGGTCGGGACGCCCGCGCGTTCGAGCTGGATCTGATCGATGGCGAGCCATGCGGAACAGGCCCGGCAGTCCCCGGTCGCCGCGATGACCAGATCGGGGCGCAGTTCGAGGAGCGTCCGCGCCGTGGCCTCGGATTCGGGCAGATCCTTGGAGACGCCGCTGAGGGCGGGGTCCGTTTCATACGCCTTGATGAATTCGGTGTCCGGAAAGGCGCGGGACAGCAGCGAGTGCAGGTAATCGAGCAGGAGATCGCCGTTGTGTTTGCCGTTCCAGCGCAGGATCACGCGCTTGCCCGCGAGATCGGAAGGCCACGGGGCCGGAGCGTAGAGCGGCGGCAGATCGTTCCATACGGTCAGGCTTTCCCACGTCACGGTCTGCTCTCCACGGGCCGGAAAGGCCAGCAGGAATACGGTGCACAACGCGATCAGAACCTTTCCCATGTCAATCTCCTGCGCTTTTTCGGGAAAAAGGCCGCCCGATCCGTGTGCCGAAGGACGGATCGGGCGGGCGGTGAGAGGGTTACTTGAAGGAATCCATGCCGTTCAAGGTTTCGTCATACATGGCGGGATAGAAACGGCTGATGAAGTGGGCCGTGGAGCGGCAGGCCTTGCCGACCACGAGGTCGATGTGCTTGCCGCCGGCGCGGGTGGCAAGGTTGGGGCTCTTTTCGCCCTTGCTGTTTTCGATGTGCCACGCCTTCACGATCTTGCCGTCAAATTCGTCGATGACAATGGAGAAATGCTTGTTCGGACCAACAAACACGTTGTTGGCTCCCCCGTCGAGAACGATTTCCTTGTCGTTTTCAAGGACGATCTCATGGGGGAAAGTGCAGGTCGCTCAGGTTTCGGGACGGGCAAGGAACCGGGTATCGGTCGGCCACACGCTTCCGTCGTTGACTTCAACAACGTCATTATATGCGACGAGGGACACCTTGCCGTCGGCAATGGGCTTGTCGCTCTGGCGGATATTCAGGTGCACGGCGACCTTGCCGTCCTTGGAGAGCGTCCAGAGGCGGTCGCGGTCAACCACGGACATGAGCAGCATCCGGGTGTTCTCGGGGTCAGGGGGCCGAGGACCTTGGTCACGGTGCCGGACTTGTCGGTCAGCTTCACGGTGGCGGCGTTGGCGGTCACGTCGGTGACTTCAACCTTGGCGTCGCCGATGGTGAAGGCGTCGCCCTTGCCGTAGCTGGCGACCACGGGCTCGTTGGGGGACACGAAGATGGCGGAACAGCTGTCGGTAGCGAGTTCGCGCACCTTCACGGAGTCGCCTTCAATGGCGTCTATGATGACATGCGTACGGCCTACAGTAGCGATGTTGCTGCCGTAAATCATTTCGCTCAGGCCGTTTTCAGCCGTGGGGACGGTATGCCCTTCGGGATCCTTGGAACCCTTGACGAGCGAGCCGTCGGCGGCGGCGTTGCTGATCTGTGCGCCCGCGTAGACCGGGAACTGGGAACCGTAGTAGTTGCCCGTGGTCTTCACGATCTTGAACACGGCGGAATTGCCGCCTTCAATGCCGTAGGTGTCGTTCTCCACGGAGCTGAGTTCCCAGCCGCGGCTCTTGTTGGCGTTGCTCGGAATGACCTGCCCCTTCTTCATGGTGACGTTACGGATGACGTCACGGACATAGCGATCCGTGATGGCATGGTACGTCTTGCCCGCGAGCGTCAGAGGCTCGTTGTCGAAGGGATGCCAGTTGGTGGAGCGGACCGTGATGTACAGGCCGGACGGCGGAATGATGATCTTGCCGTCTTTGATGGTGCTCTTACGGATGACCACGCCGTCGTTGATGGTACGGCTGAGGCCGCTGAGCGTCTTGGCCTTCCTGTTGTTGACGAGCCCTTGCATCTTGGCAAGGACCGCCGCGTCCTTGGCGGGCGATTGCATGACCACGCGGTCGCCTGCCATCGCCACACCGCTCATCGCCACGGCGAGACAGATCGCTGCTGCGGTCTTGCCGATGGCCCGGAGTGAGATATGCGACATACATCCTCCTCTTGCGGCTCGCTCCGAGCTTGGGCGCGGTTCCGGCAACTGCCGAAAACGATCCGCGCGTCAGCCGCCTTCACTATGAAGGCGTGAAGCGATCCGGTTGCTGTTTTTGTCGGCCTCTGCGGCCGTCCGATGCGGGAACCCCTTGCCGGGGCCGCCCGCGATCAGCGTTAGCACGAGCATTCCGCGCCTTCGATGGCTTCGACGGTCACGGCCTGCTTGAGCTTTTCGAGCACTTCGGGCGTAACGCCCTTGACTTCCAGCAGTTCATCCATGCTTTTGATGTCGCCCACGTTTTCGCGGAATTCCACGATGCCCTTGGCCAGCTCGGGGCCGACGGCGGGATTGGCGGAAAGTTCCTGCTCGGTGGCTGTGTTGAGGTTCATCTTGCCGTCGGCGAAGGCGGGGGCGGCGCACAGCACCACGGCGGCGAGGACGGCGGAAGCGATGGTTTTGATGTTCATGGCGGGCTCCTTAGGAAAGGATATTGGTGGTTTCTGGACGGATAACCCCTTTGCGCACGAGCTGTTCGTACCAGAGCGGGTTATGGTGCCGGATAAACGTTACGGGGATGAATCCCGAGAACATGGACCGCAGCGCGGGGCCTTCGCCGGGCGCGAACGCGGCCATGTAAATATGGATGGGCAGGACAACGGCCATTACGCCCGCGCAGAGCAGATGGATGAACAGGGCCCACTGGGCGGCGTCCTCGGAGCCCGGCGCGACGAGATGGAGCGCCAGCGCGGCGAGGAACAGCCCGGAGAGCGCAAGCCCCACGCTGCACAGCACGGCGGCCACGGCGGCGAGCTTCTGCCCGGCGTTGTAGAAGCCTTGCGGCGGCAGGGCGGGGTCAAGCCCCATGCTGCGCATGGCCTTTTCCCCAAGGACGAGACGCATACCCTTACGGACGCACCAGGTCATGTCGGAGGCCGGGGAGAGGTTGAATACTTCCTTGAGGAAGGGGACTACGTCGTGGCGCAACCCGAAAATGATGTAGAGGAAGTAGACCGCGAGCCACGCCGAACCGATCAGCAGGTGGAAGACGAGCAGTCCGTACGCGCCGAACACGCCGGTCCAGAGATCGGCCCACCACATGCCTACGGGCTGCATGGCCGGGTTGGAAAGCAGGGCGAACCCCGTGAACAGCAACGCGATCCAGCAGAAGGCGTTGAACCAGTGCATACAGACGGCGCTGAGGGAATGACGGCGGATCATGAGCCCTTCCTCTTTTCTTCGTGGGATGCTTCGCCTGTGGGGCGGATCAGCTGGCGCAGGCCCACGCCCACGACCCCGAACAGGGACAGCGCGCCGAGCCAGCGCATCCCGGTAGCCACGGTTCCCATGAAGCCCACGGGACCGGCGCTTTCGGCCTTGGGCCAGTGTTTGTCGGCCACATCGTTCAGATAGGCGAGGGTCGGCTTGGTGGGCGCGTCCTCGGCCTCAACGAACGTGACTTTGTGCGAGCCGAGCGCCTTGCTGACCGGGGACTGTGGGTCGTCCACATCCCCAAACACGCGGGCGCGGGTGGTGCATACGCTGACGCAGGCGGGTTCCATGCCTTCGGCGCGGGAGGACGCGCAGTAATCGCACTTGTCCACGACGCGGCGCGCGGGGTCGATGTGGCGGGCCTGATAGGGGCAGGCGCGCATACAGCTTCCGCAGGCGATGCAGCGGGTTTCGTCCACCATGACCACGCCGTCTTCGGCCTTGTAGGTGGCGTGCGTGGGGCAGGCGTCAACGCAGGACGGCTCGTCGCAGTGCATACAGGCTCCGGGCTGGTAGCGCCAGCCGGAGGGCGAAGCTGTATCGGGCGTTTCCCGTACCCAGTTGCGGGAGAGGCCGTAGGGCACGGCGTTCCGCTGCTGGCAGGCAATCAGGCACGCCTTGCAGTTCAGGCATTTGGAGGCGTCTATGGCCATCACGTAACGGGGCATGTTCTTCATCCGAATTCATTGCGGCGTCGCCGCCGGGCCGCCGGGAAGGATTCCGGCGCAGGGGGCGGGGAAAATCCCCGCTCCTCCTCCCCTTACGCCTTTTCCAGCGTGCATCCCACGCCGTTGAACTGGGCTGACACGCGGTCCCAGTAGTTGGGCAGGATGGCATTGATCGGCTTGCTCCGCGTCGCGGCATGGGGGCTTGTGCCCGTGAAATGCGACGGCGTGAAGATGATGCCGGGCCGGATGGAAGCGGTCAGTTCCGCCACGGCTTCTACGGAACCGATGGCGGTCTTGATACGCACTGTATCGCCGTGGGCGATGCCAAGAGGCTTGGCCGTGTCCGGGTGGACCAGCACATAGCGCCCACGGGAGAATTGGGCCAGCGAGGCGGCGAAATTGGTCATGGTCTGCTGCCACTGGGTCACCACCTTGCCCTGCGTGAGGACGAGGGGGTATTCCTTGTCGGCGTCGGCCCCGTGGGGATTGCCCTTGGGCGGCGTCCAGCCGAACGCGCCCATCAGCTTGAGATCCAGCGGGATTTTGCCGTTTTCCGTGGCGTAGGTTCCGGACGTAAAGACCGTTCCGATCCGTTCCTGCGCGCCTTCCTCGGGCTGGGGCCAGATCAGGCCGTCCGGGGGACTGGCGCATTCTGGAAACGCTCATGGCCCTCCAGCTCGGGACCGTATTGCGGAAGCGTTCGCTCAGTTCTTCGGGTCCGGTGAAATCGGGATAGGTTTCCGGGGCCAGCTTGCGCCCGATGTCGCGGTAAAACTGCCAGTCGGGGACACAGCTTCCGGGCGCGTCACGCACTTGTCGCGCCAGACCACCTGCTTCTCGGCTCCGTAATGCGAGCCCGCGCTTTCCGGGCCGAAGGCGGCGGGCACGAACAGGTCGGCCACATCCGA
>ENA-OQHN01000557-OQHN01000557.1-human-gut-metagenome-genome-assembly--contig:-NODE-557-length-12702-cov-3.039761_pt1 | contig 12702 bp, 13 predicted proteins | sample MGYA00242564_ERZ504721 | MGnify/ENA primary metagenome ERZ504721 (study PRJEB26092, sample SAMD00036212) | human gut metagenome | host: Homo sapiens | study: EMG produced TPA metagenomics assembly of...
GATCTGATCGGCTTTTTTTCGCATCCAAAATGCCCGCTGCGGTTTTTGCAAGCGTCAATGAATCCATGCTTTTAGCCATTCCTTTCTGCGCGCTGCGCGATTTTTATGCTTCCTTCCGCTTAGTTGCCGTGCCGCAAAGCCCACACCGCGTCATTATATGCGTCTATGGTCTCCGGCACGATGGGCGCGCGGTCTTTTGCGAGCTCCGTAATGGTGAACGCGATGCCCTCCACAATAGCTTTGTCAAGGCTTTTATACGCGGCCTTGCGCATATCCTCTACGCCGGGGTAATTGCGGTCTTTGGAGATGAAATCCGCGATAAAAATGACTTTTTCGAGTAACGTCATGTTTTTTCTGCCCGTGGTGTGGTATCGCACGGCATTGTAAACATCCTCGTCCTCAATGTGCAGAACATGCTTGATATACACCGCGCCGCTGATGGCATGCCAGAACTTTTTAGCGGAAAGTTCAACGTCTCTCATAATTATACCAAAGTCCGCGAGAATTTTCAACTGTTTCTCCGGGGGTGTATCCTTCAAATATCGTGCAAAGCCCTGCAAGCTCCGCTTTTTCGGTATCGGCACCGTATTTTTTTGCAAGCTTTACCGCTTCTTCCGAAACATTTAAGGAGTGTTCGAAACGTTTTTTGCGTGAGCATGGGCTTGATGATATCGATATATTGCTGTTTTTCTTTCTTATTCATGCGTGTAAAGCCTCTTTTTTTGGATGTATTCCGCGACGCCTGCGGGCACAAGACCGTCTTGTATCTCGCCCTGCAGACTTTTTTCGCGCACCATCGTCGATGAGCAGGCAAAACTCGATGTTCTGCACGGTTAAAGCGCAGCTGCGGGTAACTTTTCCTTCACTTCTTCTCCGTGTGTGACAAGCGTTTGGAAGCTATCCTTGTCACGCGGTGCGGCGCAGATCTCTGCCGCGGCGAAATGCGCTCCGGGTGATACCACTTTTCGACGGTGCAGAACATGTCTTCCCCCATCAGCAAAAAGAGCGCATCGTCGGGATATTGCGCTTTCAGTTCCGTCATGGTGTCTGCCGTGTAGCTTTTGCCCGTGCGCAGCACTTCAATATCCGAGACTGTGACGGGACATTCGGCGATGTCTGCCGCCGCAAGCCTGCACATTTCAATGCGGTCTGCCCCGCTTGCAAGCTGATGTGTCGCTTTGTGCGGCGGCGTGCCCGTCGGAATCAAAAATCACGCGGTCAAGCGACAGACGCTTAATAAACTCCCGCACAAGGTGCACATGCGCCGTGTGGATGGGATTGAACGTGCCGCCGTAAATGCCGATGCGCATGGCTTATGCCTTTTTCGCACGCGGCAGGACGATCTTCGGATCCTTTTCGTTGCGTTTATAAAGCGCAAATTTGGAACCGATGACCTGCACGACTTCGCTTTCCGTCTGCTCTGCGAGCGCTTCTGCGGCTTCACGCGGAGAGACCGGCGCAGTCTCCAACACTTTGCCCTTGATGAGTTCACGCTTAAAAATAGCGTCTGCGGCCTGCTTTACGACATCTCCATCGATGCCGCCCTTGCCAATCATCAAAATGGTGTCTTCATTTACGGCGAGCGAGCGGAGATACGCTCTTTGTTTACTGGTCAGCATAATTTATCCCTCTTTGTCTTTCAAGTAGTTTTCAAGTTTTTCTGCGAAAATACGCAAGGATTTCCCTCGGTGGCTCACGGCATCCTTTTCTTCTGCTGTCGCTTCGCCGAACGTCTTGCCCGCGCAGCCTTCTTCGGTGCAGATGAAAATGGGGTCATAACCGAAACCGCTTTCACCGCGGCATTCCTCTGCGATGCGCCCGTAGCAGTAGCCCTCAGCTTCAAGTACGTCGCCGTTCGGGAATACACAGCAGATGGCGCTTGTAAAGTGTGCGCCGCGCTTTTCTTCCGGCACGCCCTTGAGCTTTTTGAGTACCGTTGCCTTACGCTTGCCCGGCTCGGCATACCGTGCGGAATACACGCCCGGCTCGCCGTTTAAATAATCGATCGATAAGCCGGAATCGTCCGCGACGCACGGCAGGCCCGTTTCGTCACACGCGGATTTCGCCTTGATATACGCGTTTTCACGGAACGTGGTGCCGGTCTCTTCCGCCTCGGTCAGCTCGGTCGTCTGCACGGTGATGCCAAGCGGCGCCAAAATGCGGCCGAATTCTTCTATTTTATGCGCATTATGCGTTGCAATGATCATGTTCATACGTTATCCCTCCAAAATTCCGAAATCGCGTGCGGCTTGCTGCCAATGCTCTAAAAGTACGGGGCCGCCCGCTGCAAGCTCTTCTGCGCGCTGCACGCAGAAAAGCGAATAATTTTTGCCGGTGTAAAGCTGTTTTAAAATCGCATGCCCCCACACGCCCGCGCGGGTCAGCAGTCCGCTTTCGCGGATTTCCAGTGCTGCGGCGTCAATGTCATACGGCACTTCGAGCAGCGTTTCGTTCCATGTGTTTCCGTCGGAATCGAGCAGCGCCATTTTCGCCGTGACGGTTTGCGTACACTGCACGCCGACCGCACCGGGGTTCACGTACAGCTTGCCCATTGTGTGCGCGCTGCACGGCTGATGCGTGTGGCCGCTTAAAAGCACGCGCTCGTCGATTTTTAAAAGCCAGCTTTCTATCTTATAGGAGAACGGGCGCAGCGTGTCGCGCGTTTTTTCCGGTGAGCCGTGGCAAATGCGTATGGGACACTTGCCGTTTGGATCAATTGTCTGCATAAACGGCAATACGGAGATGAACTCGAGATCCTCCGCCGTTAGCCCCTCGTAGGTGTATAGAAGGGAGCCTGTTGTAGTGCCGTTTGCCCAATCGCTGCCGAAGTTGTGGTGGTTCAGCACATATTCTTCGCGGTTGCCGCGCACGAACCAGCAGGGCATTTCCTGCTTTGCGCGGTATATTAGCTTCATAGTCTCGTGCGGGTTTGCACAGTCCGAAATATAATCGCCGAGGAAAATGTACCCATCCGCTTTTTGCTTTTCCGCTTCCTTCAGGCAAGCTTTCAGCGCATGGTGGTTGCTGTGTACATCGGAAAAAACGGCGAGCCTCATGCTTCCGGTCTCCGCTCGAACAGCGCGCGGGCGAAATCCTCCGCGTCAAACGGCTGCAGATCGTCCACCTGCTCGCCGACGCCGATGAACTTCACCGGCAAACCGAGATCCCGGTGGATTGCCAACACAACGCCGCCCTTTGCGGTGCCGTCGAGCTTTGTGAGCACGATACCCGTGAGTCCTGCGGCTTCTTTGAATTCACGCGCCTGATTGACGGCGTTCTGCCCCGTTGTGGCATCGAGCACAAGCAAAACTTCTTTGCTGCAGCCCGGCAGACCCTTATCGATGATGCGCGAAATTTTGGAAAGCTCGTCCATCAGGTTTTTCTTATTGTGCAGGCGTCCGGCCGTATCACAGATGACCACATCGGCGTGACGTGCCTTCGCCGCGGAGATTGTATCGTACACGACGGCGGCGGGGTCTGCGCCCTCTGCATGCTTGATGATCGGCACGTCTGCGCGCTCTGCCCAGACTTCAAGCTGCTCAATGGCCGCCGCGCGGAACGTATCCGCCGCGCCCAAAATTACCGATTTGCCCTCATTTTTTAAGGCGGGAAGCCAGCTTGCCGATGGTCGTCGTTTTGCCGACGCCGTTCACGCCGATGACAAGGATGACGGATGGCTGCGTATCGAGATGCAACTCGTTGTCGCCGCTGACCATCTCCGTGACGACCTCCTGCAAAAGCGTCATAATCTCGTTCGGGTCTGTGATGCCGCGCTCTTTCACGCGTGCGCGGAGCGTATCGCAGATTTCGGTCGCGGTGTTCATGCCGACGTCCGCCATGACAAGCAGCTCTTCAAGCTCCTCAAACAGCTCCTCATCGATCTTTGTGAACGCGTGGAGCATGCTGCTAATCTGCCCGGTGATGCTGTCTCTTGTTTTTTTTTAGTCCCGCTTTGATCTTATCAAAAAAGCCCATTCAGGCACCTCTTTTCCGAATTTATGTTGTTATACCCAGTTTTTCCTGCGCTTCGTGTGCGTGCAGTGCCAAGAGTTTCGAAATGCCCTGGTCCTGCATCGTCACGCCGTAGAGCATATCAGCTTCTTCCATCGTGCCGCGGCGGTGCGTGATGACGATGAACTGTGTCTTTTGGTTCATGCGGCGCAGGTAATTTTGCAAAGCGCACGACATTTACGTCATCCAGTGCAGCTTCGATCTCGTCGAGCATACAGAACGACGGTGGATTTACGCGCATGATTGCAAAGTAAAGCGAAATTGCCACAAGCGCCTTTTCGCCGCCGGAAAGCAGCTCGATGTGCGAGACGATCTTGCCCGGCGGGTGCACGCGGATATCGATGCCGGAATGCAGTACATCGCCGCTGTCCGTAAAGCAAAGCTCTGCCGATCCGCCGCCGAATAACTCCTGAAAAATCCGGCTGAAATTCTGATTGATGACGGAAAAGCGCTCTGCAAACTGCGTCTGCATCTGCTTTGTCAAGTTGTCGATGAGCTTTAACAGCTCGGCGCGGGAGCGCTGCACGTCGTCCGTTTGCATTTTGAGGAAATTGTAGCGCTCCGAAACCTCTTTGTATTCCACAACAGCCGCCACGTTGACGGAGCCGAGCGCTTTGATGCTGTTTTTAAGTTCGGACAACCGCCTTTGCGCCGTGGGCACATCTTCAATCGTGATGTTCATTTCCTCGGCTTCGCGGCGGGTGAGCTCGTATTCTTCCCACAGCTTTTTGAGGATAGCGTCGTATTCACCGCTCTGGTTTTCACGGCGTTCGCGCAGACGGGCAAGTTCAAGGCCAATCGTCTCGCGGCGCGAGGAAGCTTCGCGTTCTTTTTGGCGCAACTCGCTCGTCTGTTGCTCGAGTGCCGTGCGCTTTGCGGCGATGACGCTGACCGTTTGCCGTTTTTCCTTTGCGGTCTCACGCAGATTAGCAGATTCGATTTTTCGGTTTTCAATATCCGCTTCGCGCGCTTTGATCTTCTCGAAGCTTTCCGCAAGTTCTTGATTTAAACTTTCTATACGTGCAGCGCGTTCGGACTGCTGTGCTTTCAGCGTTTGCACAGCATTTTCAAGCGATTCTTTATCTTTTTCGATGGCGAGCCCCGCAAAACGGATTTCCTGCAAATGCTGCAAGGTCTCATCACAACGATGCATTGCGTCCTCGCGGTCGCCGACCATGGATTCCATTTTGCTTCTGGCTGCCTGAATTTTGTCTTCTGTTTCTTCTGTTTTCTGCTGGGCGCTGTCTGCGGTCTGCACAAAACCGCTTAGACGCTTTGCGGCACTTTCTTTTTCGTCGCGCAGAGAAGCAAGATTCGCGGTTTCCGTCTCCACGTCGCGTGCGGCACGGGCAGCTTCCGTTTTGAAGCGGATCTCATCTTCCCTGTGCTGCGCCAGCACGGCCTTGGCGTTTTCAAGCTCCGCCATGGCCTGCAGCACTTCCTGCTGTGTAGCCTTGTGGCGTTCCAGTGTTTCATTTGCAGCCTGCGCCAGCATTTGTGCGTCTGCGCGAATGCGTGCGATTTCCGCAGAACGGCTCAAAAGGCCGGAGTTTCGCGCCGCGGAACCGCCGGTGAACGAACCGCCCGCATTGACAATCTGCCCGTCCAAGCTGACGACACGGTAGCGGAACCGAATACGCCGTGCAATCTCCGCCGCGCGGTCAAGGTCTTCTGCAACAATAGTGCGGCCGAGCAGAGAATCGCGGATGCCAGCGTACTGCTCATCACAGTGGCAGAGTGTTGAAGCCACGCCCACAAAGCCGGGCATATTCTGCACATCGCGCGCATCGATAACCGTACCGCGCACCGTGGTCAGCGGCAGGAATGTCGCACGGCCGGAATCACGCTGTTTCAATAAGCGAATAGCCGCTTTCGCCGCATCTTCGGAATCAACGACGACGTTCTGCATGGCGGCGCCGAGCGCGGTCTCCAGCGCCACGGCGTATTCGCGCGGGACTTTTAAAAGCCGTGTAACAGGTCCGTGGATACCACGCAGATTGCCGCGCGTGCTCTCGCGCATGACGGTTTTAACGCTCTGCGTGAAGCCTTCAAGATTGCGTTCAAGGTCTTCCAACAGTCCGGCGCGGCGCTCTTTTTCTTTGGCGTCGAGCATCTGGCGGTCGGCTTCGGCTTTCACGGCTTCGGCGCGTTTTCTGCGCTGTTGCACACGCATTTCATGCCCCTGCACAGTGTTTTCAGCGTTTTGAATGTACTCCGCCGTATCGTGCAGCATGGCGTCAAGCTCCTCGCACTCCGTGTGAAGCGCTGCAAGGCGTTCTTCGCTTTCGGTGATCGCAGCATCCACTGTTTCGGCGCGGGCGCGAATCTCCTGCATGGAGGATTCCGCCGAGGACTGCTGCACGCGCATTTCGGAAAGTGCGGCGTTCAGTGCCACAAGCTCAGCCGAAACGGCGTCGATCTCACGCGTGGTGCTGTCCGTGCCGGCACGCAGCTCCTCGAGTTGTGCGGTAAAGGCAACGAAATCGGCATGGTTCTGCGCAGCTTCCGCTTCCTTTGCTTTTACCGCCTGTTCTTTTTCTTGAATATCCGCTTCAAGTGTTTGTCCGGTCAGCGCGGCGCTTTCAATCTCGCCATTTAATCTGCGGATGGTCTGCTGCTCGTGCAGAATATCATTTTCAAGCACCGAAACTTCTCCCTCTTTACGGGTGGCGAGTTCATCGGCTTCGGAAGCCTTCAAACGTGCTTCTTCCATCTGTGCGGTGCAGCCGTTCGTTTCCGTGAAATTCTGCTCGATTTGCGCGGAAAGCACATTGAGCTCACTTTCGGCTTCCTCGTAGCTGTTCTGCGCGGAGGCAATCTTTTCCTCCACCTCGCGCACGATCTTGCCGGAGCGCTCCAGCGTTTCAAGCCACAAACCGATCTCCAGTTCCTTTTTCTCGCTGTCGAGTGCAATAAACTTTTCGGCTTTCTCCGCCTGCTCGCGTAAAGGACCCACGCGTTCTTCGAGCTCGTTTAAAATATCGTGCAGGCGAATGAGGTTTTCCTCGGCTTTTTCCAAGCGGCGTTCGGCTTCCTCTTTGCGGTAGCGAAAGCGCGAAATGCCGGCGGCTTCTTCAAAAATCTCGCGGCGGTCTTCGCTTTTTGCGGAGACGATGCTATCGATCTTGCCCTGTCCGATGATGGAATAACCGTCGCGGCCGAGGCCGGTATCCATGAACAGCTCATGCACGTCGCGCAGACGTACGAGCGTCTTGTTAATGCGGTATTCACTTTCTCCGGAGCGGTAAAAACGACGCGTAACGGAAACGGTGTCGCCGTCGTAATTCAACTCGCGGTCGGTGTTATCCATGGTGACGGTCACTTCGCAAAAGCCCTGCGCTTTGCGCTGCGGCGTGCCGCTGAAAATGATGTCCTCCATTTTGGAGCAGCGCAGTGCGCGGGTAGACTGCTCGCCGAGTACCCAACGCATGGCATCGCTGATGTTGCTCTTGCCGCTGCCGTTTGGACCGACGACCGCCGTGATGCCGTTTTCAAATTTTAAAGTCGTTTTATCGGGAAAGGTTTTGAAGCCCTGCAGCTCCAGAGATTTTAAAAGCATCTGTTTACCTGCCTATCGTAGCCTGTATGTGCCGCCGGAAAGCGAAGCATCCGGGCGGATGTGCACGGTGTAGCCGTGCTTAGAGAAATGCTGCAAATTATCTTTTTTCTGTCCGAGCGCAACGGAAAGCATGCGCGGGTCAACATCGATCGTAACTTCCGAATCGTTTCGGGCTTGAAGCGCTTTAAGGACGTTTTCGCGGAAGATCGCGCTGCGGCACAGCTCCATAAAAGCGGGGTGAAACGGTCCCGCGACACGGTTTTCCAGTTCTTCGCTGGCGTGCAGCCCCACACGGATGAGCTTTACACCGCGCTGCTCAATCATCGGGATGAGCTTTGCACAGAGTGAAACGGCATCCTCTAAGGTCTGCGGTGTGTATTTTCCTGCGCGGTACAAATCGCACAGTGGTGTGTTTTCTAAGACGATCGTAGGATAAATGCGCATGGTGTTCGGCTTTAGAGCCAACAGCCTTTCGACAGTCTTCATCGCCTTTGCGTCACTGTCGCCGGGCAGCCCGGTCATCATCTGCAAGCCGAGCTCAAAGCCGTATGCGCGAATTAACCGCGCAGCGTTTTCCACATCCTTTGCGGTATGCCCCCGACGATTGAGCAACAACACTTCGCCATCCATCGACTGCGCACCGAGCTCGATTGCCGTTACGCCGTATTGCTTTAATACGGTCAGACGTTCATCATCAATGGCATCCGGCCGCGTAGAGCAGCGGATACCGGCAAAGCCGTATGTTTCGCATGCTGCGTGCGCTGTTTTTAAAAGCGCCAAACGGTAATCGGGGTCGATTGCCGTGAAGCTGCCGCCGAAAAATGCGATCTCGGCGTTCTGCACGCGCTCTCCCATTTGCTTTGCTGCGCTTTGCAGCAGCGCCGCCACTTCTTCAGGCTGCGGCTGATGATTTTCACCTGTAATGCGGTTCTGATTACAGAAGCTGCATTGCTGCGGGCAGCCGTTGTGCGGAATAAAAATTGAGATATTCGCGTGCTTAATAGCCCATCAGCTCCAGTGCTTCGCGTGCCGCCTGCTGTTCGGCTTCCTTCTTGCTGCGTCCGCCGCCCTTGCCGATGACATTGCTGTTGAGGTGCACCTCTACGGTGAAGTGCTTGTCATGGTCGGGGCCATGCTCGCCGGTGAGGACGTATTCGAGCCGTTCACCGGGGTTCTGCTGAATGATCTCCTGCAGCATCGTCTTGTGGTCTTTAAACGGGCGTTCGCCCGCAGACTGCGCCGCCGGTTCAATGTAGTGCAGTACAAAGCGCTTGGCTTCCTCCAAGTTACCGGAATCGAGATAGATCGCCGCCGTAATGGATTCGAACACGTCCGCTAAGATGCTTGGGCGTTCTCTGCCGCCGCTGTGCTGCTCGCCGTGGCTGAGACGCAGCAGCTCGCCTGCGCCGAAGCTGCGTGTAAACCCGCAAAGCGATTTTTCGCACACGAGCGCCGCACGCTTCTTTGTCAGCTTGCCTTCGGGAATATCCGGGAACGCTTTGCACAGGTATTCCGCCGTGACAAACCCCAAAATGGAATCGCCGAGGAATTCCAGTCGCTCATAGCTCTGGTCGCCGCCGCGGCTCTCGTTTGCGTAGGAGGAGTGCGTCAGCGCTGTGATGAGCAGGTTGCGGTTCTTAAATTTATATCCGATCTTTTTTTCAAATTCATCCAATGATCTCATAGTTATACCTTTGCTGTCTTGTTATTCGTTCGTGTTTTCCGTTTTCTCGTTTTGTAGGGCTGCGGTGATCTCACTTATAATGCCGGACTCGGCGTACTTCACCGTAAGCGCAATGGCGTTTTTCAGCGTGGAAGCTTTGGCGCTGCCATGTACCTTAAAGACCGGCTTCGAGCACCCGAGGATCGGCGCACCGCCGTATTCGTTATAATCAAGCTCTTTTTTCATGGCTTTCATGTCGTTTAAAACCATTGCCGCCGCAAGCTTATTTTTCAGGCTCTTTTTGAAAACGGCCTTGAATTTATTCATCAGCGCCATGGCAACGCCTTCATACATCTTAAGAAGGATATTGCCCGTAAAACCGTCGCACACCACAACATCTGCCGCATCAAACGGAATGTCTCTGGCTTCAATGTTGCCGATGAAATGGACGTCTTTGTTTTCGCTCAGCAGTGCAAACGCCGCGTGCTGCAGTTCGCCGCCCTTGTGCGGCTCCGTGCCGACATTTGCAAGGCCGATGCGCGGCTTTTGAACACCCATGACCTTCTGCATATACACAGAGCCCATCATGCCGAACTGCTCCAACATTTCGGGGCGGCATTCGTTGTTTGCGCCGCCGTCTGCCAGCATGAAAAAGCCCTCGGATTTCGGCATGAGCGGTGCAAATGCCACGCGCTTGACGCCTTTGATGCGCTTGACGAGCAATGTGGCGCCAACGACGAGTGCGCCGCTGTTGCCGGCGGACGCAAACGCATCGCCCTTGCCCTCTGCCAAAGCGCGCAGGCCAACCGCCATTGAGCTTTGCTTTTTGGCGCGCGTGATCGCTGTGGGCTCATCCTCCATCGTGATGACATCCGGGCAGTCGATGATCTCAAAATCGGAAACGTTAACATTCAGCTTTTCCGCCGCTGCTCTGATCTTCTTTTCGTCGCCGGTTAAAACGATCTGCACATGGAGCTCATCTGCCGCCAGACGGCAGCCTTTTATAATTTCGTCCGGGGCGTTGTCGCCGCCGAATGCGTCGATTATGATCCGCATGTTTTTCCCTCACTTTAATATTCAGCTTCCGGCAAAAGCCGGTTTTGTTCGGGCATTTCGGTTTATCAAACACGGATTTTCCGCCGATAAACCGCTTTAGACTATAATTCACTCTATTATAGCAAAAAAATCAACGCAATTTCAATACCGCGCTCCCCATAAGTTGCACAAAAACAAAAAACGTGTGCCAGGCTTTCCCGGTACACGTCTTTTGCTGATTTGGAGGAAAAATTTTGAGTTTTGATTTTTAGAATTTATCCGGCAGGCGGATCTCGCGGCGCACGGCTGTGCCGTCGATCTCGTTAAACCGCACGGCTTCGTTCTTTACGGCCATTGCGGCGCGATGCCCGCGGCCTCACCCATGGAGCGGCAGGTGGGTTGGATGCGTGCGGCGGACTGCGCACGGAAATCCATACCCGCGCAGCGCCCGGCTGTAAGCACGTTATCGAGCGTTTTCGGGATCATCACCCGGAACGGGACTTCCCAATACTGTTCATCGACCGGTACGTCATGCTGATATTTGAGTCCCAGCGAAACATCGTCCACGCCGTGCACATCGATAGGATAATGGCTCGCAGCAATGCCGTCCGGGAATTTTCTGTACGTCAGCACATCTTCAATCGTCAGCATGTATTCTGCTTCGATGCGGCGGGATTCACGAAAGCCGACGAGCTGCGCGATGCTTGTGATATACGCATTCTCAAAGCCCGGAATATAGTCGCGTAGGAATTTGCGCAGGCGCATAATGGCTTTTTTGCCCTCAAGCTGCTTTTGCGTCATAAATTCCGCATCCACAACGTTTTCTTTCGTCGTCAGCTCCGGGCAGTTGAAGTTCATGCCGTCCGGGCGGCCGGGAATACCGAATGCCTGAAATAGCACGCGTCCTGCTCGGTCAGCACGCCGTTTTCATACGCCTTGCGGATAATGTCTTTCATACCGGGCGTGTTCATAGCAAAGTATTTATATTGGTCGTTGCCGAGGCTGCGCATGTACGCGTGGAAACGTTCAAAGTCAATACCCGCCATGTCAAAGCGCAGGGAGACCGGCTGATTCACGCGGTTGTGGTTGCCGGACTGATACGACGCACCGACGAGCTTGATGAGGTCAGCGTCACCGGTGCAGTCAATGAAGCACTTCGCTTTGTATGCCGCAAGGCCGTTCTTATTGTTGACAATCACGTGTGTTATTGTGCGATCTTCGAGCACGGCATCCACGAGCGTGGTGTAATACAGAATATCGCAGTTACTGTCTGCCGCCATGTCTTCTAACGTGATTTGCACCATAACGGGGTCAAAAGAGTTGGCGTCTTCCTCTGTCCCGCCGACGGTGCGCAGGCGCTCTACAAGCTCTGCACTCAGCGGGCAGTGGCCATCATAATTTTTGATGTGCAGTAACATCAGCGGCAGCACAAGACCGGTGGTAGCTGAGCCGCCGAGCGCGCCAAACTGCTCGATGATGAGCGTACGGCTGCCGCGGCGAGCTGCAGCGATGCCCGCAAAAGCGCCTGCCGTGCCGCCGCCGAGCACGACGGTGTCAAAGGTATCGATGACCGGTATTTTCTTTTCGGGAATATGCAGTGTGTTCATATACATTCCTTTCTTTATGGAGAGGATCCCGCCCTCCGCCGTGCGGGCAGAAGGCGGGATCGCTTTCTTCATATCACATTTTTAAGGAGAGGCTGTAAAATTATTCGGAGTAGGACTTATTTGCGTCGTAGAATTCCTGCATAGCAGCTTCGACTTCAAGGCCACCGTTTGCGTCCCAGTCGGCCTGCATCGCTGCAATGGCGGTATCCGGGTCGGTGCCCTCAACGATCGCTTTCAGGAAGGAATCGCCGAATGCCTGATTCAGCGCCGTGACATACTCCTGAACCTTCGGGGAGGTCTTGCCGTAAAGCTCGATGGAGATGAGCGGCTCGTACTCGTCTACGCGAGCGTTCATCGCTTCATAAGCTTCTGCCATTTCCGGAGTCTTTCTCGCTCTGGCCTGCCACATTTTGAAAGAAACGGTCGGGTTGTTGATGCCGGAGAGCTTATCGGAATTCGTATACGCATTGAAGTTCGTTGCATCGTCGCCGGTGAAGATTGGGGTGTAGTTGCCGTCAATCACTTCGTAGGAAACGCCTTCTTCGCCGATGTAGGTTCTGCGATAGTTATCCGGTTCGGAGAGGATGTTGAGCCAGTTGATGGCATGCTCGGGGTTCTTGGAGCTCTGCGAGATGCAGGAAACGAAGTTTGCGCCCTTCATGATGTAGTGTGTGGGCTTGGAATTCGCATCTGCCGCAAGGTCCGTCACGAACTCAATCTTGCAATCCGGGTTATTCGTTGCCAGTGCGTTGACCATAGCCGGAATGTCCCAGAACATCAGCGGTGCGCAGGCAACAGCGTTGGCGCTTGCAAATTTTTTGCTTTGG
>ENA-OQHN01000558-OQHN01000558.1-human-gut-metagenome-genome-assembly--contig:-NODE-558-length-12693-cov-3.161149_pt1 | contig 12693 bp, 13 predicted proteins | sample MGYA00242564_ERZ504721 | MGnify/ENA primary metagenome ERZ504721 (study PRJEB26092, sample SAMD00036212) | human gut metagenome | host: Homo sapiens | study: EMG produced TPA metagenomics assembly of...
TTACGCTTCAAGCGGCGAAAAGGTCTGGGACATCGCAAAACGCTACCACGCCCGCGTCAGCGCCATCCGCACGCATAACGACTGTATGGAAGACGTTTTGAGCGAAGACCGCCCCGTGATCATCTGCCGGAAAAATAAGACAGCGGAAAGGATATGGCTATGGAAGCATTCAGCGTATATAAAGATATGCAGTCGCGCACGAACGGCGAAATTTACATCGGCGTCGTCGGCCCAGTGCGCACGGGCAAATCGACCTTCATCAAGAAATTTATGGATACGACGGTCATCCCGAACATCGAAGATGAGGCCGCGCGCGACCGTGCCGTCGACGAGCTGCCGCAGTCCGCCTCGGGCCGAACCATCATGACGACCGAGCCGAAGTTTATCCCCGAACAGGCCGTCACCGTAAAAATGGACGATACGGCGGAGTTTAAGGTGCGGCTCATCGACTGCGTGGGCTTCATCGTGCCGAGCGCCCTCGGATACATAGAAGAGGAGCAGCCGCGCATGGTGCGCACACCGTGGTTTGAGGACCCCATCCCGTTCAACATGGCGGCGGAGATCGGTACGCAGAAGGTAATCACGGAGCATTCGACCATCGGGCTCGTCATCACGACGGACGGAAGCATCAGCGACATACCGCGCGAGGAATACGAGGAAGCGGAAGCGCGTGTCATTGCAGAATTAAAGTCCACGAACCGCCCGTACATTGTGCTTTTAAACTGCGTTTACCCGAATACGAACGAAGCCCGTGCGCTTGCAAACGAGCTTTCCGAGCGTTATAACGTACCGGTTCTGCCCGTGAACTGCATGGACATCACGGAGCAGGACATTCAGGGTATTTTGGGGAAGCTTTTATATCAGTTTCCCGTGCGGGAAATTCGACTCGATATTCCCGGCTGGATCATCGATCTTGACGATGACCACTGGCTCAAAAAAGAGATTTTTGATACCCTGAAAGGCGCATGCGATATCCATAGGGTCTGCGAGGTGCAGCAGGTTTCGGGTAGTCTCGCCGCATGCGAGGACCTCAAAACCGTCCGCTGCGCGCGCATGGATCTCGGCAGCGGCGCGTGCGTGCTGGAGCTTACCCCAATGCCGTCGCTGTTTTTCAAAATTCTCGGCGAAAAGACCGGCATGGAGGTCGCAGACGAAACCGCCCTGCTCACAAAGCTCATCGAGATGAACGAGATTAAAAAGAAATTCGCAAAGCTGCAAAGCGCCTACGACGACGTGATGCAGACGGGTTACGGCATCGTCATGCCCGATATGGAGGAGCTGACGCTCGAGGAGCCGGAAATCATCAAGCAGAACGGCAAGTTCGGCATTCGCCTGAAAGCGGCCGCACCGTCCATCCATATGATGCGCACATGCATCCGCACGGAGGTTACGCCCATCGTCGGCTCGGAGCAGCAGTCCGAAGATCTTGTGCTGTACTTGCTGAAAGAATTTGAGGAAAATCCGTCGCAGATCTGGGGCTCCAACATTTTCGGCAAATCGCTGCATGAGCTTGTGAACGAGGGCATGCACAATAAGCTCGCCCGAATGCCGGAGGATGCGCGCGGCAAGGTGCGAGAGACCATTGAGCGCATCATCAACGATGGCTGCAACGGGCTTATCTGCATCATTTTGTAGCGGAGGGAACCATGCAGTTTTACGAAACGCCCACACCAAACGACGAGGAAAAGCCGTCCGAGCCGATACCTGCCGAAACAGAAGCGCAAGTGCCGAAGGGCAGAGCCGCCGCAAAGAAAGCCATAAGCGGCGGCTTTTGCCTTACCGTGTTCCAAACGCTTGTATGCGTGCTTATTTTGCTTGCGGCGTTTTTCCTGCGCGGCTTTCTGCCGGAGCTATACGGCGAGCTGCGTGCCATATACGATGCGGAGCTGAATCGCTCTGTTTCGATTTTGCAGGATGACGTTCCGTATTCATAATACGGTACTCACGCTGCGCTTCGGCTTTTTTGCGGTGCTGGCCGTGCTGCTCACATTAGACGGCGGTGTGCATGTGCTGCCCGCGCTTTTGGCGGTGGCGGTGCATGAGACAGGGCACATTCTGGCAGCAAAGCTGTGCGGCATGCAGATCAAATCGGTCACGTTCGGCGCACTCGGCATTCACATGGCAGGGGAGACGGCAAGCGTCGGCGATTTTCGTCGCGCCGTCGTGTCGCTTGCGGGCCGTTTGCAAATCTACTTAGCTTCCTGCTGCTTTTGCCGCTGCCGCGCGCCTATCCTGCCGTGCAGCTCACGCTGTTCGCGTTCCACGTGCTGCCCGCCGTACCGTTGGACGGCGGCACCGCGCTTTACTGTCTGCTGCGCGGCACATTTAGTGTAAAAAACGGCCGAGCGCACAATAACCGTGTCGTCCGTCCTTCTGGCGCTTACCCTCGGCACGCTCGGGCTTTTCGGTTTTGATTTCTACGGGCTACAACTTTACGCTTTTGTTTTGGCGGTTTACATCTTATTTTACTTAATTCTGAAACAAGCGGGGGGAACATGTGTTGAAATTCCCCCGCTGTTCGGTTATAATAAAATAGATAAGTTATGCAAAGGTCAAAACGAAAGGTAATTTTATGCTGAATAAAAAACTGGACAAGATCCTGCCGAAGGTGCAGAAGCCGGGACGTTACGTCGGCGGCGAGCTGAATTCGGTCATTAAAAATAAAGGGGACGTGGACGTACGCTTTGCGTTCTGCTTTCCTGATACGTATGAGATCGGCATGTCACACCTCGGCATCAAGATTCTGTATTCGATCTTCAATAACGTCGATTACATTTGGTGCGAGCGCGTGTTTGCGCCGTGGATCGACATGGAGCAGGCGATGATCGAAAACGACATTCCGCTCTACGGCTTAGAGAGCGGCGACCCCGTCAGCGCGTTCGATTTCATCGGCTTTACGCTGCAATATGAGCTGAGCTTCACAAACATCCTCAATATGTTAAAGCTTTCCGGCGTGCCGCTTTTGAGCCGCGACCGCACGGAACTCAAAAACATCGTGGTCGGCGGCGGCCCGTGCGCCTGCAACCCGGAGCCCATCGCGGATTTCTTTGATATTCTGTTCCTCGGTGATGGCGAAGAGGTGGATTTGGAGGTCATCGAGCTGTTCCGCAAGTGCCGCAAAGAGGGCAAAACGAAGCAGGAATTCTTAATGGAAGCGGCGCAGATTGAAGGCGTGTACGTGCCGTCGCTTTACGATGTGGAATACAACGAAGACGGCACCGTGAAAGCCTATATCCCGCACGCCGGCGTGCCGAAGACCATCCGCAAGCGCGTCTGCAACGATGTGGACAACATGTATTTCCCGGAAAATTTCGTTGTGCCGTTTCTCGACATCGTGCACGACCGCGCCGTCGTTGAAGTGCTGCGCGGGTGCATTCGCGGCTGCCGCTTCTGCCAGGCAGGCTTCCTCTATCGCCCGTTCCGCGAAAAGAGTGTGGAGACCATCAACCGGCAGGCAAAGCGGTTGTGTGAAACGACCGGCTACGATGAAATCTCTCTTTCCTCGCTCAGCACCAGTGATTACAGCCGACTTTTCGAGCTGCTCGACACGCTGCACACGTGGTCGGAGGACGAGCGCGTCAGCGTTTCTCTGCCGTCCCTGCGCGTCGATAACTTCTCCACGGAGCTCATCGATAAAATTGCGTCCGTGCGCAAAAGCGGCCTGACGTTCGCGCCGGAAGCCGGCACGCAGCGCATGCGTGACGTCATCAACAAAAACGTCACGGAAGAAGAGCTCAAACGCACCGTGCAGATTGCGTTCAACAACGGTTGGTCGAAGGTGAAGCTCTATTTCATGATCGGCCTGCCGACCGAGACCGATGAAGACGTCATGGGCATTCCGGGCCTCGGTCAGAAGGTCGTCGATTGGTATTACGAGACGGAAAACCGTCAGAAGGGAAGAAAGGTCGCTGTACGGTCAGCGCCGCGGCATTCGTACCGAAGCCGTTCACACCGTTCCAGTGGTTCGGGCAGGATACCATCGAAATGCTCGAGAGAAAGCAAAAGCTCCTGCGCGAGTCCACATTCTCCCGTAAGCTTACAGTCAACTACCACGGCGCGGAGACAAGTTTTCTCGAAGCCGTGTTCGCGCGCGGTGACCGCAAACTGAATGCCGTTATTCTGGAGGCCCATAAGCGCGGCATGCGCTTTGACGGCTGGGCGGACTGCTTCGATTTTGACGCGTGGATGCAGGTCTTTAAAGATCTCGGCATAGACCCCGCGTTCTACGCAAACCGCCAGCGCAGCTTTGATGAGGTCTTCCCGTGGGATCACCTCGATTACGGCATTAAAAAGGAATTTCTCATCGAGGAATGTAAGCGCGCCTATGCGTCTGAGACGACGCCGAACTGCCGCGAAAAATGCTCTGCCTGCGGTGCAGCCTGCTTTAAAGGAGGTCTTTGCGTTGAGAAAAGATGTTAGAGTCTGGTTTTCCAAAACCGGCACGGCACGGTACATTTCGCACCTTGATTTAAACCGTTGCATGTCCCGCGCGTTCCACAAAGCAAAGCTGCCGCTGTGGTACACGGAGGGCTTTAACCCGCACGTGTTCTTGACGTTCGCGGCCCCGCTTTCGCTCGGCTTTGAAGGCCGTCACGAATCGATGGACATTCGCCTCATCGAGGACATGCCGTATCCGGAGCTCATCGAAAAATTGAACGCCGGTCTGCCGCACGATATCCGCGTGTGGGCGGTGACGGAACCCGAAATGAAGGGCAACGATGTCGCAAACGCCGAGTACATCCTGCGTCTGGAGTGCGAAGACCCGGCGTTTGAAAAAAGCGAGATGCAGCGCGTGCTTACCGAGCCGGAGCTTACGGTAAAGAAGCACTCCAAAAAGGGCGAAAAGATCGTCGATATCAAGCCGTACTTTGAAGACATGACGTTTGAAGAAAAACCAAACTGCCTTGAAATGACGGTGCGCCTGCCCGCGGGCAACCAGGGCGGTATTAACCCGACGCTCTTTGTGGACGCCGCAGAGCGCGTACTGAACCGCGAGTTGCTTGTCCGCGTGGAGCGCACGCGGCTTTTTCGACAGCGCGTTCCGCGAATTTAAGTAAAACGGCGGAAAATCACGTCTGTTTTTCGCGTAATGCGCAGTTTATCTGCATTTTTTCGCGATCTTTGTGCGGGTTTCCGTTAAAAAACACTTGCTTTTTTCCGCATGTTGTGATAAACTATTTAAGCATTTGAAATCCGTTGGCCCTCAAACGCTGCCAATGGGGATCAATGCACGGTGCAAACCGCGTCATTGAAGCGGACAGTCCTCTGCGGCGCGTACCGCATGAATGTCTGAAAAATTATCAGGAGGAAGATCAAATGGACGCATTAAAGCTTATTGCTGCCGATTCCGTTAAGGAGCAGGCACCTGAGTTCAACGTTGGCGATACCATCCGTATCGACGTAAACATCCGCGAGGGTGAGCGTGAAAGAATTCAGCAGTTCGAAGGCACAGTTATTGCCCGCAAGGGTTCCGGTGTAGGCGAGACCTTCACGGTTCGCCGTGTTTCCTACGGCGTAGGCGTGGAGCGTGTATTCCCGCTGCATTCCCCGAACGTGAAGAACATTGTCGTTGTCCGTAAGGGCCGTGTTCGCCGTGCAAAGCTCTACTATCTGCGTGACCGCGTCGGTAAGGCTGCTAAGGTCAAGAGCCAGGTTCGCTAAATCGAATAGCAAACGGAGTAAAAGGGGCAATGCTTTGTCCCCTTTTTTACTTTATATAGAAATAATACACTGTAAAAACAGAAATTGGTGAAAGCTGCATGGAAAAAAACATCAAAACCGCGTCTAAAGGCGTCCGCTCCATGTATGAGTGGCTGGAGGAGATTGTCTTTGCGCTTGTGGCCGTCATCCTTGTGTTCACGTTCCTGTTCCGTGTTGTTACCGTCACGGGCAAGTCGATGCTGCCGAATTTTGTAGAGGGCGAAAAGGTCGTTGTCACGAACCTCGGGCACGACATAGAGCAGGGCACCGTGGTCGTTGTCACGAACGTTTTGGAGGAACCCATCATCAAGCGCGTCATCGCAACGGAGGGGCAGACGGTCAATATCGATTACGACACCGGCACCGTGTATATCGATGGCGAAGCGCTGAACGAAACGCAGTTCGGCATTGAAAACGGCATCACGTTCCATCCGTATGACGGGTATGAAGCGCTCGTGTTCCCGCAGACCGTGCCGAAGGGCTGCGTGTTCGTTTTGGGCGATAACCGCACCGTATCAAGGGACAGCCGTTATGCGGAGATCGGCATGATCGACACGCGCCATATCATGGGAGAAGCCGTGTTCACGCTTTACCCGTTCGATCGCTTCGGTTTTGTGAAAACGAATGAGAACAACTAAGAAAACAAGATACCCAGAGAGGATACAGTATGAGTGAAGTACAATCGGTACAGTGGTTTCCGGGTCACATGGCGAAAACGCGCCGCGCCATCCAAAGCAGTCTAAAGCTTGTGGATATTGTCGCGGAGCTTATCGATGCCCGCATCCCCGTCAGCAGCCGCAACCCGGTGCTGAAAAGCATCATCGGCAATAAGCCCAAAATCGTGCTGCTGAATAAATTCGATATGGCAGATCCCGCCCGCACGGCGGAGTGGATGGATTATTTTAAACAGCATAAAACTGTCGCCATCCCGATCGACTGCAAGACCGGCAAGGGCCTAAACCGCTTGCTGCCGGAGATCAAAAACATCCTGCGTGAGCAAATTGCTGCGTGGGAACGCAAGGGCATGGTGGGCAGACCCATCCGCATCATGGTCGTCGGTGTGCCGAATGTCGGCAAATCGTCGCTCATCAACCGCCTTTGTAAGGGCGGCAACGCAGGCAAAGCTGCCGTGCAGGATAAACCGGGCGTGACGCGCCGCAACCAGTGGTTCGCGATTGGCAAGGGTCTCGAGCTGCTCGATACCCCGGGCGTGCTGTGGCCGAAGTTTGAAGATCCGGTCGTCGGCGAACATTTGGCGTTCACCGGTGCCGTGCGCGACGAAATTCTCGACATTGAGGGACTTTCTTACCGCCTGTTGGAGCTTTTGCAGGACTTATATCCCGAAGCCGTCAACACGCGTTATAAAACGGATATTCGTCCCGAAGAAGAACTTAAGGGTCACGAAATTCTGGAGCGCATCGGCAGAAAGCGCGGTATGCTCATTTCCGGCGGCGAAATCGATACCGAGCGCGCAGCCGTGAACGTGTTGGACGAATACCGCGGCGGCAAACTCGGACGCATCACATTAGAGCCCGTCGGCCGCCCGTTAAAGTAATATCGGAAAGGAAAATTCCATGGATTATTCCTTTGAACATGAAGCCTATTTAAAAGGCTATACCGCCGTCTGCGGTATCGATGAAGCCGGCCGCGGTCGCTTGCCGGCCCCGTTTACGCAGCTGCCGTGTGGCTTCCGGAGGGGCTTGTCATCGACGGCATCAATGATTCCAAAAGCTGAGCAAAAAAAGCGTGAGGCGCTCTTTGACGTCATTAAAGAAAATGCCGTCGCTTACGGTATCGGCTTTGCGGACGAAAAAGAGATCGATGAGATTAACATTTTACAGGCGACATATCTCGCCATGCGCCGTGCGTATGACAATATGCAGAAAGCGTGCGATTATGTGCTCATCGACGGCAACCGTATGCCGCCCATGCCCGTGCCGGGCGAGACCATCGTCAAGGGCGATGCAAATAGCCCCAGCATCGCGGCAGCATCAATCTTGGCGAAAGTCAGCCGAGACCGCGTGATGCTGGAATACGCAAAGCAATACCCCGGATATCATTTCGAGAAGCACAAGGGCTACGGCACCAAAGTGCATGTGGAAGCACTGCACGAATTCGGCCCGTGCCCCATCCACCGCAAGACGTTTTTAAAGAAAATTCTGGGCTGAGGAGGTGCGCGCATGCCAAACACCGGTTCCGGCCGCCTCGGCGAGCAGCTGACGGCGGAATATCTGGAAGAAAAAGGCTACGAGATCGTGGAGCGCAACTTCAAGTGCCGCTTCGGCGAGATCGATGTCATCGCGCAGAATGACCGTTACCTTGCGTTTGTGGAGGTGAAGACCCGCAGCGCAGACGGCCTCAGCCACCCGTTTGAAGCCATTACGCCCTCTAAGCGCGCGAAGGTCATCAAAACGGCACAGTATTATCTCATCAACCACGAAACGAATTTGCAGCCGCGCTTTGACGCCGCTGCCGTGTTTACCGAAAACGGAGCGTTAGTCAAGATTGAATATCTCGAAAACGCTTTTTATTAAAATCAAATTCGCTTTCAAAAGCGAAAAATGACGAAAGGGTGCTTTTCATGCGCTATTTTGACCTGCACTGTGACACGCTTGTAGCGTGCCTTGACCAAAACAAATCTTTGATCGACAATGACCTGCACGTCAGCGTAAAGAAGGGTGACCGCTTTGCGCCGTATGTGCAGTGCGCCGCCGTGTGGCTGCCCGATTCGGTGCGCGGCGCTGCGGCTTTGCAGTATTTTGACCGCCATGCGGCCTATTTCCGCAAAATGGCCGAGACGGGCGCGTTCACCGTGCTCGAAACCGGGGAAGATCTCGAAAAGCTCGGCAACAAACAGGGTACGGCGTTTATTTTGACCGTAGAGGGTGGCTCTGCCGTTGCCGGCGATCTCAAGAATATTCACCACCTGCGCGAAAACGGCGTGCGTGTTATGACGCTCACATGGAACGGCAGCAATGAGATCGGCAGCGGCGTCATGTCCGGCGATAAGTTCGGCCTTACGCCGTTCGGCAAGCTTGCCGTGAAGGAAATGGAAAAAGAGGGCATCGTTATTGACATTTCTCACGCTTCCGAAGCACTCTTTTACGACGTGGCCGGAAACACCGAACGCCCGTTCATCGCGACGCACTCGAACTCCAAGGTGCTCTGCAAGCACCCGAGAAACCTCACGGACGACCAGTTCCGCATCATCTGCAACCGCGGCGGCCTTGTGGGTCTCAACTATTTCAAAGCATTCTTGAACGATGCCCCGGCAAAGGCGGACATTGAAGACCTGTTCGCGCACGCAGAGCACTTTTTGTCCCTCGGCGGCGCGGACGTCGTCGCCATGGGCAGCGATTTTGACGGATCCGACATGCCGCATGGCATCACAGGTCTCGAATCCGTAGAGGACATTGCAAACGTTTTCCTGCGTCATAATCTGCCGGAAGCGCTTGTGGATAAAATTTTCTTTGAAAATGCGGCGTCTTTCTTCAAACGCTTTGACAGGAACGCCTGAATACAGTATAATACGACTGACTTGATTTAGGAGGCGGATGCCATGAATTACAACAGCACACGAAACGCCGCGCTTCAGGTGACGGCGGCGCAGGCCATCGCACAGGGTATCTCCGAGGAGGGGGGCCTTTTTGTTCCGCAGAGCTTCCCGAAAGCGGACTTAAACGACATGCTCGGGCTCGACTATATCGGCCGTGCCGAGTACGTGCTCTCGCGCTTTCTGACGGATTTCACCCCGGAGGAGATTAAAGCGTGCGCCGAAAGCGCTTATGGCGGCGGTAAGTTTGACGATAATACCCCCGCACCGGTCGTGTCTCTCGATAAACACGGCGAAAACAAACATATTTTAGAGCTGTGGCACGGCCCAACCTGCGCGTTTAAAGACATGGCGCTGCAAATTCTGCCGCACCTTTTGACCCGCTCGCTTAAAAAGACGGCGGATGGAAAAACGGCGGTCATACTGGTCGCAACATCCGGCGATACCGGCAAGGCGGCGCTCGAGGGCTTTAAGGACGTCGCGGGCACGGAGATGATCGTGTTCTACCCCGAAAACGGCGTCAGCCCCATGCAGAAGCGCCAGATGAACACGCAGGAGGGCGAAAACGTCTGCGTGTGCGCTATCCACGGCAACTTTGACGACGCACAGACCGGCGTGAAGAAAATTTTCACCGATCCCGCGCTCAAGGCCGAGCTTGCGCAGCACAACAAGATGTTCTCCAGTGCGAACTCTATCAATTGGGGTCGCTTGCTGCCGCAGATCGTCTACTATTTCTCCGCGTACCTCGACCTTGTGAATGCGAAGAAAATTAAGATGGGCGATGCAATCAACGTCGTCGTTCCCACGGGCAACTTCGGCAACATCCTCGCTTCCTACTATGCGAAGCGCATGGGTCTGCCGGTACACAAGTTTATCTGCGCGTCGAACAGCAACAACGTGCTGACGGATTTTATCCGCACCGGTACGTACGACAAAAAGCGCGTGTTTTATACCACCATTTCGCCGTCCATGGATATTCTGGTCTCCAGCAATCTGGAAAGACTGCTTTACCACTTGTGCGGCGAAGACACCGAAAAGCTCACGGGCTGGATGAACGCCCTGCAAAGCGGCGGCGCATACACCGTAGACGCCGCAACGGCCGATGCTGTACGCGCGCTGTTCTACGGCGGCTGCTGCGATGATAAGGAAACCGTTGAAGTCATCCGCAATACGTTTGAAAAAGACGGGTACCTGTGCGATACGCACACAGCGGTCGCGGTCGGCGTTTACGAGCAGTATTTGAAAGAGACCGGCGACAACACGCCCGCCGTCATTGCTTCCACTGCAAGCCCGTATAAATTCCCGGACAGCGTGCTCGACGCGTTCGATTGCGAAAAGCCCGCAGATCCGTTTGCGGAGGCCGAGCTGCTCGCGAAGCTTTCAAACACAAAGATCCCTGCGCCAATCACAGCGTTAAGGACGAAGCCCGTCCGCTTTGAAAACACCTGCGCCGCTGCCGATATGGCAGATTTTGTGCGCGAAACGGTCAGAGTGTAAAATGGCGCTGTACGCGATCGCCGATCTGCACCTTTCCCTTGGTACAGATAAGCCGATGGATGTGTTCCGCGGCTGGGAAAACTATGTGGAGCGGCTGGAGAAAAACTGGCGCGCCCTCGTTACCGAAGAGGATACCGTCGTCATCGCCGGGGATATTTCCTGGGGCATGCGGCTGGAAGAGACCGGAAAGGATTTCGCGTTCATCGAAAGTCTGCCGGGCAAAAAGCTATTGTTAAAAGGCAACCACGATTACTGGTGGTCCACGCGCAACAAGATCGAGACATTCTTTGCGCAAAAGGGCTTCAAAACGATGCAGCTCGTGTTCAACTCCGCCGAGCGTGTGGGGGACATTACGGTCTGCGGCACGCGCGGCTGGCTCTATAACGCCGAAACGGCAGAGGATAAAAAATCGTCGCGCGCGAAAACGGGCGTCTCATCGCGTCCTTAAACGCCGCAAAAGCCCTCGGCGGCACACCCGTCGTGTTCCTGCATTACCCGCCGGCGTACGATACCGCACAGTGCCGGGAATTGCTGGATACGATGCAGGCATACGGCGTAAAGGAGTGCTACTACGGGCACATTCACGGCGATCACGCCGCAAAAAAGGCGCCGCTTGGTGAATATGGGGCATAAAATGCACCTTGTCTCGTGTGATTATATCCGTTTCACCCCGAATTGGTGCGAAAGACGCAGAAATCGGCTGAATTTTTAACAAATTATAAATATCAAAAATTCAAAGGTTTGTCTGGAATATTCGGCACAGGTGTGCTATAATGTCAAAAGGTATCGCGCATTACGGGTATATCCGCCCGCGTGTTCCAAATAAAATTGTAATTTAATTTTTGAGAGGATAGAAGGAAATGAACTTAAAGGCAACCAACAAAACCGAAACCAACAAGTATGAGCTGGAGGTCGAAATCTCCGCTGAAGATTTCAACAAAGCACTCTCCGAGGTCGCAAAGACCGAGGGCAAGAAGATGTCTGTTCCGGGCTTCCGCAAGGGTCATGCTCCGAGATCCGTCATCGAGAAGATGTACGGCGAAAACGTGTTCTTTGAAGCTGCTGTGGACAAGCTCTATCGCCCGGCTATGCAGGACGCTATCGAAGCTTCCGGTCTGGAAGTCATCGCGGTTTCCAATGCGGACGTTACCTCCGTTTCCCGCGAGAACGGCATCGAGCTGAAGCTCACCGTTGTTGTGAAGCCGGTGATTACCATTGAAGGCTACAAGGGCATCGAGGCTACGAAGAAGAATGTCGAAGTTACGGATGAAGACGTCAGCGCAGAGCTCGTAAAGGTTCAGGACAGAAACTCCAGAATGGTCGACGTCGATAACAGAGGCGCGCTTACGGGCGACACCGCAGTCATCGATTTCGAGGGCTTCTGCGACGGCAAGGCTTTCGAGGGCGGCAAAGCGGAAGGCTTCGAGCTTTCCCTCGGCTCCGGTCAGTTTATCCCGGGCTTTGAAGATCAGGTCGTCGGCCATGAAGTCGGCGACGAGTTCGAGATCAGCGTGAAGTTCCCGGAGGACTATCAGGCAGAAGAGCTCAAGGGCAAGGACGCGACCTTCAAGATCAAGCTGCACCAGATCAAGCGCAAGGAGCTCCCGACCCTCGACGATGAGTTCGCAAAGGACGTAAGCGAGTTCGATACGCTCGACGAGTACAAGAACAGCCTCCGCGAGAAGCTGCAGAGCGACCGCGAGAAGCAGGAAGAGATGAACGTTGAGAACCAGATCTTTGATGCACTCATCGAGAAGGTACAGGGCGAGATTCCGGAAGAGATGTACGAGCAGGAAGTTGAGGAGAGCATCAACAACTTCGCATACCGCCTCCAGTCTCAGGGACTGAACCTCGAGACCTATCTCAAGTACACCGGCATGGACGTCAACGCCATCAAGGAGCAGTTCAGACCGCAGTCCGAGAAGCAGCTTAAGCTGAGACTC
>ENA-OQHN01000561-OQHN01000561.1-human-gut-metagenome-genome-assembly--contig:-NODE-561-length-12637-cov-2.125819_pt1 | contig 12637 bp, 15 predicted proteins | sample MGYA00242564_ERZ504721 | MGnify/ENA primary metagenome ERZ504721 (study PRJEB26092, sample SAMD00036212) | human gut metagenome | host: Homo sapiens | study: EMG produced TPA metagenomics assembly of...
GTTACACACCCCCCTTTATGACAGAATTATGAATCTTTATAAACATTTTTGCAAAGGGCTTGACAGCAAGGGCAAAAACGGTTATAATGGTCTTAGCACTCAGGAACAAGGAGTGCTAAACAAACAAAAGCAATACAAAAAGGAGGCAGGCGCTATGACGATGGATGCACGCAAGCAACGGGTCTTGCAGGCAATCGTGGCGCTGTATGGCCTTGAGGGCGAGCCGGTGGGCAGCAGCGTGCTGGCAAACTACTTTGATATGGCAGTGTCCAGCGCAACGCTGCGCAACGAGATGGCGGCGCTGACAAAGCTGGGTCTGCTGGAGCAGCCCCACACCAGCGCAGGCCGTGTGCCCAGCGCCAAGGGCTACCGGTATTATCTGGACAACCTGCTGACCGATGATCAGCCGCTGGACCGCGTTACCGCGCCCGGGTGGATGCGGTGTTCGCCAGCCTAGACCATGAGCCGGAAAAGCTGGCACAGGGTGCCGCCAAGGCGCTGGCCGCCATCAGCGGCTGCACCGCCGCCGTCAGCACCCCCTGCGCCGAGGATCTGTGCATTGCCCATTACGAGGTGGTGCAGGTGGGCCGCAGCGCAGCCGCTGTGCTGGCTGTGACCACTGCCGGTTATGTCCGCACCCGTGTGGCGCGGGTCCGCACCGGTCTTTCCCGGGAAAATGCAGCTGCCCTTGCGGCGCTGCTCAACCGCAACCTTACCTTTGTGGCACCGGTGGATCTTTCCACCCGGATGCTCAGCGAGCTGTGTGGCCAGATCGCACCGGAGCTTGTGCCGGTGGTCAGCGCCGCAGCCGCAATTTTGCAGGACAGCGTAAAGCCCCATGTATTTCTGGGCGGCGAGCAGTACCTGCTGGACTGGCCGCAGCTGGACGGCCGGGTGGGTGATATCCTTACCCTGCTGAACGACGAGGAACAGGCCGCAAGCCTGATCGCACCCCCGGAAAACCGCAGCGAAAGCGTGCTGCTGGGCGAGGATCTGGAACCGCAGATCCCCGGGCTGTGCATCGTGAGCGACCGGTATCTGGTAGGCGGCGGGCTGTGGGGCTCCATTGCCCTGATCGGCCCCACCCGGATGCCCTTCCAGAAGCTGATGCCCCTGCTGCACGAGTTTGCAGACCAGCTGGGCGAGGGCATGAGCGGCAAACGAAAAGACACCCCGCAGACTGCCGTACCACGGCGGACTGTGATCTATAAGGAGGATCTGGAATGAGCGAAGAAGCAAAGAACACGGTGCCCGGGACCGAGCAGCCGGAAACTGCCCCCGAGGAAAAGACCGCTGCCGCAGCGCCCGAACAGGCTGCTGCCGAAGCTGCCACCGAAGAGGACAAGAAGAAGGACGGCGGCTGGTTCAACAAGAAGGCCCGGGAGATGGAAGCCGTTAAGGCAAAGCTGGATGCAGCGGAAAAGAACGCTGCACAGGCCAAGGATCAGCTGCTGCGCATGGCTGCCGAGTACGACAACTACCGCAAGCGCTCCACCCGCGAGGCCGATCAGAAGTTTGGCGACGGTGTTTCCCATGCAGTGGAAAAGATCATCCCCATTCTGGATACGCTGGATATGGCTGCCAACGCCCCCACCACTGACGAGAACTACAAAAAGGGCGTGGTCATGACGCTGGATAAGGCGGCAAAGGCACTGGAAGCCCTCCATGTGGAGGAGATCGAGGTGCTGGGCAAGCCCTTTGACCCCAACTTTATGAATGCTGTGCAGCAGATCCCCGCCCCCGATGGGCAGGAGAGCGGCACCGTGATCACGGTTTACCAGAAGGGCTACAAGCTGGGCGATAAGATCGTCCGCCATGCCACCGTTGTTGTGGCAGAGTGATTTTGCAAGACCCCCGCAGGGGTTTTCAAATATAACATCCGCTTGGTAACATTTGAGCATCACATAAACAAAAAACGTTCTGAATTTGAGAGGAGCTTTCATTATGAGTAAGATCATTGGTATCGACCTTGGTACTACCAACAGCTGCGTGGCTGTTATGGAGGGCGGCGAGCCCGTTGTTATCGCTAACTCTGAGGGTGCACGCACTACCCCGTCTGTTGTCGGATTCACCAAGACCGGCGACCGTCTGGTGGGTCAGGTCGCAAAGCGCCAGGCCATCACCAACCCTGAGAACACGGTGGCTTCCATCAAGCGTTATATGGGCACCGACCACAAGGTGACCCTGAACGGCAAGGAGTACACTCCCCAGCAGGTCAGCGCTATGATCCTGCAGAAGCTGAAGGCAGATGCTGAGGCTTATCTGGGCGAGACTGTCACCGATGCAGTCATCACCGTTCCTGCATACTTCAACGACAGCCAGCGTCAGGCAACCAAGGACGCAGGCACCATTGCCGGCCTGAACGTCAAGCGTATCATCAACGAGCCCACTGCCGCATCTCTGGCATACGGCATCGATAAGGAAGAGGACCAGAAGATCATGGTCTACGACCTGGGCGGCGGCACCTTCGATGTCTCCATCATCGAGATGGGCGACGGCGTGACCGAGGTTCTGGCCACCAACGGTGATACCCACCTGGGCGGCGATGACTTCGACCAGCGCATCATCGACTGGATGGCAGAGGATTTCCAGAAGGAAAACAACATTGACCTGCGCAAGGATAAGATGGCTGCACAGCGCTTGAAGGAAGCTGCTGAAAAGGCAAAGATCGAGCTGTCCAGCGCCACTTCCACCAACATCAACCTGCCGTTCATCACCGCTGACGCCAACGGCCCCAAGCACTTGGATATGACCCTGACCCGCGCAAAGTTCAACGAGCTGACCGCTGATCTGGTCGATCGCACCATGACCCCCGTGCGCAAGGCTCTGCAGGATGCAGGTCTGCGCGCTTCCGACCTGAAGAAGGTCCTGATGGTCGGTGGTTCCACTCGTATCCCCGCTGTCTACGATGCCGTGAAGAAGGAACTGAACTGCGAGCCCTTCAAGGGCATCAACCCCGATGAGTGCGTGGCTGTCGGTGCTGCTATTCAGGGCGGCGTTCTGAACGGCGAGAAGAAGGGTCTGCTGCTGCTGGATGTCACCCCGCTGAGCCTCGGCATTGAGACTCTGGGCGGCGTGTGCACCAAGATCATCGACCGCAACACCACCATCCCCACCCACAAGAGCCAGGTGTTCTCCACCGCAGCCGATAACCAGCCCTCTGTTGAGGTCAACGTGCTGCAGGGCGAGCGTGAGTTTGCCCGCGACAACAAGAGCCTGGGTGTGTTCCATCTGGACGGCATTGCTCCGGCTCCCCGTGGCGTGCCTCAGATCGAAGTTACCTTCGATATCGATGCCAACGGCATTGTGAAGGTCAGCGCTAAGGATCTGGGCACCGGCAAGGAGCAGAACATCACCATCACCGCTTCCACCAATATGTCCAAGGAGGACATCGACAAGGCTGTGAAGGAAGCTGAGCAGTTTGCTGCCGATGATAAGAAGAAGCGTGAAGAGGTCGATATCCGCAACGGTGCCGACCAGATGGTGTTCCAGACCGAGAAGATGCTGAAGGAGAACGGCGACAAGCTGCCCGCAGACGTGAAGAGCGATGCCGAGGCAAAGCTTGCTGACCTGAAGACCGCTGTCCAGTCCGGCAACGTGGACGACATCAAGGCAAAGCAGGAAGCCCTGAGCCAGGTGTTCGAGAAGATGTATCAGGCAGCCGCTGCCGCACAGCAGGCCGCCGGTGCACAGCCCGGTGCTGACGCAGGCGCAACCAACGAAAAGCCCAACGATGATGGCGTTGTGGATGCCGACTTCAAGGAAGTCTAAGTTTGACACAAAGCGCTGTGTCCGGCCAAACCGGCGGGCACACGCGCAATAGAGCAAAAGCCGCTCCGGTTTAGGCCGGAGCGGCTCTTGCTGGTTTATAGAGTGAGGAACCGACCGGGGCGTTACCCGGGAGGGCGTTCCCGGAGAGGTGAGTGGATATGGCACAGGAAAAGCGTGATTATTACGAAGTGCTGGGGGTATCCAAGGGCGCAAGCGATGCCGAGATCAAAAAGGCATACCGCAAGCTTGCCATGAAGTACCACCCGGACTATAACCCCGGCGATAAGGACGCCGAGGCAAAGTTCAAGGAGATCAACGAAGCAAACGAGGTGCTTTCGGACCCGAAGAAGCGCCAGCTGTACGACCAGTACGGCTTTGCCGGTGTTGACCCCACTTATGCAGCACAGAACGGCGGCGGCCCCGGCGGCTTTAGCGGTTTTGGCGGCGACGGTGTGGACTTGGGCGACATTTTTGGCGATATCTTCGGCGGCGGCTTTGGCGGCTTCGGCGGCTCGTCCCGTCAGGCAAACCCCAACGCCCCCCGCAAGGGTCAGGACATCCGGGTGCGCATCACCCTGAGTTTTGACGAGGCCGTGCACGGCTGCAAGAAGAACATTACCATCACCCGCCAGCAGGAGTGTACTGAGTGCCACGGCTCCGGCTGCGCCGCCGGTACCAGCCCCGAGACCTGCCCGGACTGCGGCGGACGCGGCTTTGTCATCCGCCAGCAGCGCACCCCCTTTGGCGTGATGCAGACCCAGCAGCCCTGCTCCCGCTGCGGCGGCAAGGGCAAGCTGGTAAAGAACCCCTGCAAGGTCTGCCACGGCAGCGGCAAGGTGGCTACCAAAAAGACGCTGGAGGTGTCCATCCCCATGGGCATCGACGACGACCAGAGCTTTGCACTGCGCGGCATGGGCGATGCCGGTACCAACGGCGGCCCCGCCGGTGACGTCATCGTCATGGTCAGCGTGCGCCCCAGCGAGGTGTTCCAGCGCGACGGCTACGATGTATGGGTCACCGTGCCCATCACTTACAGTCAGGCGGTGCTGGGCGACAGCGTCACCGTGCCCTCCATTGACGGCAAGGTGGAGTACACCGTGCCCGAGGGCACCCAGAGCGGCACCACCTTCCGCCTGCGCGGCAAGGGTATCCAGTACCTGAACGGCCGTGGCCGCGGCGATATGTACGTCAAGTGCGAGGTGGAGATCCCCAAAAAGCTGAACAAGGCGCAGCGCGATGCCCTGAAAAAATTTGAGGGTACGCTGAAAGAAGAAAACTACGAAAAGCGTAAGGGCTTCTTCAAAAAGCTGAAGGATATGTTCAACGCATAAGGTATGAAATCCCCTGAGCTGCCGGGAACAGCAGTTCAGGGGATTTTTGTTTTTGCTGCAAATTTTACGTTGAATTTTACAACAAGATGCGTTATACTAAAACTGAAAGGAGTGGATAATATGCCGAATATTAAACCGATCTCTGATTTGCGAAATTATAACGAGGTATTGCGGGATGTGGAGGAAAGGCTCGCCGGTCTTTCTGACCAAGAACGGCCGCGGAAAATATGCCATTGTGGAACTGCGTGATTATGAGAAAGCACAGGCAACGATCCGTCTGATGAGTGAGATCGCAAAAGGTCGCCGCTCCGGGGAAGAGAAAGGCTGTCTGACCAGTGAAGAAATGAGGGCGCATTTCCGTGCAAGAGCAAATGAAAAATAAGATCTTATACACAGACGAGGCACGCTGTGATTTGGATTCGATCTGGGATTATATTGCACTTGATCTGCAAAATCAGCAGGCGGCGGAAAGACTTGTCAATAAAATCATGGACAGAGTAGATCAGCTGGAAGATTTTGCGGAGAGCGGAATGCTGCTTTCATCCATATCGGAAGTAATAGGAGAAGAACGGTTCCTTGTATGCGAGAACTATTTGATTTTTTACCATACCGGAAAATCGGTGGTCACGGTCGACCGTGTACTCTATGGCCGCAGGGACTATCTGAGCGTGTTGTTTGATAAAACAAGGGAAGAACCTTTGGAAGAGGATTCTTTGCCGGAAGAATGAGCATAAAAACAGCGGAGGCGCTGCCCTTTCGGGCAGCGCCTCCGCCTGCTTTGTTCTTTGGTGTACTCCGAGCCGGTCTTATGAGATAAGATGGATCAGAGCAGGATGATCGCTGCGTTGATGACCAGACCGACACCAGAAGCGGTTGAAGTGACGAACCATGCAGCGCAGGCGAGGTCGCGGATGGTGTTGGCAGTGCTCTTCTCCATATCAGTAGCCAGAGCATCCAGACCCTTCTCCATCCAAGTGTTGGGGTTCTTACGGCGGTAGTCGCGGACAGCGGTCACGCCTTTGAACCAGCCGTACGGAGGAATCAGCCAGCACAGCAGAGCCTCAGACATGGTAGCAGTAGCGCCGCCTTCGGTGTAGGTCATTTCCTCAGTGGACAGGACGTTGTAATACGCGGGCATCATCATTTTTTCCATAATAACACTCCTTTTGAAACAAAGCTATCCAAAACGGTGCACCCAAAAACGCACCGCTTTTTCTGAATAAAGGGTCTCAGCGCACGACCAGCAGAATGGCGCTCAGGGGAGCCAGTGCCACCACCATGATGGTGGAAACGGCATCCCGCACAAAGTTGCCGGCGGATTTGCCCATATCGGCGGCAAGGGCATCGGTGGCGCGGCCCATCACGGTAAAGAAGTTGCCGTCCTTGTTGCCGTCCTGCTGCAGCCATGTGCGTGCCTGCTTGATGCCCCAGATGTAGCTGGAGGCCAGCACCACAGCACCTACGACCGTTGCGGCAGTAGTGGCGAGACTGGCAGCATCATCCACTGCGCCGCCGCCGGTGGTATAGGTCATTTCTTCGTTGGAAAGTACCGCATAATCTGCGGGATAATTCATCTTTTTCATCATCAATACTCCTTTGTCAAAGGGAAATGCCGCATTGCATCCCGATCCCCCGGGCGTCTATACCCAAAGGCTGATAGAGCATTGTTCTCTATATGGCCATTCTACAACAGTGGTCGGATTTTATCAAGGGGTTTTGGCACATCTGTGCAAAAATCTGGCGGGACGCATGAAATTGCGGCTATAAATTTGTGAAAATAGACTGCAATAATTTAGGCTTTTGGCTGTTTAGCCCTGTACCCCGGCGCGGTAGAGGTAGGGGTCGCTCTTGAAGCTGTCAAAGTTGTACAGCACAAGGATCTGGTCGTAGCCGTTATCGGCGATCAGCTTGTCCAAGCCGTAGTTGTAGTTGCGGAAGTCCACCACATCGATGTCGGCGTAGTTGGCGGTCAGGTAGGGTACAAAGCAGTTGGCGTAGCTGTCCTTGATGACAAGGATGCGCCCGCTGCCGTTGCCCTGCACCCGGCTTAAACCGTTGTTGCCGTGCAGGAACATGGCGTATTTATCATAAACGGAGAGCTTATCTGTGTCGTACAGGCCGGTGGTCTGCCCCTCGGTGGGCTGGCCTGCCGCCGTTACGTTCCATACCGTCAGGGTGTTGGCAAGGTCGTAGTAGGTGATCACGTCCGGCACGGCGTTCCATGTGCGCGCCTTGGCGTAGTGGGTGCCGTAAAAACCGTTGGCAGTCAGCGCAGTGTGGGCGGCGGTATCAAAGGGGGTAAGGCCAAGGGTCTGGCACAGCTGGCTGTAAGCGTAGTAGGCGCCAAGGCTCGTCCAGTGGTGGTCGGTGCGGTAATAAATATACTCGCTCTTGTGGGCGGTAAGGGTGGGGCGCACGTCCACAAAGCTGCCGCCGGCCGCCTGCACCGCAGCGGAAAGCTGGTCAAGGTAGCCGTCCTCGTCCAGCAAAGGAGCGTTTGCGGGCACGTTTTCTTTATAGATATCGCTGGCGGCGGGTGCCAGCAGCACATTCACCTTGCCCGGGTAGCGCTGGCACAGGCTGGTGAGCGCTGCGGTGTTTTTGGGCAGGGTGCGCTCCTCGCTGGAAAGCAGCCCGTAAGTGCGGGGGAACATCATGTGCTCTTTGCCCAGCAGGATGCCGCCGTTCTGCTGCTTTTGCAGCAGAGTGGTCTCCACCACGCTCTGCAGGCTGATCCACTGGTCGCGCCCCGCCACCTGATCCTTGACGTATTTGGTGTAGGCAGTAAAGTAGCTGTTCAGCCCCTTGGCGGTGAACTGGGTCAGCGCCGGGCGCTGGCTCAGGGTGGTGTTCTCCAGCTCGCTGTAACTGCGGTCCGGGGTGACCATATCCAGCGCGAACAGCCCGATGAAAAACAGGCTGAACACCACCAGCACCGGGTAGTGCAAAAGGGAGGAGGTCTTTTTCTCGTGTTTGGACATCTTCCCGCCTCCTTAAAAGTTAAAGTACAGGAACGGGCTGTTGGTGCTGCCCACCACATAGGCGGTGGAGACAACCAGCAGCGTCAGGATGGCGGCGCAGCGGGTGACCACGTTTTTGCGCAGCACGTCCCACAGCTTTTCGATCAGCGGGGTGCAGCACACCACGCTTACCGCCAGCAGCACGCCGTAGTTCCGCAGGAAATACAGCGGCGACACCCCACCGGAGGGGACAAAGAGCTTTTGGAACAGCAGCCCGAAGGATACGCCGGTGTCGTTGCCCACGAACATCGCCCAGCCCACCACCACGAGGAACAGGGTGTAGAAATGCGGCCACACCCTGCCTTTTTTCAGGTAGGGCAGCAGGAACAGCTTTTCAGCCGCCAGCAGCACAAAGTAGTAAAGACCCCAGCAGATAAAGTTCCAGTTCGCGCCGTGCCAGATGCCGGTGAGCAGCTCCACGATGAACAGGTTCAAGATCTGCCGCTTGAGCCCCTTGCGGTTGCCGCCCAGCGGGATATACACATACTCGCGGAACCAGCCGGACAGGGTCATGTGCCAGCGCCGCCAGAACTCGGTGATGGAAGCGGAGATATAGGGGTAGTTGAAGTTTGCGGGGAAGTCGAAGCCCAGCATCTTGCCCATGCCGATGCCCATCAGGGAGTAGCCGGAAAAATCGAAGTACAGCTGCAAACTGTAGGCGATGATGCCCAGCCACACCAGCGGGGTGGAGGCGTTTGCCAGACCCACAAAGGTAGTGGAGGGGCTGTCAGCCACCCCGATGATGTCCGTCCACAATGCGCCCACGGCGTCCGCCAGCAGCACCTTTTTGGCAAGACCGAAGGTGAACAGGGTCATGCCCTCTTCAATTTGCTTGAGGTTATAGCGGTGCTTGTAGACGTGCAGCTGGTCGGAGACGTCCCGGTACTTGACGATAGGCCCCGCGATGAGCTGCGGGAACATGACCACATAAGCGCCGAAATCAATGATGTTGCGCTCGGCTTTTTACATCCCGGCGGTAGACGTCGATGGAGTAGGAAAGGGTCTGGAAGGTGTAAAAGCTGATGCCCAGCGGCAAAGTGCCGATGCCTTGTATCTCGGCAAAGGCGGTGCCCAGCAGGGCGTTTGCGCTGCGCAGCACAAAGTTTGCGTACTTGAAGTAGAACAACATCCCCAAGCTGCCGACAAGCGCCACCAGCAGAAAGAAGCGGCGCAGCGCGGGCTTTGCATCAAAATGTTCGATGGCAAGGCCGCTGAGATAGTTGATGAGGATAAGCGCCACCATGACCGGGAAAAAGCGCACCTCGCCCCAGCAGTAGAACACCAGACTGCATAAAAACAGCACGGTGTTCTTGAGTTTTGCGGGGGCAAGATAGTACAGCGCCAGCGTGATGGGCAGAAAACGGAATAGGAAGATGATGGTGCTGAAAACCAAGGGGTCAGCCTCCTTTTTTACACGGAATTACAGACTAGCCTTCCCCCGGTCGGGGGAAGGTGGCATGACGGATGCGGGCGCAGCTTCAGCAGAAATACCCCTCATCAGGGGCTTTCTACTGAAAAAAGCCGATGCCGCAGATGGCACCGGCTCAGAAGGTCAGATTCAGCTGTTCAGGGCGCTGTCCACAGCACTGTTCAGGTCTGCGGAGCACGCGTTGGAGGCGATCACCATGACCACACGGTCGCCCTTGGAGGAGATGATGGCGTTTTCCACGTTGCTCTGTGCCTGTGCAAACTCGGCGTAGTTGCCGTAGAAAGCCACCTGATCCTGCTTGTAGCTCTCCAGCGCGGTCACCACGTCCCTGTGCCTTGCCGGAAGCAGCTTCCACCACCAGCACAAGGCCGGCGTCGCCGTTGTCATTGCTCTTCACACCCTTGTAGGCGGCTACGTCCTCAGCCTTCAGGCCGAAGTCGTACTCGATGTTCATGGCGGCGATCTCGAACTGGTTGGAGATGGGGTTGGCGTTCAGCAGGGTCTCGAACGGTGCGTTCAGGGCATCGGTGCTGTTGTCCTCGCCCAGCGGGATGCTGGAGGCCTGGCTCAGCACAGTGGAGGCAGGCTCAGAAGACGCGGCAGAAGAAGCAGTAGAACCGGAAGAAGAACCGCAGCCGGCCAGCAGAGCACAGCTCAGGGCCAGAGAAGCAGCGGTCAGAATGATTTTAGCACGAAGTTTCATGGATTATTCCCTCTTTTATCAGTTTTACACCGGTTCGCCCACGCGGAAGAGTTTCCGACAACGAACCATTGTTATCTTACCATATCAAAGCCCGAATTGCAAACGACAGGCAGAAGATTTTACGGTTTCTTCACCAGCGCTTTGCCGCTCAGCCCGCGATCTGCTGCAGGGCGGCGATATAGTCCTCAAAGCACAGGCCGCTGGCGTTGATCTTTGCGGCGTTTTCCACGCCCACATAGCGCCAGTGCCAGGGCTCATAGGTGATCTCGGTCTTCTCCTCGGCCCCCCTTGGGGTAGCGCAGGATGAACCCGTACTCCCCGGCGTGCTGGCAGAGCCAGCGGAAGGCAGCCGTGTTCTCAAAGCCCTCGTCCAGGCCGGTGTGCTCGGGGCTGTTCAGGTCTGCAGCCAGGCCGCAGTTGTGCTCGGAGTAGCCCGGCGGGTTGACAACGGCGGCGGCCATTTCCTTCGCCTTGGCATCGTCATAGCCCTGCTGCTTATAATAGTTGGTCTTTTTCTCGTAGAGGCTGGTCTGGTAGGACACGCTGCGGTAGCCGCTCTGCATCCAGACGGTCACATTTTCCGCAGCAGCAGCCTTCTGCAGCTCCAGAAAGGCATTGCAGGCCACGGTCTGCAGGGTCTTGTTCACTGCGGTCTTGGAGCCGCACTCGGCGGTCTCAAAGGTGTAGTTTTCCGGCATCTTATTGGTGTGGTTCACAAGGATCATCAGCGGGTCGGCCAGCATGGCGCGGGGCCTCGTCGGCGGTGAGGCCAAGGGCGTTGGCAGGCGCAGCGGTGTTCTCGGCGGAGCTCACAGTGGAATCGGCGATGCTCTGGGCCGGCATGGAGATGGCGGACGCCGCCGAAGCGCTGGGGACGACGGCATGGCGGGTGAGCAGGAAGGAGACGCCGCCTGCGGCGACGCAGAGCATCACGGTAAGGCCGGCCACCCGGCGGATGGCGCGGCTGCGTCTGCGGCGGCGCACCTCGGCGCGGGTGAGGCGCCGGCGGTGAGGATGAGGAGCGGAGGGATTCATAATGGACCTTCTTTCTTGTTAAGGGTGTGTATATTTTTGCACACAGGCGGACATCCTATTCCCGGGAGGCGAACAGGATGAAAATGTCGGCTGAGGAATACGGGCGCAGGGTGCGCCGGGTCGGCCCGCCCTCGCCGCTGGGCGGGGACTGCCTCTGGGCGTTTGGCGTGGGCGGCGGTATCTGCCTGCTGGGCGAGGTGCTGCGCGGGTGGTATCTGACCATGGGGCTCGACAAAGAGCTGGCCGGGACGCTCACCAGCTGCACGCTGGTGGCGCTGTCGGCATTGCTGACGACGCTGGGCCTCTACCAGAAGCTGGCTGCGAAAGCGGGCGCAGGCACCCTCGTGCCCATCACGGGCTTTGCCAATGCGGTGGTCAGTGCGGCCATCGAGTTCAAGACCGAGGGCCGTGTGCTGGGGACCGGCGCGAAGATGTTCATCATCGCCGGGCCGGTCATCGTATACGGTACGCTGGCGGCGGTTCTCTACGGCAGCGTTTACTGGCTGCTGCAGTAAAAGTTCCTCTGCCAAGGATACGCATAAGGAAGTGCGGAAATTGCACTTTCACACTAAAATTCAGTATACCACAAAAAACAGATAAAATCAGCCCCATAAAGGAGGAAACTGTGATGGCTGCACGACACGGAGACACTCTTTTGTTCCCGACGCCGCCCGTCGTGGCGGCTCATGCGGCCATCGGCGGCAAAAAGGAGGGCGAAGGCCCCCTTGCCGCCTGTTTCGACGAGCTGAGCGCCGACAATTTTTCGGCCAGTCCAACTGGGAGGCCGCCGAGAAAGAAATGGCCCTGCGGGCGGCGCGGCTCTGCCTCAAAAAGGCTGAGACGACGCCGGATAAAGTCAGCCTCGCGCTGGCGGGCGACTTACAGGCCCAGTGTACCGCGTCCAGCTACGCCCTGCGGGAGCTGGGCATCCCCTTTGTCGGCCTCTTCGGGGCCTGCAGCACGATGGCCGAGGCGCTGGGCCTCGGCGCGGCGCTGTGCAGTGCAGGCATGGCCGACGGCCTGCTGGCTATGACGTCCAGCCATTTCTGTGCGGCAGAGCGTCAGTTCCGTACGCCGCTGAGCTACGGCGCTGTCCGAACGCCCACCGCCCAGTGGACGGCTACGGCGGCGGGTGCCTGCCTGCTGCGGCCCGCCGGTGAGGGTGTGCAGCTCTGCGCCGCCACCTTCGGACGGGTGCAGGACTATAAAATAAAAGACATCAACAACATGGGTGCGGCTATGGCCCCCGCTGCCGCCGCGACCCTTTTGCGCTATCTGAAGGACACCGGCAGCGCCCCGGCGGACTTCGACCGCATCTACACCGGCGACCTCGGCCATGTGGGCAGCC
>ENA-OQHN01000562-OQHN01000562.1-human-gut-metagenome-genome-assembly--contig:-NODE-562-length-12627-cov-6.422560_pt1 | contig 12627 bp, 17 predicted proteins | sample MGYA00242564_ERZ504721 | MGnify/ENA primary metagenome ERZ504721 (study PRJEB26092, sample SAMD00036212) | human gut metagenome | host: Homo sapiens | study: EMG produced TPA metagenomics assembly of...
ATTCCTCTACATTATATCCCAAGTCCACCGGGAGGCAGCCGTTCTTGGTAGGTGTCCATATTTTAGGTCCTTCGCCGTATAAAAAGAAATCGTTCGCCGTAAAGAACTTCTTCAAGTCCGAAGCAACAATCCGGGCTTCCTCCTTGAAGTCCGGGCGGTCGAACATCTCTCCGAGAGCCTGCAAGGCATACGTCACCGGAAGCGGAATAGTTCACATTGTTCAGGCGCTTCATACTCCCCTGCATACGGCGGCTGTACATCTGCGGATTCTTCATCATGAATTCGCCGGCTTCCAACAACTGCTCTTTCCAATGGTTACGCGTAGAGTCATCCAGCAGATGCCCGTGGTAATGCACTGCCTCATACAGAGCAATAGCGGCGAATACGGTAGTCCCGCTCCAATCGGATACGTGTACATCGTTCATCCAGGAGCCGTCCGGACGGTGCACGTTCTCCATCCATTTCATCAGTTTCTTGGCGGCAAGCAGATATTTGTCATTGCCGGTTTTGTCTGCCAGATACATCAGAGGAAGAACCGTGTCTCCTATCCGTCCGTGAATGCGGGCACAGGCGGGACACAGAATACCGCCGTCGAGCGACGGATGCAGCCCTTCGCATTGGTAGGCCAGCAGAGCATCCACCCACTCCACCAGCAGTTTCTCCGCATCATTGCGCAAGGAGTTGTCTGAATAAACGGGATTTCCGGCACATACACGTCCCGAGAAAGAAAGCACAAACGCAATCACTATAAAAACGATGTTTCTCATACCATTATACACTATTAGATTTATTTTTCAAAAGTAAGACATTCCGGTAATATAGCGTCCTTATTTTCTCCAATACACCGCAACATACGTTTACCGGTTCTGCAATTTTGTTGAATCTTCATCAATTTTGTTGAAAACCTGCATGCCAAAACAATATTAGCAGCTTTTTAAACACATCAGGCATGCTTATCAGAACAAATGCCCTACCTTAGCAACCACTACTGAAAAACCGATATAACATGTAAAACTAACATTTAATATAGCATGAAAAACTTATCTCTACTCATGTGTACCGCTTTCTGCGGGCTGCATACCGCCCAAGCGGATGCGGCAGACAACAAGAAAAACGAAAGGCCCAATATTCTCTGGCTCACCTTCGAAGATACCAGTGCTTACGAATTCGGCTGCTACGGCAACAAGGATGTGCACACCCCCAATGCAGACAGTCTGGCTGCCCGCGGCATACAATTCATGAACGCATGGTCGGTGGCCCCGCAAAGTTCGGCCGCACGCTCATCGCTCATTACGGGTTGCTACTCCTCGACCTACGGAATGGATGTCCATCCGGTTCCATACGACACCCCGGCAAACATCTTCTTCCCGCAATGGCTGCGTGAAGCCGGATATTACTGCACCAACAACAGCAAGACACACTACAACTCCACCACGGACAACAAAAGCTGCTGGGACGAATGTACGAGAGAAGCCTCTTACAACAGCCCGAAGCGTGGTAAAGACCAGCCTTTCTTTGCCGTATACAATACGGTGACCTCGCACATGGGACGTATCCGCACCTTCCATACCGACGGACGGCGAGATTACACCCAAGAGGGCATTTATCCGGAACTGCTCACCCTACCTGCCTACGTGCCCGACCTGCCCGAAGTACGTTCCGACTATGCCGGCCATCTAGAAGCCGTGCAGGATGTGGACACATGGTTGGGGTTCTTCCTGAAAGACCTGAAAGAAAAAGGACTGGACGACAACACGATTATCTTCTTCTTCAGCGACCACGGCGGTTGCGTTCCACGCGGCAAAGGCTATCTGTATGAAAGCGGTCTGGAAGTGCCCCTGATAGCTTACTTCCCGCCCAAGTGGCAACACCTGGCGGGAGAAAAAGCATCCGGCAAAGATTATTCTTTGGTCAACTTCACAGACTTGGGACCTACCGTACTTAGTCTTGCAGGCGTAAAACCGCCCAAACACATGCAGGGAAAGGCATTGTTCGGGAAGTACGCGTCCGATGAAAAGCGTGAAATCCAGTTCGCACTGGCGGCCAACCAACTGCACCACTTCATGCCGGTACGTGCCGCAACCGACGGACGTTTCAAATACATCCGCAGCTACATACCCTACCGTCAGTTTGCCCTGCGCAATTACTACCAATGGGGCATGCCGTCCAACAAAGCATGGGACAAGCTGGTTTTAGGCGGACATAACACCAACCCCGACTGGGCGCAGACGTTCAATGCCCATCCTGCCGAAATGCTGTTCGACCTTGAAAAAGACCCCGGTGAACTGCACAACCTGTCCGACTCTCCCGAATACGCAGAAGTACTGGTAAAGATGCGTACAGCCCTTTCCAACCATATCCGCGCCACCAAAGACCTGGGTTTCTTCATACCCACCTCTCGCGAGAATGTGATATTGTATGACAAAGTACGTAAAGAGAAATACCCCTTGAACGAGCTGTACAACCTCGTAGAACTGGCAGGTACAGCCCATGCAGACGATGCTCCCGTATTCGAGAAAGCACTGTCCAGCCAATATCCCGAAATGCGCTATTGGGCGTCCGTCGGTTTGGCACAACTCGGAGCCAAAGGAGAATTGAAAACCTGTCCCGCACCTCTGCTTGCCTTGCTCAAGGATGCCGACCCCTACATAGCCTGCGAAGCCGCCTATGCCGCCGCTTATCTGGGAGAAACCGCCAAAGGCATCGAACGCCTGAATAATCCGGCAAAAGAAGCCGATAGAAAAATCGGTTATTCCCTGCTGGAATGCCTCTCTCTGGATACAGCCATGCAGCCCGCCATCCGCGTGCATCTGGCAGACCTGAAAGACAAAGCCGAAACACTTCCGCGCAAAGCAAACGAAGATGCCGGCCTCATGGCACGCGGCATTCTGGTCAATCTCGGTGAGATGGATATAAAGAACCTGCACGGTCCGGAGTCCTATAAAGCAGGCTTGAAACTGAATCACGGACGCAGACCCATGGTTCCGCTGCCAAACTGATGAAAATTGGATGTAGCTGAAAAGAGACCGGTGGTAAGTATCTTTGTTTTAACACAATACCGCCTTATGCCTGCGCCTTGAATTTGCGGAGCTGCCACACCAGCATCGTGCCCGCTATCAGACTGGCCAGCAAGTCGGAAATCGGCATACTGTACCAAACGCCTGCCACGCCGAAAAAACGAGGCAGAATTATCAGACAAGGCAGCAACACCATCATCTGGCGGGTAAGGGAAAGAAATATTGCCTTACTCGCCATTCCTATACTCTGGAAGAAGTTGGCGGTAACCATTTGAAAGCCTATAATGGGGAAAAACATCACCACAATGCGCAGGCCCTTTGCCGAAAGGGCAATCAGTTCGGCATCCGAAGTAAAGATACTCACCACCCAGTCAGAGAAGAGCATACCTACAATAAAGCCGAAAGTAGTGACGCAGGTTGCATAGATTATCGTCAGTTTCAGAGTCTTGATGACACGGGCATGCTGCCCGGCTCCGAAGTTATAGCCCGCAATGGGCTGCATTCCCTGGTTCAGTCCCATTACAATCATTACGATGATAAATACCAGCCGGTTGACAATGCCGAAAGCGCCGATAGCCAAATCGCCGCCATACTTTTTCAATCCCTGATTGATAAGGATTACGATGAAGCATGCCGCCATATTCATCAGGAACGGCGACATGCCGATAGCCAGTGAATCGAAGACTATCTTACGCTTCAAACGGAAAATACCGCGGTGAAAATGCAGCAGTTCGTCTTTATTGCTGAATATCCTGAGCTGCCATATCAATGATAGGACCTGCGCCACAATCGTGGCAATGGCCGCCCCGCGAATGCCCCAGCCGAAACCGTAGATGAACACCGGGTCGAGTATCGTGTTGATAATCACCGTGGCAATGGTGGCATACATCGCCTTCTGCGGATGCCCCGAAGAACGCAGCACCGCATTCAACCCCAGATAAAGATGCGTAACGGCATTGCCAAGAAGGATAATCTGCATATAATCGCGCGCATACCCCACAGTCTCGTCACTGCCGCCGAAGAAGTAAAGAATAGGGTCGAGGAATGCAATTACAACCACCGTAAAAGCCACACCCAGCAGAATATTCAGCACAAATACATTGCCCAGTACCCGCTGCGCCGTGTCATAGTCCTTCTGCCCGAGCTTGACGGAAATCAACGTAGCCGCTCCCACACCTACCAGCGAACCGAAAGCCGCTGCAAGGTTCATCAAGGGGAAAGTCAACGCCAGTCCCGAAATAGCCATTGTGCCCACACCGTGACCGATGAAGATACTGTCCACCATATTATATAAGGAAGATGCCGTCATGGCGATGATTGCCGGAACGGCGTACTGCATCAGTAATTTACCTATATTCTCCGTGCCAACGCTGTGGGTGATTTTTTGTCCTGCCATACATTTTTACCTGCTTTTTTCGAGGGCGCAAAGGTACTCAAAATTCGTCAGGTGAGCAAGTATCGCGTCCCGTCTTAAGGAAGAACCGCACTCTCTCCTACCGGAAGCGTATCAGAGACAGGGAAGAAAGCGTATCAAGCCCGACCCAAGGCTCCTTCTCCCGAGAACTTACCCGGCGATTATCCCACAACCTGCCACAGAGCACACGGAGCATACGGCGAATAAATTCCCCTAAAGGTTCGCTATCTGAAAAATGTTTCGTATTTTTGTCCCCAAATTGAGTGAATTATAGCGAAATGAACGTATTAGAACTAAGTGAACAAGAAATCATTCGTCGCAACAGCATGAATGAACTTCGCGCGATGGGTATCGAACCCTATCCCGCAGCAGAGTATGTAACCAACGCTTTCTCTACCGATATTAAAAAAGAATTCAAAGACGACGCCGAACCGCGCCACGTATCCGTAGCCGGACGCATCATGAGCCGCCGCGTCATGGGGAAAGCCTCTTTCATCGAATTACAGGACTCCAAAGGCCGTATCCAAGTATATATCACCCGCGATGACATCTGTCCGGGCGAAGACAAGGAAATGTATAATACCGTATTCAAACGCTTGCTCGATTTAGGCGACTTCATCGGTATCGAAGGCTTTGTATTCCGCACTCAGATGGGCGAAATCAGTATCCATGCCCAGAAGCTGACCGTGCTTGCCAAGAGCATCAAGCCGCTTCCTATCGTAAAATATAAAGACGGTGTGGCCTACGACTCGTTCGACGACCCGGAACTGCGCTACCGCCAACGCTACGTGGACCTCATCGTGAACGACGGCGTCAAGGAAACATTCCTGAAACGCGCCACAATCATCAAGACCATGCGTGCCGTACTGGACGAAGCCGGCTATACGGAAGTGGAAACACCGATTCTGCAATCCATCCCCGGCGGTGCAAGCGCACGCCCCTTCATCACCCACCACAACTCATTGGATATGGACCTCTACCTGCGTATTGCCACCGAGCTTTACCTGAAGAGACTTATCGTAGGCGGTTTTGAGGGTGTATACGAAATCGGAAAGAATTTCCGTAACGAAGGTATGGACAAAAACCACAACCCGGAATTTACCTGCATGGAGCTGTACGTACAGTATAAGGACTACAACTGGATGATGGGATTCACCGAGAAACTCCTCGAACGTATCTGTATCGCAGTAAACGGCAGCACAGAGACTACCATCGACGGAAAGACCATCAGCTTCAAGGCTCCTTACCGCCGTCTGCCCATCCTGGATGCCATTAAGGAAAAGACCGGCTACGACCTCAACGGCAAGAGCGAGGAAGAAATCCGCCAGGTGTGCCGCGAACTGAAAATGGAGATTGACGACCGGATTTTGGGAGCCTTGAAAGTTCGGGCAACGATGAACCCCGGAATTGCGGTATTTCGTCCTTGTGTCGGCGCGCTGGGGAAAAGTACGGGACCGTGATTGCGGGAATTCTGAAACGCCGGAGCGTCACGCGGCAGACGTGGACAACATCGGCGGAATTGTGGGAGTTGTGAAGCGGGGTGCGCTATGCGGATAGGACTTCACGACGCGGAACAGGAGTACATGAAGCACAAGACCTTTCCGAACTATGCCTTGATGAAGATTTCGGCATACCACAAAGCCCGCGGGGATTTCGTCGAATGGTGGTCCCCTATGTGCCATTATGACCGGGTGTATTCAAGCAAAGTACTTTGACTTCACGCCGGAAAACCTGTACTTGCCGCCGGACACAATACGCGGCGGGACCGGGTATGACGACATACCGATAAACCAACAGTTGCCGCCGGAGATCGACGCGGCCTTTCCTGATTACAGCATTTACCCGGAATGCGACTACGCGATAGGGTATTTGACCCGCGGTTGCCCGAATCATTGCCCGTGGTGCGTGGTCCCGGAAAAAGAGGGTGAAATAAAGCCGTACAGGGAATGGAAACAGGTTGTGCGACCGGACACGAACAAACTTGTCCTGATGGACAACAACATTCTTGCTTCCGAATACGGAATTTCCCAGCTTGAAAGCATGATCGGGAGCGGGTACGCGATAGACCTAAATCAAGGCATGGACGCACGGTTGGTCAATGACCGCATAGCGGGCATACTGGCGCGGCTGACGTGGATTCGATTCATTCGGTTTTCGTGCGACCAGATACCGCAGATTGAAGCAATCGAGCGGGCGGCGGAACTGCTGGGGAACCACGGGAAGAAGCCGTATAACCTGTTTATTTACCTGCTTGTCACGGAGGACGTGGAAAACGCGGCCTACCGGGTGGAACGGCTGAAACGCCTAAAGGGTATCAGCATATACGCCCAGCCGGAGCGGAACGAGAGAAAAGGAATCATACCAAACGCGCTTCAAAAGGAATTCGCACAGCGGTTCATTTACGGGCGGTCATACCTGAAAGAAAGCTGGGGCGAATACTTGGAGCGTCACAAAGAACGGAGGTTGCATGAATGGAGCGCGACAACCTGATAGAACAGGCGCAGGCATTGAACGCCGCAGTTGCCGTTATCAAAGAATATTGCGACGGCAGGACGGCGGACGACGCTTGCCGAAAGTGCCTGTTCCGCGATAATTGCGGCGGGGAGCCGTACACATGGGGGAATGTTGCGAAGAGTGCTACCGGACAGAGCCGTTCCCCTGTCCAGACCATGACGAACGGGAGCGGGAGAAAACGGAGGGATAAACGATGCAGATAGATCACCAGCGCGCGGCCTTGCGCTACCAAAACAAGGTCAACAACGCGCAGGGGCATTTTTTCGAGCAGGCCATAAAAGCCGCGTGCGCGTTGTATGCGTCCCACGGGCGGGCGACGGCGGACAAAACGCCTGAACCATTCCGCGTGTTGGAAAAGAGCCGCGACGGGATTTTCAAGGGGCGGTTCACGGCCCGCGCACAGCCGGACTTTCAGGGGACGCTTGCGGGCGGACGGTCAATCGTCTTTGAAGCAAAGTACACCACCACGGACCGCCTGAAATGGGACGTTCTGACGCAGGAACAGCGGGACGCGCTGGAACATCACCACAAGCACGGCGCAATCTCCGCCGTGTGCGCCGGAATCGGGAATGACTTTTTCTTTGTTCCGTGGGAAGTCTGGCGGGACATGAAAGAGCGGTTCGGCAGAAAATACGTCACCGCGGCGGACCTCGAACCGTGGCGGGTCCGATTCAACGGAGCGGTTCTATTCCTCGACTACGCGCACGAAAGGAGCGGGAGCAATGAAGAAACAGCACAGACAGAAACTAACGGTTCGGGTAACACCACAGACCGCCTATAACCTCGAACGGCTTATGACCATGAGCGGGTTAAAAACGCCGGGCCGCGTCGTTGACAAGCTGGTTCGTGAAAAAATGCTTATCTTGCGCGGGCATACCGGAGGAAAGGAGAACGACCGATGAAATATGATTGCAGGAAGCCGGAGTGGGCCGAAATGGAGCCTTGCCCGCTGGAAACGGGAGAACTGGAAGATTGCGCGGAATGCGCATGGGCCGTAGAGCGTGGGGACGCGGAATAGGGGTGCAAGCGGTGAAAAACCGAAAGTGCGAAAAGTGCGGCGCGCCGACGGCGGAGGGCTTGCCGCTTTGCCCGGCCTGCATGGAGGAATCCGGCGCGGCGGCGGAGATCGTCGAAGCCGCGGAAGAGTTGCGGGACATTGCGCGGGTTCTGTCTATCGAGGCGGGAGCAGACGCGAACATTCGTGACGCAATGGAGGGCATTTTGAACATAGCCGACAGGCTGGAACGGAGGAAATGACATGGAGTTTTTGCGATTTATCTTTTCGTCTTTTTGGGTTTGGCTGGGATTCGTTGTGCTGATTGCCGCGGCGGGTGGTGCTGTTGTGGAGATCGTCAAGGCAGTTCGCCCGGCCCGGAAGATTGCGGTATATCGAACGGGCGACGTTGTGCGCGTGGAGGTTGAGGGCGCAGGCCGAGGGGATATTCCGGCGGCGGTTAAAGCCGCAAAGGAGCGGGACACGGAGGACGCGGAATGAACGCGGCATTATTGAGCAGTAAGAAAATGGACTATTGCACGCCGCAGGACTTTTTCGACCGCCTGAATGATGAATTCGGGTTTGTGCTGGACGCGGCGGCGACGGCCAAAAGTGCAAAATGCCCGGCGTACTACACGCCGGAAACCGATGGTTTGAATAGTCCTTGGAATCTTGCGGGGGGGGCTGTTTGGTGTAACCCTCCATACGGACGGGAAACCGGGAAATGGGTTCGCAAAGCCTATGAAGAAGCTCGGAGCGGGAAAACGGTTGTTCTTCTGATTCCGGCCAGAACAGACACAGCATACTTTCACGACTACATATACGGGAAAGCGGAAATCCGGTTCGTGCGCGGGCGGCTACGCTTCACCGATGAAGAGGGCAACGCATACGCCCCCGCCCCGTTCCCGTCGATGGTGGTCATCTACAACGGAAAGCGACGGTGAAAATACATGACCTATCAACCGAAAGTCATTCGGTGCCGCCTCCATACGGGCGGCAAGACCGTTCAGGAAATCCGGGAGAGGTACGCCGGACAGGGCATGACATACCGGGATTTCGAGAGCATTCAGCGGGCGAATGAAGAGTTTGACGGGCTGGTGGTCCTGCTGTCCCTTTGGGACTATGACAACCACGAAGCCTATCACCTGCATAACTGGAACCCGGAGGACGACGAACGAATGATGATGGCAATTTATCATTCCGAGCAGGTCCATCTGTTCCCCCGATACAAAAACGCCCTTGAACAGTTCAAGGAGGATTGGACAGCGGGGACCTACGACCCCGGCGCGACACTATGTTTTCAGCCGGAGGACGTGGAGGAAATCGAAGTTCTTTGCGAAGAGATCGTGCCGGAGCCGCAGACGGCCACACCACCGCCCCGGACACCCAAAAAGAAGCGCAGGAAGCGGCGCAGGAAGTGAGGAAGCCGGAATGGGTGAACAACAGAAAATGACCATCGAAGTGGCCGTAGCGATTCTTGACCCGGAGACAAGCCGCGCCGCCCTGTTCGGCTATCGGTATTTCGGAGGGTTCAGAGGTTCGGAAGCGGTGCTTGCGGCCACAGAAGAGGCGTGCCGCGTGGCCGTCCGGGTTATGCGGGAATATCTCGAACAGAAAGGCGGTGAACCCACATGAAGCTAAAGAAAGTTGCTTCCATTTGCAGTAAAACGAAAATCTTCTGTCTGTATGACCGGGAGGAATCCGGCGGAGAGGTTTCACAATGGCTTGGGGATTCATCCGCAATTTACCCGATCACAGGACTTCCATACATGGATGAAGAAAATATCTATTCCATGTTCGACATTTCAGCCAAACAGCAAGAGAAGATCATATTTCGCCACCAGCGCGCGCCGGAGGGAATCAACCTTTCCGACACGGACCCGACGGAACACCGGATTGACGAAGAGAGCCTTTCACTGGTGTACGACGGAGGCGTGTTGAAGCCGTTGCAAACGCGGAACGGGATTTCGTTCATTCAGAACAAGTATTTATCGCCGCTGGAAGATGTAATTGACATGGTGCAGTTGTACGAGCGGGAAACCCCGCAGGGCATGACATACATTGTCGCAAAGACCGGGCTTTTCGTCGCGGCGGTCATCATGCCGTATAACGTCATCAATGAAAAGTTCGTCTACCACCTTTCCGCGCTGGCCCGGCAATGTAGCCGCGCGCTGGCGGAAAAGAAGATAGACCGACCCGCGACGGAAGCCATAGACAAAACACAGTACCGAATCAACGTAGACGAAAGCACCGGGGAAATCATCAATTTTCCCGGAGAAATGGAGGCGGAACAATGAAACTTGCGGCATTCAACGCAACGTGTCCTTTCGAGATCGGGGACAAAATCAAGAGCAGACGGAGGGCAACGCCGGGAGAGGCGGAGACGTTCAGACTTGACCCGGCGGCAGTCGTCGAAGAGGTCCACACAATCACCGACATTGTGTGCGAACATAGCGTGAAGCACGGAACAGTTACATTCCTGTATGAACTGGACAACAGCGGGAAACTGGTCCATATCGCCGCGGCCACGCGCCCGGAACAACGGGAAGCCGCGACACAAAGCGGAGGCGTAATGCTGATTACAGGGGATGAAAGCGGCCCGCTTCCGCCGGAATTCGTGGGCTTCATCAAGCGGCGGTTCGGATAACACAGAGCCGGACCGGACAGAAAGCAGGCGACCGAATGACGACCATAAAATTTACGCCTCTTGCCCCTATGAGATAGGCGAGGAAAACTCACCTAAACCGAAAAATATTCCCGCTGGAAACTAGGCGTTCAAATTCCCGGCGGAAACCCACACGATCACCGATATTGTGTGCCAGTACAGCACGCAGACCGGGGAAGCCGTGTTTCTGTATGAGTTGGACGGGCGCGGTCCGCTGGTGCAGATACAGGAGCCGCGGCGGAAGAAGCGGCGCAAGTAACCACTACCCGCCGAGCGGGACAAATAAAACAAGGAGGTTTGACCGATGAAAATTATCTCCATTATCAACCTGAAAGGCGGCGTTGCAAAGACGCTAACCGCCGACAATATGGCCCACGTACTCGCTGTTTTCCACAAAAAGCGGGTTTTGCTTGTGGATAACGACAAGCAGGGCAACACGTCAAAGGCGTTCGGGGTCCATTCCTACGACGAAAAGAGCCTTTCCGACGTTCTGACCGCCCGGCGGCTGGACGTGCGGGAGGTCATCAAAAAGACCCGGTTCGAGAATATCGACGTATTGCCCGCTAACATGACGCTGATTCGCGCAAATATGGAAGTGCTGATGGACACCACCCGGCCACAGCAAACGCGCCTGCGGGCCGCGCTGGACCCCGTAGCGGGGCAATATGACTTCTGCATTATCGACAACGCCCCGGACATCAACATTTCCACGATAAACGCCCTTGTTGCCTCCGACGACGTGATTATTCCGATTAAGATTGACAAGTACGCTTTCGACGGGCTGGCCGAACTGAAAGAACAGATCGAGGACACGCGGGACGACTTGAACCCGCGCTTGCGGCTGGCCGGGTGCCTGATTACCTGCTTTATCCGGGCAGACGCAGAGAAGCAGGGCGAAGCGTGGTTGCGGAGCCGCCCGGAATACCCTGTATTTGACACCCGCATTCGGTATTCGGAGAAAGTCACAGAAAGCACCTTTTCGGAAATGCCGATTGCGGAATACAGCCGCCGGAGCGGGACCGCTATGGACTATATCGCATTTGTGCGGGAATACCTGAACCGCGGGAAAGATTGAATCCGTCCGATTCGGACAGAAAGGGGCGTACATCATGGGAAAATTCAATCTGAATCAGATTTTGAACAACGCGTCGCGGCAGGCGGCGGAGGGCGGGAACACCCCGCCCCGCCCTGCTGAAAGCGAAATAAAGAAAATCAGCGTTCCTTTGACCCTTGTGCCGAGTACGGAAGATAACTTCCTGATTCCATGCGGGAGATTAGAAGAACTGAAAGCGGCAATCGAGATCGCCGGGAAGTTCTGCAAATCTGACCGTTGTTCCGCTGGACGGTGGGAAATACAAGGTCATTGCGGGCCACCGCCGCCGCCTCGCGTCGCTGGCCCTTGTGGAAGATGGAAAGCCGCAATATGAATTCGTCACCTGTTCCGTGGAGCCGAACGAAGAGGCGGCGGAAGATCAGGAAATCCGGGACGGCCTGAACCTGATTGTCACCAACTCCCAGCGGGAGAAAACGGCGTGGGACAAGATCGAGGAAGTGCGCTACTTGCGGGACGTGCTGGAAAAGGCAAAGACCCGCCCGCGGTTCGTGGCCGTCCTGCAAAGGATTGTCAAAACCGTGTTCGGGGACAGCGAGGTTCAGGCAGACGGAACCCGCGATTTTATCGCAAAAGTGCTTCACACAAGCCCGGCGCAGATCGGGCGATATGACACCATCATTCGTCACCTGTACCCGGAGTTCAAAGAAGAACTGAAAGCAGACCACATAAACCTTTCAACGGCTTATGAACTGGCCGGATTGCCGGAGGACGAACAGCGCGCCGCATTCGAGGACTATAAGCAGACCGGGGAAATCTCCATAAAGGCCGCGCGGGAGAGGAAGCGGGACGCGGAAGCGAAAGACGGGGATTTCCATTGCCGGGACTTTGAGGAATGCGAATACAACGGGCAGGACGTTTGCCGCTTGCCGCAAGGCGAAGTTTGCCCTCACAGCGCACGGGAGAACGCCC
>ENA-OQHN01000563-OQHN01000563.1-human-gut-metagenome-genome-assembly--contig:-NODE-563-length-12620-cov-6.356360_pt1 | contig 12620 bp, 11 predicted proteins | sample MGYA00242564_ERZ504721 | MGnify/ENA primary metagenome ERZ504721 (study PRJEB26092, sample SAMD00036212) | human gut metagenome | host: Homo sapiens | study: EMG produced TPA metagenomics assembly of...
GTCCGCGTCGCCGCTGTACGTATGAATCTTTACGTTCGGATACTGATCATGAAAGTCTTTCAGCAATCCGGCAATGACATCCATAACCGCCGTTTCGCCGCAGCCTATCGTAAGATCACCGCTCAGCGTCTGCGTATCGGACTGCAGCGCGGACTCCGTCGTCTCCAGCAGCCCTATGATTTCCTTTGCCCTGTCTCGGAAAAAAACGCCTTCTTCCGTCAATGTAATCGTACGCTTACCGCGGATAAATAATTGTTTTCCCAACTGGCGTTCCAGATCCATCATTTGCTTCGATAACGTAGACTGAGAAATAAACAACCGTTCCGCCGCTTTTGTAATATTCCGTTCTCGTGCAATCGCCAAAAAATAATAAAGCAATCGTGTTTCTATCATCTTGTCCCCCTACGCTGCATTTTTTATTTATTGTATCTCACCTTATCATTCTTGTAAACGATGGTAATCTACAATTAATAGTTATTTGCAATTAAAAAGAAACGATCCTATACTAAACTCATCAAATGATCCGATTCATCACGTAAGGAGGACAAACACATCATGCGTATTGAGAATAAAACATTTGATGAAGAGCGAGCCTTTTATGGCAGCCGCGACATCACCGTCGCCGACTGCGCTTTCGACGGCCCTGCCGACGGTGAAAGCGCCTTTAAAGAATCGTCGCAAATCACGGCGGACCATTGTTTTTTCAATCTCCGCTACCCCTTCTGGCACGATCACGGACTGAATATTATCAACTCTGAACTAACAGAAAATTGCCGGGCCGCCCTTTGGTATTCCGATCATATCAATATCGGCAAGACGAAACTCCACGGCGTCAAGGCCCTGAGGGAATGCCGCGACGCAACAATTCACGACTGCGATATTATTTCTCCGGAATTCGGCTGGTCCGCCGCCAACGTTACGATGACCTGTTCGACGGCGCAAAGCGAATACTTCATGATGCGGGCGAAAAATCTAACCTTTACAAACGTCGACCTGACAGGAAAATATTCATTCCAATACGTTAGAGACGCCTTGTTTGATCACTGCACCTTCGACACCAAAGACGCATTCTGGCATGGGGAACATATCATCGTCCGCAACAGCGTCATAAAGGGCGAATACCTGGGCTGGTATTCTAACGGACTTACGCTGGAAAACTGCAAAATTATCGGCACCCAGCCCTTTTGCTACTGCAACAATCTCAAACTTATCCGCTGCGAAATGATCGACGCAGACTTATGTTTTGAAAAATCAAATGTAACGGCAACGATTACGACGCCTGTCGTCAGCATCAAAAATCCGGCGTCCGGCGCCATATACCTTCCGGCCGTCGGCGAAATCATCCGCGACGACGCCGCATCTCACGGCAAGATTATCGTAAACGCTGATTAAATAACAATAAGGAGATGTTTCATGATGAATATACTAGTCAACAGAACAACGATTAAAGTAAAATTATGCGAAAACAGTTCGGCCGAAGCCGTAAAAAATTTATTAAGAAAAGGGCCGCTCACTATCGCCATGAAAGATTACGCCCATATGGAAAAATTCGGTAGTTTCGGAGTCCAGCTGCCGCGCAACGACGAACACATTACGACGAAAGCCGGCGACGTCATCTTATCTGACGGAAATCTTCTCGTCATATATTACGCGCCGAATACGTGGAACTTCACGCGCCTCGGCGTCGTGCAGAACCTCTCCGATAAAGAATTGAAACACGTTCTGGGAAAAGGCAATATCACGGCTACGCTGTCCTTGGAAAAAGAAGAATAACTCCCCGAATCGAAACGAAGTTCCCGCCGGCTGCCTGCCGCGAGAACTTCATTTCCGTTTCTATATTATTTCTTAAGCAAACCCTTTTCTTCTATAAAGGCCGCCAGGAGCTCCGCCGTACCGATCATGAGCTCCGGACAGGATACGGGGCCGCCGTTGGCCGGGCTCTTGAGGACGCGGCAGCACGACGCGTGGAACTTGCCCGTCCACAGCTGATAAAATTCCTTTACGGGAGCGTAGATTTCCGCCTTGGTCTTTTCTTCCGGCGTATTGCGGCCTACGAGAAGGCCCAGGATATGGCAGGCGCCGTTCAGGGCGCCGCAGAGACAGCCCGAGCCGCCGATGCCGCCGCCCATAACCGATACCATGCGGAACACGTCGTCCAACAGGTTAAGCCCATAATATTCATTGCAGGCCTTCAATACCGTTTCGGAGCAGTTATTGCCGCCTTGCTGGTATTTTTTTACTACGTCTTGAATCGATTCCATTTTGTATTACCTCCTAATGTAATATCTCGTCCTTTGATTATATCACATTTTTGCCGTCCTGCCCTTTACTTTCGCTCTCGTCATATCAGGGCAACAGACTATGCAAATATAGCAATTTGACAAATCTGAGATTCATGATACACTATGTTCAAGACAATTTTACATCCTTTTATCCAGAGCGGCGGAGGGACTGGCCCAATGAAGCCCGGCAACCGATAACGACGGTGCTAATTCCTGCGGATTGATTTCCGAGAGATAAAGACCCTGCGACGATACCTCTTTCTCTTGGGAAAGGGGCTTTTTTCATGGGATAAAAGGCTGAACAGTCTTAGGCTATATTATTTTATATTTAGGAGGAATCATTCATGAAGCATTTCAAAAAAGCTTACTGTCCTGGCCGCCGCGGCTCTCTGCGCGCTGGCCGTATTGGCCGCCGGCTGCGGCAGCGACGCCCCGGCAGGCGGCAAGGAGTCGACGCAGAATAAAGTCCTGACCGTCGGCGCGACGCCCGTTCCCCACGCGGAAATCCTAAACGAAATCAAGCCCCTCTTAGCCAAGGACGGCATCGATTTGAAGATCATCGAATTCACTGATTACGTCAAGCCGAATCTGGCCTTAAACGACAAGGAGCTGGACGCCAACTTCTTCCAGCACGGCCCCTACATGGAAACGTTCAATAAAGAACACGGCACGCAGCTCAAGGCCATCTGCAAGGTCCACATCGAACCGATGGGCATTTACTCCCATAAAGTCGCCAAACTGGACGAATTGGCAAACGGCGCGAAGGTCGCCATCCCCAACGACCCGACCAACGGCGGCCGGGCCTTGCTCATCCTGCAGAAGGCCGGCCTGATTTCCCTGAAGGATAACGGCAGCATCACCTCTACGGTACAGGACATCGTGAAAAACGACAAAAACCTCCAGTTCGTCGAATTGGAAGCCGCCCAGATTCCCCGCTCCATTGACGACGTAGACATCGCCGTCATCAACACGAACTTCGCCATGGAAGCCGGCCTCAATCCGCTGAAGGACGCGATTTTCCTCGAAGATAAAGACTCGCCGTACGCTAACATCTTAGCCATCCACGAAGGCGACGAAAACCGCCCGGAAATCCAGGCTCTCGTCAAAGCCCTCCAGTCTCCGGAAGTGAAGAAATTCATCGAAGACAAATACCAGGGAGCCATTCTGCCCAGCTTCTAATACAACACACATATATATTCATGCAAAAGGGCCTCGTTCCAGGCCCTTTTGTTATACATACGGCCATACTTCATGATATAATATAAACAAAAACACGCGGCTGTACTCGTGCTTACCCCCTGTCAGCTATGCAGCAAGGAGCAATATATATGCGCACAAATGAATTATTTGCCAAAAAAACAGTCTTTTCCTTTGAAGTCTTCCCGCCCAAGCCGGATACGCCCATCGAGACGATTTACGCCGCTTTAGACGAGCTGAGCCAGCTTTATCCCGATTTCATCAGTGTCACCTGCGGCGCCAGCGGAAGCGGCAGCGGCGGCAACCGCACCGTCGAAGTGGCCTCGGCTATCAAGCACACCTACGGCTGCGAAACGGCGGCTCATATGCCCTGTATCTACCTGACCGAAGACGACGCCCTGCGCACGTTGGACGAGCTGAAAAAGGCGGGCATCGAAAATATCCTGGCCCTGCGGGGCGACGAAACGCCGGGCCGCGAACGAGCCCATGTCTTCGAACATGCCAGCGATCTCGTAGCCTTCATCAAGCGGAACGCCCCGGAATTCAACGTCATCGGCGCCTGCTATCCTGAAGGCCATACGGAAGCCCAGACCATGGCCGCCGACATCCGCAACTTGAAGACGAAGGTCGACGCCGGCGCCAGCGAGCTCATTTCCCAGCTCTTCTTTGACAACGCCACCTTCTACCGCTTCCTCGAACGGTGCGAAATCGCCGGCATCAGCGTCCCCATCGAAGCGGGCATCATGCCTGTCACCAATAAGAAGCAAATCGAACGGATGGTGTCCCTGTGCGGCGCGACCTTGCCGGTCAAGTTCCAGCGGGCCATCGCCAAATACGGCGACAATGCCGAAGCCATGCGGGATATCGGCATCGCCTACGCCATCGACCAGATCGCCGACCTTTTGGCTAACGGTGTCGACGGCATCCACGTCTACACGATGAACAACCCCTATATCGCCAAGAAGATTACAGAAGCCGTAAAAAATCTATTATAAGAAATCCAAAAAAGCCCTGTACAGCATCGCTGCACAGGGCTTTTAGTTTACCATATCGTTTTATTCTTTCAGCACGTAGCCGTAGGCGTGGACGCGGCCGTCGTCTTCGTGTTCCAGGTATACGCCCTGGATTTCCGAGGCAAAGCCAGGAAGCTCGTTGAGCCCTTCTTCGAGGGCCTTGAAATACTGGACGGCCGTCGGCGACCACCGTTCGCCCGGCACGACGCAGAGGACGCCCGGCGGATAGGGCAGGGCCCCTTCAAGGGCGATCCGGCCTTCCAGCTCGTCGAGAGGGACGAGCTCGCCTTGTCCGCGAATAAAGGCGTGCTGCGCTTCCTGCGGCGTCATGACGTATTCGGGGAAATAGTCGCGGCGGAACAGCTTCTTCTGCAAATCCTTTACATTTCTCGCCTTGTAGAAATCGTGCATTTCCTGGCAGAGCTGCTGGATCGTGTAGCCGGCGTAGCGTGCCGGATGGGAGTTGTACACGCCCAGGAGGACTTCCTGCATGGGCACGTTGTTGTCGACAAACCGTTCGAAGCGGACGAGCTGCGACGTCAGGAAGCGGAGCTTATTCCAGTTTTCCGCCGGCGTCAGCAGGAACAGGATGGAATTCAGGTCGCACTTTTCCGGAATGACGCCGTTGCCCCGCAGGTACGTCGCCAGGATATTGGCGTGAATGCCGAAGTCTTCGTACTCGCCCGTCTCGGCGTCGATGCCCGGCGTCGTGAGCAGGAGCTTGCACGGGTCGACGCGGTACTGATCCGGGCCGTAGCCTTCAAAGGCATGCCATTTCGCGCCTGGCTCAAAGGTGAAGTAAGCGATGTCATCGGCCATCTGCTCCGTGTCGCCGTCCTGCCAGGGCTTTCCGTGTACCGTCGGCGCGATGAACGGCTTGATGTAGTGGCAGCGCTGGAGGATGCTCTTGCGGGCGTCGATGCCCAGCTTCACGCAATCGCGCCACATCTTCCGGCCGGCGTCGCCCGAATGGATCTTGGCGTTGACGGCGATAGTGGCGAACATGGGATAAAAGGGGCTCGTCGAGGCGTTGGCCATAAAGGCATTGTTAAAGGTCTTATGGTTGCAGTAGCGCTTCTGGTCGTGAATGTGATTGTCCTTCTTATGAATCTGCGACGCCTGGGAAAAGCCGGCTTGCTGCTTGTGAACCGACTGGGTCACCATGATGCCCGGGTCGTCGCCGTGCAGGTCCAGGAGCAACGGCGAGCTGTCCCGCAGCATGGGGATAAACTGCTCGTAGCCGACCCAGGCCGAATCGAACAGGATATAGTCGCAGAGATGGCCTATCTTGTCGACGACGTAGCGGGCGTTGTACAGCGTGCCGTCGTAGGTGCCGAGCTGAATGACAGCCAGGCGGAAGGGCCGGGGCTGCTTCGCCTTTTTCCGGGTCCCGCTCGGCAGCCAGCTCGCGCAGGTAAGCTTCGTCGAAGCAATGGGCGTCGATGCCGCCGATGAAGCCGTAGGGATTGCGGGCCGTTTCCAAATATACCGGCGTCGCCCCGGCCTGGATGAGGGCGCCGATGGCTACGGATTTATGGTTGTTCCGGTCGTACAGCACCAGGTCGCCCGGCGTCAGCAAGGCGTTCGTCACGACCTTATTGGACGACGACGAGCCGTTGAGGACGAAATAGGTCTTATCGGCGTGGAACACTTCGGCGGCAAAATCCTGGGCTTCCAGAGCCGGCCCTTCGTGAATCAGCAAATCGCCCAGCGTAACGTCGGCGTTGCATATATCGGATTGGAAAATATGGGGACCGTAGAAATCATAGAGATAGCGTCCCGCCGGATGCTTCTTGAAAAATTCGCCGTCCTGATGGCCAGGGCAGTCGAAGGGATTGTTTTTTTCGCTCACGTACTCTACGAGGTCGGCGAAAAAGGGCGGCAGGACAAACTGCTCGTAGTTGCTGGCCAGCCGCTCTGCCGTAGAAATGCAGCGGCTCTTGTTGACCATTTCCTCCGTAATGACGGCGTCGACCTTGCCGATATATTTTTCCGGAAGCCGTTCGCCGCCGGGCATGATAATCATGATGGGAATGCCGAAGCCCGTCGCGTCGATCTTGTCGATGTAGGCGAAGTCCTGGTCGGACAACACGGCGACGGCTACGTCGGTAAAGTCCGTCTGTTCGACAGGCACGATTTCCCTGTCGCTGTCTACGAAGTAGTATTGTACGTCAAAGCTGTACGCTATCTTTAAATGTTTCATATCTAGTCTCCTTATCCTCTTCCTTTACTTTTTATAGTTTTTGCGGGGTATACTTCATTTTAAAACAATAAGGCCGTCCCTGACAAGACAATAGGTATAATTTATTCCTGACGTAAAAAAAGACGAGCTGCGCCGATGCAGCTCGTCTTTTTCCATGCATTCGAAATAGATTATTCTCCGTCGATAATGCCTTTGATGACGGTGATGCCCTTTTTCAGCACGTCCCAGGGAATATTGAGGGGCGGCAGGAGGCGCAGCAGGCCGTTGGCCGTCAGGACCAGGACGCCCTTGTCCACGCATTCGTTTACGACGGTTCCCAAGTCCTTCTTGAGCTTCACGCCGATCATCAGGCCCATGCCCGACACGAATTCGACGTTTTGGCAGCTTTCCAGCTCGGCCTTGATATACGCGCCCTTTTCCCGTACTTCGGCCATCAGTGCGTCATCCAGCCGTTCTACGATGGAGATGGCACCGGCGGCGCAGATCGGATTGCCGCCGAAGGTCGAGCCGTGGGTATGGTCCGTCAGCGTATATTGGCAGGAATCGGCGAACATCGTCGCCGCAAAGGGCAGGCCGCCGCCGATGGCCTTGGCCGTCGTGACGATATCGGGATGAATGCCGTAATTCATGTAGGCGTACAGCGCGCCTGTACGCCCGTTGCCGGTCTGCACTTCGTCGATGATGACCAGAATATCCTTTTCATGGGCATAGTCGACGACGGCGTGAACAAAGGCCGGGTCGAGGGGATGAACGCCGCCTTCGCCCTGTACCAGTTCCATCATGACAGCGCAGACATTATTCTCTTCAGCCAGAGCCTTGACCGATTCGAAGTTATCTGCTTCGGCGTAGACGAAGCCGTCCAGGAAGGGACCGAAATCCTCATGGAGCGAATCCTGGCCGCAGGCCGTCAGCGTGGCCATCGTCCGGCCGTGAAAGCTGTTTTTCAGCGTGATGATCGTATAGCGGCCGTCGCCGTACTTGTCGTGAGAATATTTGCGGGCCGCCTTGATGGCGCATTCGTTCGATTCTGCGCCGGAGTTGGAAAAGAAGACCTTTTTCATGCCCGTCTTTTCGCAGAGCATTTTTGCCAGGATGACCTGGGGCTCTGTATAAAATACGTTGGAAATATGGCTCAGCTTGTTGAGCTGGGCCGTCACCGCATCCTTCCAGACGTCGTCACAGACGCCGAAGACGTTGACGGCAATGCCGGCGCTGAGGTCGATATACTCCTTGCCGTTGACGTCGTACAGAACGGAGCCCTTGCCGTGGTCCAGCACGGCATCCATCCGGTTGTATACGTTTACGATATATTCTTTATCTGCAGCTTTAAAATCCATAGCCAATTCGTACATCTCCTTTTTCATGCAATATCCATTCAGCGGCCTTCAGAATATTTATTGATAAACATTGTACCCAGGCCTTCTTCCGTCAGCAGCTCGATCAGGATGGCGTGGGGAACCATGCCGTTGACAATAAAGACCTTCTTGACGCCGGCCTGAATGGCGTCGATGCAGCACTGCACCTTCGGAATCATGCCGCCGGCGATAATGCCCTCTTTTTTCAGCTCGTCCGCCTGAGCCAGGGTGAGGTCCGTAATCAGCGACGACGGGTCGTCCTTATCGCGCAGGACGCCGTCGATGTTCGTCATGGACACCATGCATTCGGCGTTGAGGGCGCCGGCGATTTCGGCCGCCGCCGTATCGGCGTTGATGTTGTAGGCCTGTCCGTTTTTGTCCGTACCGATCGTAGCGATGACAGGAATGTATCCCTTATCCAGATTGTCCTGAATGATTTCAACGTCCAGCGACGTAATCTTGCCGACGAAGCCCAGGTCGTCGCTCTGCTTGCGGACGCGGATCATCCGGTCGTCAAGGCCGCACAGGCCGATGGCGTTGCCGCCCATCGAGCCGATGAGGCTGACTAAATCCTTATTGACCTGGCCGGCCAGTACCATCTGGACGATTTTCATCGTTTCGGCGTCGGTGACCCGCAGGCCGTCGATGAACTTCGATTCGATGCCGACGCGGTCCAATACTTCCTTGATGTGCGGGCCGCCGCCGTGCACCAGGACGACCTTGATGCCGATGAGGTTGAGCAGGACGATATCGCCCATTACGGCCCGTTTCAGGCTTTCGTTGACCATCGCGTTGCCGCCGTATTTGACGACGACGATTTTGCCGCTGTATTTTTTAATATACGGCAGGGCGTTCATCAAAATCTGCGCCTTCTGCGCGTTCGTTACCGATTGGATATCGTGCATTGCCATATCTTTATACTCTGTCATGTCCTCTTCCCCCAATACAAAAAATGTAACGTGGTACAAGAAGCTGCATTTCCGCAGTTTCATTGTACCACGCAGTCCTTTCAGATTCTGCTGCTCAGCTGCAGGCCTGTAAGGCCGGCTGGAATCCCAGCTGCAGCATAGTGCGCTTCATGGCCTGGGCCAGCGACGCGCCTCCGACAGGCTCGGACGCCATGCCGTTGGCCAGGGCAATAATCGTATACCCCTCCGTATTGATCGCGCCCGTACAGGCTGCCAGTGCGTCCCGCAGCTGCTGCGGCGACGCGGCGGCGTCCGTCGTGAGGATGCACAGCCCCGGCTTAGCCTCGGTCCCGTCGGCGGCCATGCCGTTCAGGTGAACGGAGCCGCTTCCCAGCGACACGGCGCTGTCCGTCATATCGCCTAAGTTATCGATGACCGCGCCGACCTGATCGCCGTGCGCCGGCGAAAGCGACGCGCCTAAGGCTGCCAGGCTGTCGATGAGGCGGGACGGGCGGAAATGCTGGCCTTTCACGCCGCTGGCAACGAAGGCCACATCCTGAACGGCTATCGACAAATACTGCGACGCCGCGCTGCATACTTCCTGCCGGATTTCCTGTCCCCGCAGGCCGTCGGGAAGAGCCGCCCCGTTGTGCAGCAGCAGGGCCTTTCCCGAGCTCTGCCATACGCCTTGAGCGCTGGAAACGACGATGGAGCAGTTTGTACGGCTTACGATCATAGCCAAATCCAATCGTACGCGGCTGTCGCAAAGGCCGCTGTACGTACCGGCCGCGCTGAATCCTTGCGGTAAGCAGCTGTCATCATATACCTGTTTCATACTAACTCCACCTTTCTCTTGCTGCGTCTTTACTTCGTTATCTGTAATCCTGTCGTCGGGTCGAGGCCCAACATGATGTTCATATTCTGAATCGCCGCGCCGGAAGCGCCTTTCCCCAAGTTATCAAACAAGGCCGTTACGACGACGCGCTGGTCGTTGCCCGTCACGAGAATTTCCATGTCGTCGTATCCGCTCATGGCATTGGCCGCGACGAAGCCGCTCTTGTCTTCGCCGAAGGGAAGGACGCGGACGACGGGGCTTCCTTCGTAATGAGCCGCCAAGGCCTGCCAGATGTCCTGCGCCGACGGCGTTCCCTTCAGCAAATGGGTAAACAAGGGAACCATGACTTCCATACCGCTGTAGTAATCGTCGACGATGGGAGAGAAAATCGGCTCCTGAGCCAGGCCGCAGACTGCGACGATTTCCTTTAAGTGCTTGTGTTGCTGCGTCAGGCCGTATTGGCGGGGCGAGAACAAATCCTCGCCTTTATCTGCCCCCTCATACTGGGCAATCATCTTCTTGCCGCCGCCGCTGTATCCCGTCAGGGACACGGCGCTTACAGGATAGTCGTCCGGCAGGATGCCGGCCTGTACCAGCGGCTGGACGACGGCGATGACGCCGCTGGCGTGGCAGCCCGGGTTGGCGACGCGGTCGCTTTCGGCAATAGCCTGATACTGGGCCGATGACAATTCGGGGAAGCCGTAGGTCCAGCCGTCAGCCGTCCGATGGGCCGTCGACGTGTCGATGAGGCGGACCTGGCAGTCGGCCGCGATAGCGACGGCTTCTTTCGCCGCCCCGTCGGGAAGGCACAAGAACGCCAAATCGGCTTTCTTCATGCATTCCGCAATCGCTTCCGGCTCTTTCCGCAGCTCGTCGGCAATGGGAACCAGCTCAATATCCTCGCGGCTCTTCAGCCGTTCGTGAATTCTAAGCCCTGTCGTACCTTCATGACCATGTATAAATACCTTCGTCTTCACCTTTCATGCACCTCTATACCTTACTGCCCCGTGTCGTCAGCTTCTGCCTCGCCGCGGCGGCGGTTTTATTGAATTTTTATTCATTATAATTGTATTTTAATTGTTTGTCAAGATTTATGCAGGATTTTTTACATAAAAATAACCTATAGGCCTGTATTCTCACAGAAAATACACGCTGTTTGTTATATTTTTTCAGATTTTCCCAATAATTTTTGTAAAAAGGCAAGAGAAAACCGCAGGAACCTGTTTCCAAGTTCCTGCGGTCTGTATATGTAATCTGTCTTAACGCATATTTTTTAACGATCCATATCGTAATCCTGCAATGCGGCGACGTGATGATAGCCGTCGTTTTTGCCTTTATTAGCGAAAACGCGCAGTACTTCACGGGCCGTGTCGAGAGACGTCAGGCAGGGAACAGCCAACTCAACGGCCATGCGGCGCAGGTTGAAGCCGTCCCGTTCGGGATGCTTGCCGAAGGTCAGCGTATTGACGACCAGGTCGATTTTGCCGTTGCGGATGAGCGTCGCAATGTTCTGCCCGCCTTCATGGATCTTGCGGACGACGTCGACGGGCATGCCGTGATCGTTGAAGTACTGACCCGTGCCTTCCGTAGCGATGATGTGATAGCCCAATTCCTTGAAGCCGTGAGCCAGCTGCAGGGCTTCTTCCTTATCGCGGTCGGCAACGGTGACGAGAATCGTGCCGCCGGCAGGGATACGCATCTTCGCGCCGTTGACGGCTTTATACAGGGCTTCGGAATAGGTCTTGCCGATACCCATGACTTCGCCTGTCGATTTCATTTCCGGCCCGAGGGCGATTTCCGCCAGGCCGATTTTGCTGAAGGAGAATACAGGCGCTTTGGCGGCGACGTGGCCCTTAGCCGGCATAAGACCGCTGCCGTAGCCCATGTCTTTCAGCGTTTCACCCAGGGCGATGCGCGTTGCGACTTCGACGATGGGGAAATGGGTTACCTTGCTCAGGAAGGGAACGGTACGGCTCGAACGGGGATTTACTTCGATGATGTACAGTTTGCCCTTCGATACGACGAACTGAATGTTGACGGCGCCTTTGACCTGCAGTTCCAGGGAAATGCGCGTCGTGTAGTCGACGATCTGGTCGATCATTTCCTGGTCGAGGTGCTGCGGCGGATAGACGGCAATGGAGTCGCCCGAATGAACTCCGGCCCGTTCGACCTGTTCCATAATGCCGGGAATGAAGACGTCCGTGCCGTCGGCAACGGCGTCAACTTCGACTTCGCGGCCCGTCATGTATTCGTCGATGAGAATCGGATGATCCGGCGAGGCGATAACGGCTTCGCGCAGGTACCGTTCCAGTTCTTTTTCGTTATATACGATTTCCATAGCCCGGCCGCCGAGAACGTAAGACGGACGAACGATGAGAGGGAATTCCAATTCCTGAGAAACCTTCATGGCTTCGCTGTCGCTGGTTGCAATGCGGCCGTCGGGACGAGGAATGTTCAGCTTCGCCAATACTTCGTCGAACCGTTCGCGGTCTTCAGCCCGGTCCATGCCTTCGACAGACGTGCCGAGGACCTTGACGCCCCGTTTTGCCAGAGGGGCCGCCAGGTTGATAGCCGTCTGGCCGCCGAACTGGCAGATGACGCCGACGGGCTTTTCTTTGTCGATGACGGCCATGACGTCTTCTACGGTCAGCGGTTCAAAGTACAGGCTGTCGGACGTATCGAAGTCCGTACTTACCGTTTCCGGGTTGTTGTTGACGATGATGCTGTTCATGCCGGCCTTGCGCAGCGCCCAGGCAGAATGGACGGAGCAGTAGTCGAATTCGATGCCCTGGCCGATGCGGATCGGGCCGGAGGCCGAGAACGACGA
>ENA-OQHN01000564-OQHN01000564.1-human-gut-metagenome-genome-assembly--contig:-NODE-564-length-12619-cov-1.942443_pt1 | contig 12619 bp, 14 predicted proteins | sample MGYA00242564_ERZ504721 | MGnify/ENA primary metagenome ERZ504721 (study PRJEB26092, sample SAMD00036212) | human gut metagenome | host: Homo sapiens | study: EMG produced TPA metagenomics assembly of...
CCACATTCCCTCCCGGATCGCCTCACCGTGACGTTCAAAAAACGCCCGCAAGACGTTTCCGGTACAGCAGGCTGTTACGCTCCGCATAGCGCAACACCTCGTTGATTTTGTTCAACTGATACCGCCGCAACGATTCTTCGCTCAGCGCGTCCAGCCCACAGCAGCGCGTGAGCCAGCCGTCCAGAAACGGGCGCGTCATCATACACGGCCCCGGTACAACGTGGTGCCGTCAAACGAGGTCAGATTGTACAGACAAACGGGATTAAGGTTCCCGATGGACTGACGACATGGATGCAGCACCCTTTGACCCGTTCCAAATCCAGCGTCATGGCATCCTGAAACGCCATGCAGGACACGGTAAAGCGCTGCTCTATCCCCGCCGACGCCAAAAACCGATCGAACGCATCCCCATCCCGGGCCGCTGCCGGGGGCGCGGGCGCGCTCCAGTGCCGGGCGGCGAAGGCTTTGGCTTTGCGGGCCCCCTCAGCGGCGGACGGCGTTTCCCCGCAATCGCAACAGGAAGAAGCGCCCTGCACCAGCTCCAATGTTTCCCCGTTTCTCCGATAGACGGCACTGAAGGAACACAACGCGTTTTCACATCCCGGGGGATGAAAATCCGTCCATCGGATTTGTCCTTGCGACTGCCGTTCCAGCTCCGCGGCGATCTCCGGCAATGTCACGCGCGGCGCGCCGTCGGATCGCCACGGGCAACGTCCGAACGAAGACATGGGCTGAAAATGCACGCCTCGGACATGTGCCCCAAGGCGCAATCCCATTTCCACCAGCGGCCACAGACGGTCGGCGTTAACGCCCGCCGCAACGGTCGCCACCAGCACGACCCCGATTCCCGCTTCGCCGCACGCCCGGATCGCCTCCAGCTTTTCGGAAAGGCAATCTCTTCCGCGCAGGATCTCATGGGCCGTATCATCCGCCGCGTCGCATTGCAAATAAACGGAATCCAACCCCGCTTCGCGCAGACTCGCCGCGTATCCGGGCTCCGTCCCTAGACGCAATCCGTTGGTGTTGCATTGGATCAGCGCGAAACCGCGTGCTTTGGCCATGCGGATGATCTCGGGAAGATCGTCCCGTACCGTGGGTTCTCCGCCGGAAAGCTGCACATTGCACGCTCCTGAAGCCTGCCTGAGGCGATCCATCTGGAAGGCGATACGCTCAAGGGACGGCTCCGGCGCAACCTGTTCTCCGGCGCTGGCATAACAGACGGGGCAACGCAGATTGCACCGTCCCGTCACTTCAATCAGCCCCGTACAGGTATGCTGGGCATGATCCGGGCACAACCCGCAGTCGAAAGGACAACCGCGCTCCCGCTCCACGAACGGATGCCGGGGATGCGAGGGCGTCTTGTCGCGGACCCAAGACCGGAAATCCGGCATACCACGCCATACGGGAACGGAAAAAACACCGTGCTCCGGGCACTCCTTACGCAAAAGAACGGAGGGGATACCCTCTTCCGCCGGATCAAGCACATATTCAGCGGGAATGCGCCGCAAGCAGACGGGGCAGACGCTCTCCGTGGCCTGCGGCAGGGAACGGGCCGGGGGCGTCATCGGGGCTCCGTCATGTCGATCCCGTATTCGGCGCACAAATCGACAAGTTTGTCCCCAACACTCGGCGAGCAGATCCCCGCATAGAGTCATGTCAGCGCCGCCGCCCGTTTTTTTCCTGAATCGATGGGCAGGAAACATCCCGGCATCCTCCGGTGCATACATGCTGGGCAAACCACGCCGCATAGTCGTTGATCAGCGGTTCTGACATCGGATGGGCGCTTTCACCCTTGGCCCCCTTGCACGCCAGATATCCGAGCGCCGCCGCGCCTCCCGTCAAAAGCCCGCACGTACCGCCGCTTTGCCCCATTCCGTGACAAAGCCCGCCAGCGGCCCTGACCAACCCGGGATTTTCCACACCCTGCTGCTGCAAGACGAGCAGGACAAGGAGCTGGCTGCAACAATATCCTTCCCGAATCAAAGGTATGAGTTCCAACATCAATGCGTTCATTTGCTCCCCTTTTCCGCGACGAACATCCAATACCCGAACCGTTTTCCCGAACACGCCGAATCGCCGCTCCCCGGACATGCTCCCATCCATGCGAGCAACGCCGAACGGGGAACCCCCTGAAACAGGAGCCTGCCCGCCAGTTCACCGAGCAACCGGGAATGATCCTCCGAGGCCAAAATCCGAAATCCCTGCCGCGCCAGCCGTTCCGCCACAACGTCAGCAGGCACGGCACCACGCGCACAGCCCTGCCCGCCCGCTCCGTGGATGCCTCCGCGGACCACTATGTCCGTAAGCAACAGCCGTCCCCCCGGCCGCAGGACACGCCCCATCTCCCCCAAAGCCCGTTCAGGGGTGGACGACAGGGAAAGGACACATTCGCAGACTATGCCGTCCATGCAGGCATCCCGCAACGGAAGGTCTTCAAGCGTCCCCGCGAGGAGCGGCACTTCGGATAACCGTCTTTCCGCCTCCTGAAGCATGGCGGCGGAACGATCCATTCCTACGGGGCTCAGGCCGCGTTCCGCCAGCAAAGCCAGCGTTACGCCCGGACCGCAGCCCAAATCAGCCACCCGCTCGCCGACGCCGAAAGCGCAGTGCGCGAGCCCCCGCTCGGTAAGCTCCACGCCGCCGGGACGGAGACAATCCGCCGACGCCAGCCGGAAAAGCTCCCGCTGGTATAAGGGCTCTTCCTGATGCTGCGGGATCATTTGTCTTCCAACAGGGCTTCCACTTCCGCCATTTTTCCCTCAGCCAGCGACTTGGGGATCATCGTCAATCCACAGGACGGGCAACGGGGCAAAGAGACGTCAAACGCACTGCCAAGATAGCCGACCTGAACTTTGACCTGCTCCAGAGGGCATTGGCAACGGGCGCATACCCAGTCGCCGGGGTCCGGCGCATAATTCGGTTCCATAGCCATGATGATCCTCCTGCCGGGAATTCCTGCTTTCGCACATAGCAGATTATCACTGAGCCCACTATAAAGGCATCCCATTCATACGAGGTCCGAAACCCCATTCCACCTCAACGGGGTTGGGGGCGGCAGCCTCCCATGTCCCTTCGGCGGCATTCCCTAAAGGTGGAACGGGTTGCGGACAGCCTCGTAACGGCCTTTTGGGGTCGATGTGCCGGGCACTTCCATCCGGTGACAGTAGGCGTCATGGACGACACACACGCCGTCCTCAACGCTGTATTCCACCCAGAACGTCACCCGCACAGGGCGCAAGGACGCAAGGAAGTGCCCGTTGTCCCGATTCAGGAACGTGTCGCCGGAGGCCTCGGCATGGCGCACGACGCGCACGGCGTCCTCCCGCAGGATATGGAGCTCTTCCATCTTTTCCAAGACATCCGGCGCAATACGGACAGGGATGCCGTCATCGGCCGTTTCCGCTACGCTTTCCCCGGCATATCGCCGGAGCACCTCGGTCCGCAACGCGGCACGTCCCGCGCGCCGGGCCGACAGCCCGCTTCCTTTTGCGACCGCCGCCGCATGGAGGGATTCACCGGGATACAGCAGGTCGAGCATATGCAGGGAAGGTTTGCCTTCCGCGACAAGACGTTCCCGGCACATAATGCAGGATGTAACGGCGTCGTGTTCAAGCTGTCCGGCCCGATCCGCCGCGATAGCCGAAGCAAGCTGCGGATTGGCATCCCATGCCAGCCCTCCGTACCCGCAACAGGGCGTCGTTTCGCCGGACAAACGCGGCTCCTCGAACGAGACGCCCCGCTTGGAAAGGAGGTTCCGCACAGACCGCAGCCACGTCTCATCGTGACGGGCGGAACAGGGGTCATGGATGCTCAACGTGGGGACGCCGCCGCAACAGGCTTCCTCACGGAAGGACAGGGAGGGGCATTCCGTATCAAGCACTTCCCAAAGCGACGCCACAGACATTTCAGGCAAGGCTTCACGCAGCGTCTTGCAGCATGAGGCGCAAGCGGCGATCACGCGAGGACGCCCGAGCGATTCCCATGTGGACTTGAGCGCCTCCACGGTTTCCGCAAACAGTTTTTCCTCTCCGGCCCACTGCGCGGGAACGCCGCAGCATTGCAACAACAGGCCGACGCTGCCGAGATTTTTACGCAACGTCTCGTACACGGCCAAAACCTGTTCTCCCCGTGCGCCCGCAAGCTGACAGCCGGGGAAAAACACGTGCCCGCACCGTTCCGCCGCCTTCCCGTCCGCTCCCGATCCGGCGAAGGACAACGCGCACTCCGGGCCGTTGGCGGCGGACATATCCTCCAGCGCGAATTCGTGCGCCGAAGGGGGCATCATGCCGCGCCGGACCATATCCTCACGGAACGACAGGCACAGATCCGCCATCGAAAAGCCTTCCGGACACAAGACCTCGCACTGACCGCACAGCGTACAGCTGTTGATCATCGTGTTGGCCTGATGGTGCCCCTTCACGATCGCGGCGTTGTTGTACATCTGGCGGGCGTAGACGCGCGGGTAGCCCTTGTATTTCTGCATATACAAACACTCGCGCACGCAAATGAGGCATTCGCACTGCAAACACCTTCCGGCCTCGGTTTTAGCCTCTTCAAGCGAATAGCCCTCGCCGGGGTGTTCCGGTTCCAGCCGCTGCAGCGGGCCAGCCCGTCGAGCGGAGTATGCAGCCGGTCGCGCTCGCGCCTTCATTCTCGCGCGATGCCGTCAGGGAAACGCCGGTCATGGAACGTTCAAGCGTCATGGCGGCACGGCGGCCTTCCGCCGCCCATGCGACAGGGGTGCCCGTCCCATCCGGTGACGGCCAGCCGCCGAAACAGACATGTTCCGGCCCACCCGCCACATTCAGTGTCACGGAATCCACGGCATCCCGTGAGGCCGGGGCCAAGCCCGGGGCACAGGAAACATCCACAAAAACGGCGTCATAGCCTTCTACTTCCTGAAATAGGGCTTGGTCAGGATCTCGGCGGATCAGCGTCACACCGCTCTTCCGCATGGCTTCGAGTTCGCCGTCCAGCGCTTCCGGCGTCAGTACGGGGAATGCGGCAATCAAACCTTCCGCAGGACGTCCGCCCGCATAAACAAATCCACGGGATATGCCTTTCGGGAAAGATCCCACGCCGCGACCAGCCCCGCCATGCCGTCACCGATCACCGCGACCTTTTTGCCTTTTTGGGGGGACGCGGCAGGTTCCGCGTCTGCTGAGCGCACTGCGACACACAGACCCGTTCCAGCGCGCCAACGGCGAGCGGCCCGCCAAGCTCCTGCCGGACACAGGCCGTTTCGCACGGGTGTTCGCAAATCCGCCCCAGAACGCCGGGCAGAGGGCAGATGCCGCTCCAGCACCTTGCGGGCTCCGGGCACATCCCCGTGCGCCATCCGTTCGAGAAACGGCCTCACATCCATCTGCAGCGGGCAGGCCGCCCGCATTTGGGCATATCATCCTGTGTACACTGCCGTTCCCAGCTTCGCAGATCCGCCTGTTCCATAACGCCTCCCGAAAACCGTCAAAACCAAACGGCCCTCCCGGCCCGCATAACGCATCTCGCTACACAAGAACCGGGAGGGCTTCAACGCCCGGCCCTCTTTGGAAGGCCGGGCATGTCACGTCTCACTATCGATTACTTCTTCAGAGCGGCCAGCACCTTCTCAGGCCGTGCGGGCAGATGCCTCACGCGGGCGCCGCAAGCCTGATAGATGGCGTTGATGATGGCGGCATGTGGAGCGGTGAGCGGAAGCTCGCCCACGCCGGATGCGCCGAACGGGCCGTCCTTGCGGGAGTTTTCGAGGTAGATCAGCTCGATGTCGTCCGGGACGTCCTTGATATAGGGCAGACCGGCGCCAATGAGCGTGGAGTGCTTCTTGATATCCTCATAGTCCTCGGTCAGGGCGAGGCCGATGGCCCTGCGCCAGACCGCCGTACAGCTGGCCGTCCGTCACGAGGCGGTTGTTCACCTTGCCGATGTCGGCGATCATGGTCAGCTTTTCCACCGCGGTCTTGCCGGTCGTGATGTCCACGGCCACTTCGGCCATGAACAGGCCGTACATGTAGCAGCAGAAGGGTTCGCCCTGCCCGTTTTCGTCCGGGGACGTACACGGGGTGGTCCACTTGCCGTACTGGCGGACCTCGCGGCCTTCGGCCTCATTCGTCATAGGTATAGAAACCGCCGCCGGGCTTTTTCATGGCCTCGATCAGGGTTTCACAGGCCACGCGGATGGCGTTGCCCACCACGAGCTGCGAACGGGAACCGCCGGCCGGGCCGCCCACGGGGGCCTTGGAGGTGTCGTTCATGACAAGGCGGATCTTGTCGGCGGCAATATTCAGGGGACGCAGGGCCTCGTGGGCCGTGCCGAGCGCGCCGGCGTCGGCGCCCTGACCGTGATCACCCCAGCACACGCCGATGGTGACCGTGCCGTCTTCATTGTACTGCGCCCAGCTTTCCGCCGAGTCCGGACCGTCCAGACCGCAACCGTAGATGCCGATGGCCACGCCCACACCGCGCTTCACGGTGTCGGTGGAGTTCGCCGCGGCCTTTTCCTTCGCCGCCTTGAACTTGGGGCGCATAATGTCGATCATGTCCGGCAGGCTGAACACTTCGGGGGCCTGACCGGAAGGATTGGTGTCGCCGGGCTTGTAGCAGTTGACCGCGCGCAATTCCAGCGGGTCCATGCCGAGCTTTTCGGCCAGTTCGTCAATGAGCACTTCGGAGGCGAATTCGCTTTCCGGAGCGCCGTAGCCACGGAACGCCGCCCCCCAACCGTGGTTCGTGCAGACCGTTTTGCCGAGGCCGCGGATGTTTTCGATGCCGTAGCCAGCGCCGATGTACTGGGCACCGCGCAGGGTCAGCAGGTCGCCGAATTCCGAATACGGGCCGTGGTCGACGATCCAGTCGGCTTCCATAGCCTTGATCTTGCCGGTGGCCTTGTCGGCGGCGTAGCGGACGGTCGTAAAGAACGGCGAACGCTTGCCGGTGTATTGCTGCTGCTGTTCGTAGTTGTAGCGCAGGTGGCAGGGACGGCCGGTGGCGAGCACGGCCACGCCGATGAGGGCTTCCATGGTGGGGCTGAACTTGTAGCCGAAGGTACCGCCCGCGTTGCACTGCACCATGACCATGTCGTTGCCGAAATCAAGCCCCAGACCGGGGGCGATCATCAGGCCGTGCAGGTGCAGGCCGATGGACTTCGAATGGATGACCAGCTTGCCTTCTTCGTTCATGTAGCCGTACCCCACGTCCGGCTCGATGGGCAGGTGGGGCTGGCGCTGCGTGTAGTAGCTGCCTTCCGCCACCACGTTATTGGCGTCGGCGAAGAAGGGAGCGGTTTCCTGCCCCTTCACTTCCTTCTGCTCGAAGTAGGTGTTCGGGGTGCCGGGGTGGATTTCGATGGCGTCGGGAGCCATCGCGTCCGGGGCGTTCAGGTATTCGGGCAGTAGCTCGAGATCGAATTTGACCTTGTCGGCGGCGGCGCGGGCGTGCGCTTCGGAGTCGGCGCACACGATGGCGAGGGCGTCGCCGTACTGGAAGATTTTGGTATCGTTCAGGATGGGACGATCCCAGCCGTCACCCTTGTTGGTCGGGAAGGTGATGAGGCCGGTGATGCGGTTCTTGCCCTTGACGTCTTTGTGGGTCAGCACGCGGTACACGCCGGGCATGGCTTCCGCTTCGGAGGTGTCGATGCCTTTGATGTTGGCGTGGGAAACCTTGGCCTGAGCCAGCGCCAGATGCAGCGTGTTCGGAGGCATCTTGAGGGCGGTATCCGCGCCGAAGTCGTGCGTGCCGGTCACCTTGGCGACGGCGTTGGGACGCGGACGGCGGGAACCCCACGTGCGGCCGTCCACGGGTTCCTTATATTCGATGTCCTTGATGGATTTCTCGCCGCGCATGACGGCGGCGGCGTCCATGACGGCATCGACCAGCGGCTTGTAGCCCGTGCAGCGGCAGGCGTTGCGGTGGCTCTGGAACCAGTCGCGCACGTCGTTGCGGGTCGGGGCCGGGTTGTTGTCGAGCAGGCATTTGGCGGACACGATGAATCCGGGGCGTACAGAAGCCGCACTGCGCGCCGCCGTGGAACATCCACGAAAGCTGCAGCGGGTGCACATGCTCGGGCGTGCCGATACCTTCAAGGGTGGTGACGGCGGCCCCGTCTTCAACGCGTTTCATTTTCAGCGTACAGGTACGTACCAGCTTGCCGTCCAGAATCACATTACAGGCACCGCACTGACCCGTGCCGCATCCGACCTTCACGCTGGTCAGCAGAAGCTGTCCGCGCAACACGTCGGCCAGCGAATCTTCCGGATTCACCAGCAGCGTTTTCGTCATGCCATTCACAATGAGAGTCTTGGAAATCATGTGCCACTCCTTGATTCCACGGCCAGCCCGCCAGACGGGCCCAACCGGAGGGTTTCTGGATACCCGGGCGAAAGAGACTGTTCCCTTTTCGCCGGTTCCCCTGTAGCCTGCCTTGATGAATACATTCGGAAGCCGATACTCCGCACCCTTGAGGCACGGTTCCGTACAAAAAACGGTTCCCGATGACGTGCACCTATCCCGCCCTGCTTGGAAGAGCGGATATGTTTATTTGTGCATATAAGAAGCCCTGCATTCTGTCAATGCGGTCACCCGAAAAACACTGGTACTGTTTAAGGAAACAGCCATGAAGAACAGCTCGCGCTTTTCAGGAACACGTCCTGCGCCTACTTTCCGTGCCATCCCAACGCGGATCCTGAGACATTCAACTGTCTTTCTGTTATTGCCCCCTCTATTCCTGCCGGAATGCATCGGCACGCCCCGCTGGAACGCGAACGGCATAAAGGATTGCACCCTCTGCCGCGTCCCGCATCAGCCCGACAACTATGATCGCATTATCCAAAAGCTTTCCGCGGCGATACGCGAACGCGCGGCGGAAGGGAAGAAAAAGGGGCCTCGACAGCCCACGGAATGATCTTATTTGAAAAGCAGCAAGGCCTGCGTTATAGTCGCCTTTCTGAAACACTTTTGCGTAAGGATGATCTCTCATGCCCAACAAGCTCGAACAGGCCCAAGAAGCCCTCGCCAAGGTTGAAGCCCATATGGAAACCCTGACGCCCCAGACGCAGGCCCGCCACATGGCGGAACGCGTCCGGGACAATCTGGCCGCGTGCATCGCCATGGCCCAATGCAACCCCAAAGCCGGGGAAATACTCATGCCGAACGTGCTGACCGCCGCCCATGAGTACCTTTCCGGCCTCGGCAAGAACTGATCCGGATTCCCGCATGATCCAGAAGCCCGGGATACGCCGACGTGGGACGTTCCGGGCTTGTCTCTTTTTTGGAGGAACGGCGGGCGTCTCCCCGCCCGCTGATTCTCCCTCACCCGCTCCGAGTTGTATGAGGTTCGCGTGCGTCTGCTGACAGTCCTTCTTTTCGGCGTGTTTCTCGTGGCGACGCAGGTTTTTCTCGTCCTGAAAGCCATGCAGGACAACCTGTTCGAACGGAACGTCGATCCCGTGGATGCCGTCATGGAACGGCAGGCATCCATTTCCGACGAGCTCACGCCGCAGGAACGCCTGTGGCTCAGCAAGAACCATACGGTCCGGGTCGGCGTCGATCCCGACTTCTACCCTCTTGAAAAATTCGACGCCGAAGGCCGCTATACCGGCATAGGCCCGGACTACCTCCGCATCCTCCACAAGATGACGGGGATCTCCGTTCCGCATCGCGACCCCCCCTCCGACTGGACCAACACGACCGACATGGCCACGTCCCACAAGGTGGACATGTACATCGCCGCCGCCGAAACGCAGCACCGCTCCCAGTATATGTTGTTCACGCCCTCCTATATCGTGCTGCCCGGCATCATCGTGACCCGGCAGCCCACCAAGGGCCGAGAGCGTGACCCGAGGGCGCCGCGGACGAACGGAGCCGAGCATAGACGGCATCAAGGACTTGGCCGGGAAACGGGTCGCGGTGGTCAACCAGGTATTCATGGCACGACTCCTGAGGAGCTGCACCCTGAGATACGCCCGTGCCCGTCCAAAAACACGCTGGAAGGGCTGCAGAAAGTCGCCTTCGGCGAAGTCGACGCCATGATCGACTACCAGTTCAACATCACGGAAAAATCGACAACAGCGGCATCCGCAACCTCCGCGCCGCCGGTTCCATCGACGCGCCTTACGGGCACGCCTTCGGCATCCGCAAGGACTGGCCCGAGCTCCACAGCATCATCAACAAGGCACTCAGCAAGATCACGCCGGAAGAGCGCAGGATCATTGCCCAGAAGTGGCTCCAGCCCTACGAGAAGAAGGCGTTCTCCAAGCAGACCATCTGGATGATGCTCTTCGCGGCGGAAGTGCTGTTCACGGTGTTTGCCTTTGTCCTTTACTGGAATTTCTCCCTCAAGCGGCAAGTCTCGCGCAGGACGGCCCAGCTCAATCAGGAGCTGGCCAAATACGACCGAGCCGAAAAGGAGCTCCGGGAAAGCCGGGCCATGCTGGAGCAGTCCAACGTGGAACTGGAACACCGCGTCAACGAACGCACGCGCGACCTGCAGGCCATCAACGCCGAGCTCCAGCTCGCCAAGGAAGCCGCCGACGCCGCCACCACGGCGAAAAGCCAGTTCCTCGCCAACATCAGCCACGAAATACGCACTCCCCTCAACGCCATTGTCGGCTTTTCCTCGCTGCTGGTGTCGGCGGAAAGGGGGATTTCGGAAGAGAAACAGGAATATATCAACATCATTGAAAACAACAACACACTCCTGTTGCAGCTTATCAGCGATGTGCTCGACCTTTCGAAGATCGAAGCCGGAACGATGGAGTTCGACTACGCCCCGATAGATGTGCACGGCCTGTTTATCGAACTCGAAGATACGTTCCGGTTGAGGAATAAAAAGTCCGGCATCTGTATCTGCTATCACCGCCGGACGACCGAATGTGTCGTAAAGGCGGACCGTAACCGTCTGGTACAGGTGATGATGAATCTGATGAATAATGCTGTGAAGTTTACCGGGGAAGGCAGCATTGAGTTCGGGTTTGATGTGCGCGAAGACGGTTTCCTGCATTTCTATGTCACCGACACCGGTTGCGGGATACCGGAGGAACGGTTGGAAGAAATCTTCGGGAATTTTGTCAAACTCAACAGCTTTGTGCAGGGCACGGGACTCGGACTCACCATTTGCCGGGCAATCGTCGAAAGGATGGGAGGAAAGATCGGTGCTGTCTCACGGCTGGGTCAGGGGAGTACTTTTTGGTTCACGCTGCCTTATACGGCCAACGAAGAGAAGATTTGAAAAGGACGTGGCGTGACGGAAATATACTTGCTTCCCGAAGAATGGGGCTTGACTAAAAAGTCAGCCCCTTCCCGAAGGGAGGGGAAGCCATGCGGATAGTCAGCTCGAATCAAGGCTCCCCCAAGAAACGGAAGATGAGCCCTACTTGCGCCGGAGTGAGCAGGATGGCTTTCTCGGAATATCCCGTGCGGGCGAGTTCGTTTTGTAGTGCCGTGTTCTTGGCGATCCAGCTGCGGAGAGTGCGGCGTGCGGAGGCGGGCTGTATGATGGGGCAGGTAGAGAGTTGGCCAGTTGGCTTTTGCTGTATGCCTGTATGCGGGGCAGGTTGCATTTTCGTTCGGAATGTTTGGTTTCATTGAATTTTTAGCTTTCATTGTCTTTTGATACTGCTTTTACTATCTTTTCTATATTTCTTTCTTTCATTTTCGCTTGCCAATGTAAAGGTACGCCATTTTTTAGTCGTTTGGTGTTGCTTTGTACAGAAGTCCTTGGAGGCAGTATTTGTGCGAAGCCGTGCCGACTGGTGCTCTTCAGTTACAAGTCGTTACATCGTGTATCCGGACTTTTTGCCATCGCCTACTTTTGTCACCGTAATCGATTGCACATAGAAAACTTACATCAACCATTAAAAAAAGAAAGGAAAACAACCTTATGCCATTAATTTACAAACCTTACCAGGCGAATATCGCCAACAAAGCGGGACAGAAACTGTATTACCCCCGCCTCGTGAAATTCTCGAAAATGGTCAACACGCAGAAGATGGCGGAGCTGATCGCCGAGAAGGCTTCTCTGACACCGGGTGATGTCCACAACGTGATTCGAAACTTGATGTCCGTGATGCGTGAACAGTTGCTCAACAGCCGCACAGTACGTCTCGAAGGCTTGGGCACATTTACGATGATCGCCAAAGCCGGAGGAAAGGGAGTCGTGTTGGAAAGTAAAGTCAGCAGTTCGCAGATCGTTTCGCTGCGCTGTCAGTTTACTCCCGAATATACCCGTTCTGCCGATGGCGTCACTACCCGTGCACTGACTTCCGGAGTAGAATTTGTCCACGTCAAGGACGTAGCGGGCGGCTTTGTGGACGACGATGATAAAAATCATTCGGGAGGCGGAGACAACCCCGGCGGAGGAAGCACTCCCGGAGGCGACGACGATGAGGCTCCGGACCCAACCGTTTAATGAGGCTGAATCGCTGACTCACTAATGCATGATCGGTTCCCTTATTAAATTGCTCCATTCACTCTGTTTTTTAACTCTAAAGAAGGAAGCTATGAAATTATTTTTAGAAAAGTTATTGGATATTTTGGAAGCACTCTTGCGCTTCCGTCGTCGGAAAGCTAAAAAGACGGGAGATTCATAAACCGACCTCCTCTCTTAAAAACTAGAGAATCCCCT
>ENA-OQHN01000568-OQHN01000568.1-human-gut-metagenome-genome-assembly--contig:-NODE-568-length-12451-cov-5.443525_pt1 | contig 12451 bp, 7 predicted proteins | sample MGYA00242564_ERZ504721 | MGnify/ENA primary metagenome ERZ504721 (study PRJEB26092, sample SAMD00036212) | human gut metagenome | host: Homo sapiens | study: EMG produced TPA metagenomics assembly of...
AACATCGTTCTTATCGGCGCTCCCGGCACACGGGAAAAACTACCCTTGCCGAAGCGATGGCCTTTGAGGGTAAGGTCATCGACCGCAGGGGTAGTATCGAGGCGAACAACACGCTCTCGGACAACACGGATATCGAGCACGAGTACAAGCGCTCGATCTATTCGACTATCCTCTTCACCGAATTCATGGAGCGCAAGCTCAACATCATAGACTGTCCGGGATCGGACGATTTCTGCGGAAGCCTCTTCTCGGCCTTCAAGGTGGCGGACGTGGGCGTCATGGTCTTCAACGCCCAGAACGGCTGGGAAGTAGGCAGCGAGATCCAAGCCCGTTACGCCCGTGTGCTGAACAAGCCGCTCATCGCTTTCGTCAATCAGCTCGATTCGGACAAGGCGTCGTTCGACGCTACGCTCGAATCCATCCGTGCGGCCTCGCGCGTGAAGCCCGTCGTAGTCCAGTATCCGGTCAATCCGGGCCCGGGATTCGATGCTTTCATCGACGTGCTGCTGATGAAAATGTACCGCTTCAAGGATGAGAACGGCACCCGCGAAGAGCTCGACATCCCGGCCGAAGAAGCGGAGAAGGCCCAGGCTCTGAACAAGGAGCTGGTCGAGGCAGCCGCCGAATACGACGACGCCCTGATGGAACTCTATTTCGAGAAGGGCACACTGACGCAGGACGACATCCGCTCGGGCCTGAAAATCGGCGTATCCCGTCGGGCGGTCATGCCCGTCTTCTGCGGCAGCGCCAAGCGCGACATCGGCACCAAGCGCCTGATGGAGTTCATCATCAACGTGGCGCCCGGCCCGCTGAAAGCCCCCGCCTTCCTCTCGACCGAAGGAGAGGAGATCCAGGCCGACGAAGCGGCTCCGGCCGTAGCGTTCATCTTCAAAAGCCAACTCGAACAGCACATCGGCGAAATATCCTACCTGCGCGTCATCCGGGGCAAGCTCACCGAAGGCATGGAACTCCTGAATACCCGCACGGGCAACAAGGAGAAGCTCTCGCAGCTCTTCGCCGTCGCGGGCAAGAATCGCATCAAGGTCACCGAACTGGCCGCCGGCGACATCGGCTGCACGGTGAAGCTCAAGGGCACGCGCACCAACGACACGCTCTCGGCGCCCGGGACGCCCGTCACGATCGACCCGATCGTCTTCCCCGAACCCCGCTACCGTGCGGCGATCAAGACCAAGGACCAGGCCGACGACGAAAAACTGGGCAAGCTCCTGAACGACGCCAAATACGAAGACCCGACTATCCTGGTGGACTACTCCAAGGAGCTCAAACAGACTATCATCCAGGGCCAGGGCGAACATCACCTGAACATCCTGCGCTCGCGCATCGCCTCGGAGAACAAGCTCCAATACGATTACATCGCCCCGAAGATCCCCTACCGCGAAACCATCACCAAGGTAGCCCAGGCGGACTACCGCCACAAGAAACAGTCGGGAGGCGCGGGTCAGTTCGGCGAAGTGCATCTGCTGATCGAGCCTTACACCGAAGGCATGCCCGAACCCAAGAGCTACAAGGTCCCCGGGAAGGGAGAACTGGCGGTAAACATCAAGGGCAAGGAAGAGTACGACCTGCCCTGGGGCGGCAAGCTGCAGTTCTATACGGCGATCGTCGGAGGCGCGATCGACGCCCGCTTCATGCCGGCCATCCTGAAAGGCATCATGGAGAAGATGGACGAAGGTCCGCTGACGGGTTCCTACGCCCGCGACATCCGCGTCATCGTCTATGACGGCAAGATGCACCCGGTCGATTCGAACGAGATCTCGTTCAAGCTGGCGGCCCGCAACGCTTTCAAGGAGGCGTTCCGCAACGCGGGACCGAAGATCATGGAGCCGATCTACGACGTCGAAGTCCTCACGCCGAGCGACTACATGGGCGCCGTCATGAGCGACCTGCAAAACCGCCGGGCGATGATTATGGGCATGGAGTCCGACAAGGGCTTCGATCGCCTGAACGCCCGTGTACCGCTGGCCGAACTGTACCGTTACTCGACGACGCTCTCTTCGCTCAGTTCGGGTGCCGCGACCTATACGATGAAATTCGCCTCCTACGAACAGGTTCCGACCGACGTGCAGGACAAGCTGCTGAAGGCCTATACCGACACCGACGAGGAGTAAATCGGCGGATTTTTACAAAAAAGGGTTGTCTATATGCATTAGACAACCCTTTTTCATGTCGCTGTGTACGCCGAAATTGCCAAGAATCATAGTTTCGAAAGGTAATCATATGTCCCAAGATACCATTATCCGACGGTCGCCTATTCGCGGCTCAGGCCGCATTTGTAAATTCTACCCTTTCCCTGGCTCCCCTCCACGAAGGGAGCTTCGGGCCGCTACACACCCAAAGAGGGCTACTAAAACCGCATTTCGGAAATGCAAAAGACGGATCGAACGGCACTTTTGGGGTACCTTACCGCTCCGATTTCCGGTTCGGCCGCCGACGGCCCCTCTTTTTCATCTTCATCGCATGCGAATCACTTTTCGGCTGCCGAGTCGTATTCGCCCGTACGGACCATCTCCAGGGCTTTTTCCAGAATTTCATCGCATCCGGTATGCAGACCTTCGACCGTGGCATGTACCGGTATATCGATCCACACACCCGGCGTGCGGGTGTGCGGATCGTCCGGATAATAAACTCCGAAACCGAAAGCACGTAAAAAAGACTCCATGTTAATTTAATGTTAACAATGACCGCCGCAACCGGTCCATCCGGATTTTTAATGTAAATTTGTCTGAAAATTTGCGTAAAAAATCCCGAACATGAGCGAAATCTACACCGTTATCGTCGTTATTCTGGGAATCCTGGCCGTTTCGGGCCTTTTCGTGGGCGTTTCCAACGACGCCGTCAATTTCCTCAACTCGGCCATCGGTTCGAAAGCCGCCCCCATGAAGACCATTCTGCTGGTCGCCTCGATCGGCATCCTGTTGGGTACGGTCACCTCGAGCGGCATGATGGAAGTGGCCCGCAACGGTATGTTCAACCCGGGGCTTTTCTCCTTCCACGAAGTGATGATGCTCTATATGGGCGTGATGTTCGCCAACGTCATCCTGCTGGACCTCTACAACTCGATGGGACTCCCGACTTCGACGACCGTATCGCTGATCTTCTGCCTGTTGGGTGCCGCCGTCGCCGTTTCGATCTACAAGATCTCCAACGACGGGGCCCTCGGCATGGGCGACCTGAACCATTTCATCAACACGGGCCGCGCGATGGGTATCGTTTCGGCGATTCTGCTCTCCGTAGTGATCGCTTTCACGTTCGGCACCCTAATCATGTATATCTCCCGTCTGATCTTCTCGTTCCGCTATACGGCGATGTTCCGCCGCTTCGGTGCCTTCTGGTGCGGAGCCTCCTTCACGGCGATCCTCTACTTCGCCGTCTTCAAAGGACTCAAAACCCCGCTCGCCGGAAGCGCCGCGATCGAATGGATCGACCAGCATATCCTGCTCTCCCTCTTTTTGTGCTGGGCCGTCGGCAGCCTGCTGCTCTTCTTCCTGCAACGGCTGAAAATCAACATTCTGCGACTTACGATCCTCTCGGGCACCTTCGCTCTGGCTCTGGCATTCGCAGGCAACGACCTGGTGAACTTCATCGGCGTCCCGGTAGCCGGATTCGACGCATACAGCATCGCCCGTCATGCCGGCGACAGCACGATTCTGATGGAAGGGCTGAACGCCAGCGTTCCGGCCAATTTCCTGGTGCTGATGACGGCAGGCGTCATCATGATCGTCACGCTCTGGACCTCGAAAAAGGCGATGCACGTCACCGAAACCGAAATTTCGCTTTCGACGCAGGGCGAGAGCGAGACGCAGTACGGCTCGTCGCTCTTCTCGCGCACCATCGTACGGGCCGCCCTGAATGCAAGCAACGCGATCGACCGCACGATCCCCAAAAGAATCCGGGACAAGATCAGCAGCCGCTTCCAGTACGAAGACATCGAGCACAGCGGCGCCCCCTACGACATGATCCGCGCTACGGTGAACCTCACGACCTCCGCCATGCTTATTTCGGTGGCCACGTCGCTCAAACTGCCGCTTTCGACCACCTACGTCTGCTTCATGGTAGCGATGGGATCGTCGCTCGCAGACAAGGCCTGGGGACGCGAAAGCGCCGTGTATCGCATCTCGGGCGTCATGACCGTCGTGGCCGGGTGGTTCATCACGGCCGTCGGCGGCTTCCTGATCGCCCTGGCGATGGGGCTCATACTGATCTACGGCGGCATCGCCGCTTTCGTCGTCACCACGCTGCTGTGCGGCTACATGCTCGTCAAGAGCAACTTCTTCAAGAAGAACAAAGCTGCCGAAACCGCCGCCGTGAAAGCTGCCGAAACCGGTTCCGACATCATCTATAACATCACGCAGGAAGTGTGCGCCACGATGGAGCGCACGACCCGCATCTACGACCGCACGCTGATCGCCGTTTTCAAAGAGAACCGCAAGGTACTGCGCGAAATGGTGCGCGAATCCAACGAACTCTTCTACCAGTCGCGCGAACGCAAGTACTCCCTGCTGCCCACCCTGCGCAAACTGCAGAAAGGCGACATCGATACGGCTCACTACTACGTGCAGGTGGTGGACTATCTGAACGAAATGACCAAGGCGCTGGCGCACATCACCCGTCCGGCGTTCGAACACATCGACAACAACCACGAGGGACTCTCGAAAGAGCAGACCGAGGACCTGATGCACATCAACGACGAAGTGGAGTCGATCTACCGCCACATCAACAACATGCTGCGCACGGGCGACTTCTCCGACCTGGACATGGTGCTCGAAATGCGCGACCGGCTTTTCGAGGCGATCGCCGACGCCATCAAGTCGGAGGTGACGCGTATCAACGAGAACCGCTCCAACACCAAGGCCAGCATCCTCTACCTGACGATCCTGAACGAAACCAAGAGCATGGTGCTTCAGTCGCGCAACCTGCTCAAATCGCAGCGCTACTTCCTCGAACACAAGGACGGGCCGCTGCAGTGGCTCAACAAAATCAAGTAACTCCGCCTCCCGCCGGGAAGCAAAACGAAATTCACCATGGACATCGCACTGGCCAAACGGCGGGAAAACATCGCCGAATACATTCTCTACCTCTGGCAGATCGAGGACCTGCTCCGGGCGCTCCAGTTCAGCCCCGAGGCCATCTACTCGCAGCTTATCGCCCCGCGCGGAATCGAAGAGGGACAACGCCACAACTACCTGCTCTGGTACATGGACATCGCCAACCTGCTGCGCGAAGAGGGCAAAGAGGAAAAGGGACACCTGGAGCATACGCTGCATCTGATAGGGGACCTGAACGACCTGCACCTGCAACTGATGAAGCTGCCGATCGGAGAGCACTACCGTCAGACTTTCGCCAGGCTCGAACCCGAACTGCCGCGTCTGCGGGCCGTGCTGGGGCGCGAAATGAGCGATATCGAACTCTGCTTCCGGGCGCTTTACGCCGCGATGCTCTACCGCATCAAGGGCGAAGGAGGCAAGAGCGCCGTGAGCGACACCATCGAATACGTTTCTCCCGTCATCGCCGAACTGGCCGACATGTACGGCAAGGTCGAACGGGGCGAGGCGGACCTCTTCAAAGACACGGCACCGGAACGGTAACCGATCGTAAGACACGGGACGAAAGCGGATTGTGCGGAGTCGCACCCGAAACGAAGAAGAAGAAAAATTTACGATATTTTTGGCAGATCAAGAAAAAGATTATACATTTGCACTCCGCATTGTACGCTAAAACAATAAAAACACGATAGATCTATGGCAATGAAAAGAACATTCCAGCCTTCGCGCCGGAAGAGAATCAACAAGCACGGATTCCGTCAGAGAATGGCTACGGCCAACGGACGCAAGGTTTTGGCTGCGCGCCGTGCGAAGGGTCGCAAGAAGCTGACCGTATCGGACGAGTCGACGTTCAAGTACGCTTAATTCCTTCGGGATTCAAGCCATAGCAAGGGCGGTGCATTGATGCACCGCCCTTGCTGTTCAGTCGGTAGAAACGCTTCTTTCCGACCCAATCTTTTAAGCGGTGCGTCCCTCTTTTTTCCGGCGACAAAGTGAAAGTGCCCACAGCCTTTTTTTCAAGAAGGCCGTAAAAGCTGCAAGGCAAAAATTACCGGTTCCCAGCATAGTTCACACGCCTTTTCTTTCGCAGAAAAGGGCAAAAGAGTCACATCCGATCCTGGTTTACCGCCTCGCCGGGCGAACGCAACGCACTCGAAGACTTTGCGTCCTTCCGCTCCGAGTACCCCGGAGGTAAGTACGCCACCGATTTTCCGCAAACACACAATCCGCACTGCCTGTGACGACAAATCACCCGCCTCGAATCCCGTTTTACGGGACACATCTCCCGTACCTGTGGCAGCGGTTAATCCGGCAACGAAAGAGGGCATATGACAGACTAAAAGCACGGGCAATGAATCCGGCCGATGATATTTATCAATCCGATTCTAATTTTCAGTTTTCCCCTTTTCGATTTCCGACCTATTCCGTATATTTGTAGGAGAAGACAGAATGCGATTCGGGCAAGTTCGCATAAATGCGACTGCCGCTTCCTTTTACACCCCTCGTTATGGAATAGAAAATACACCCCGACGGCCCGGACAAATTTGGCCCGCCGCACGGTTTTCACTATATTTGTAAAATAATGGGAGATATTCCGGGAAATCCGGAGCGGCGTTTGCCGTAAGGTTCGCCTCCCCCATTCGCTCAAAACAGATCGAACATGGCAATATTCAAAGTCGAAGGCGGCCGCCGGCTGCGCGGTGAAATCACGCCCCAGGGCGCCAAAAACGAGGCGCTTCAGATCCTCTGCGCCACGCTGCTCACGCAGGAAAAGGTAATCGTACACAACGTCCCGCAGATCCTGGATGTGATACAACTCATCGAGTTGCTGCAGGCGATGGGCGTCGAAGTGGAGCGCCTGTCCGAAGAGAGCTATTCGTTCCGAGCTGCCGACATCGACCCGGACTACCTGCGCTCGGACGACTACTGCCGCCGGGCCAGCCGCCTCAGGGGGTCGGTGATGCTGCTGGGTCCGATGCTGGCGCGTTTCGGCGTGGGCTACATGCCCAAGCCGGGCGGCGACAAGATCGGCCGCCGCAGGCTCGACACCCACTTCATCGGCTTTCAGAAGCTGGGCGCCACGCTCGATTTCGACACTGCGGCCGCCTGCTCCGAAGTCCGCTGCAAGGAACTCAAGGGATGCTACATGCTACTCGACGAGGCTTCGGTGACCGGCACGGCCAATATCATCATGGCGGCTGTGATGGCCAAGGGTTTCACGACCATCTACAACGCCGCATGCGAACCTTACATCCAGCAACTGTGCCTGATGCTCAACCGCATGGGCGCACGCATCTCGGGCATCGCCTCGAACCTGCTCACCATCGAGGGTGTCCGGGAGCTGCACGGCACCGAACACACGCTGCTGCCCGACATGATCGAGGTCGGCAGCTTCATCGGTCTGGCAGCCATGACCCGTTCGGAGCTGACGATCCGCAACGTTTCGTTCGAGAACCTGGGCATCATCCCCGCCCAGTTCGCCCGTCTGGGCATCCGCTTCGAACAGCACGGCGACGACATCTACATTCCCCAACAGGAGCACTACCGCATCGAGAACTTCATGGACGGCTCGATCATGACCATCGCCGACGCACCCTGGCCGGGGCTCACGCCCGACCTGCTGTCGGTATTCCTCGTGGTGGCCACCCAAGCCAAAGGCTCGGTGCTGATTCACCAGAAGATGTTCGAAAGCCGCCTGTTTTTCGTCGATAAGCTGATCGACATGGGGGCCCAAATCATCCTCTGCGACCCCCATCGCGCGACGGTGATCGGACATGACCACCAGATGCGGCTGCGGGCTACGCGCATGACTTCGCCCGACATCCGTGCGGGTGTGGCGCTGCTGATCGCGGCGATGAGCGCCGAAGGTACGAGCACGATCCAGAACATCGAACAGATCGACCGCGGTTACAAGGACATCGACGGACGCCTCAACGCCCTCGGAGCCCGGATCACCCGGGTCGAAGAGTAACGACCGGCCGATGCCCGGAATAAGGAAACAAAGCAAAGCAGTAATAATATGTTTTTGGAAAATGCCAGCCAGAAAGGTTGGATCGAAGTGATATGCGGCTCGATGTTCTCGGGTAAAACCGAGGAGCTGATCCGCCGCCTGAAGCGGGCCGAATTCGCCCGCCTGCGGGTCGAAATCTTCAAACCCCGCATCGACGTGCGATACTCCGAAGAGGAGGTCGTTTCGCACGATGCCAGCGCGATCCGCTCCACGCCGGTAGATTCGGCGCAGAATATCCTGCTGATGACCTCGGACGTCGATGTCGTGGGCATCGACGAGGCGCAGTTCTTCGACCAGGGACTAGTGGAGGTCTGCCGGCAACTGGCCGACAGCGGGGTGCGGGTAATCGTGGCGGGCCTCGACATGGACTTCACGGGCAAGCCCTTCGGACCGATGCCGGCGCTGATGGCTACGGCGGAGTACGTAACCAAAGTACACGCCATCTGCGTACGGTGCGGCAACCTGGCGCACCATTCGCACCGCCTGACCAGCGACGAGAAACAGGTGATGCTCGGTGCGCAGGACTCCTACGAACCGATCTGTCGCCACTGTTTCGCCGAACTGCGGAAAAAAAGAGCGGGAATAAAAAGGCATCTGCCCGTTAAAAAATCCGGACCTTTTCCGGACCGTACGCTTCCGAAGCATACAACTCGATACGTCAATCCCCTCTTGCGGAGGGGATTGTTCTTCGGATAAACGCAACCGAAAAATCAGTATCCGGAATTTCCAAGCGGCAGAAAAAACAGAGAATACTTCGCACGAGGCGCAGAATATACTCAACATCAGCCGACAGTGCATAACCCGATCGGCAGGTTATACGCCCGAATATACCGGAAAATTCACGATTTTCGCATCCGACCGCCGCATACCCCACAGTCTTCGCCGCAGTGTCGCCTACACTCGTATTGCCGTCATATCCTCCGTAAAAACATATCAAAAAGGGACCGGCTCTGAATAGAGCCGGTCCCGCCATTCAATAAAGATTCGGAGCCTTTTCACCCGGCGATTTTCCGGTTATCTTCTTCCGCTCCTTCCCCCGCAGGAAGAAAACCTGAAACAATCGCCGTCCACTATGCGGTTATTTCGTCACATTCACAACGATCTGCGCCGTACGTTCGCCGAACGTATAGACATATTTCACCGGAATCGTTACGGTAATCTCCTTCATCAGTTCCAGATCACCGCCTTCGACTACCGTAAGAACATGACTCTCCGCATCGAACTTCACACGGCCGTCGGGGATGGAAACCACCGCCTCGCCATATTCGATGGTTGCGGCTACCGCCGTATTGGTATTCTGCGCATTTGTCGAACCATCAAATACATTCACATCATTGACCGCCTTCAATGTAAGCAACGTAGCGACATCCAGCGTTACATCTTCATCGACTTTGGCGACGAGTTTTCCGGTTTCGACCGCAATCGTCGCGTCAGCGATCGGATCAGCGATCGATACGGTAAAGGTCTTCGGCTCGCCCAACGCCTTGCCACCATACATCACCTGGGCGGTAACCACGATCGACAATTCGTCGCAGGTACCCCAATCGAGCGTCGCATCCGTGATAACGGCCCCTTCTGCCTGGGTCGCATAAACGACCTTTGCTTCTGCCGGAGCATCTTTTGCGATGTACCAGGTTTTCGACAGGTCGAATGCATCGATTTGCAGCGTGCTGCCTTCGATCTTCATTACGGCCTGGGCACGATCGTCGTCCGAAAGCGACGATCCGCGCAGCAACTCGATTTCGGGAGCCGTAACAGTCACGTGCAGGACAGCTTCGAACGTAAGTACGGGATCGGCAGTCGTAAAGAGATTCTTCACGGTGTAGGAAACATTCAGAGCCGCAGCTTTACCGAAGACAAAGTTGATGTTCTTACCGCTCGCTCCGACCGTCGCATAGTTGCCGGCTTCATCCTTCGCCATGTCGCTCGTCCAGGAGAGCTGCATGAACGTTTCCTCTCCGAATTGCGCACGGGCCGTCTGATCCAGACTCTCCCAAAGGAGCGCACGGAATTCTTCGACAGCGACGTGATGGCCCGTCGAGGAGGCTGCATTATACGGCAATTCGAGCGTTTGCTCCAGCATCGGAATTTCAGGAATACCCGTTACGGATACGGGGATCGTAATCGTTACGACGGTCTTGTCGTCGTTGGTATAAACGGCTTTTACGACATATTCAGCACTCTGTGCCAGATCGCCGACCAATTTCAAATCGACCGTTTGCACATCCGTATCATAGGTCGGAGTAGCCGGCAATTCGATCGACGGGACGATCTCCGATACAAGCTCCGTACCCCGGTAAAGTTCGACAACCAGATTCTCATTATTCTTGAGCGCATTATACTGAACGGCAGAAAGCATACCCTTATCCGGAGTCAGCACAAGTCCCTTCGCCTCATACGTATCGTCGGAGGTAGCGGCAGCATACGTCCACATCACTTCGGATTTCGGCGTGGAAAGTTCGACACCGTCGGGTGCGATGGAGAATTTATTCACGGCACCGGCTTTCACTTCGAGCGAAAATCCCTCTTCGTCGAGCAATGCATAAGTCGCAGCAGCGGTTACTGTCTGTCCGATCAACGCAGTTTCCGACTCGGCAACAGCGAATGTAAGCGCCTTTCCATCGACGGCATACAGCTCCTCGCTACCCGAATCACTGAAGGTAAATTCCGCCGACGCCGATACCAGTGCCGCCAGATCCACGGTCCAATTATTAGCTTCGGCAGCCTCTACGAGCGGCAGGATCGTTTCACCGTCCTTATACATGACCGTATATCCGGCCAACACGCCATGAGCCTCTTTGTCCGTATATTTTACTTCGGTAGTCACCTCGTCGGTATATTCGACGTATTCGCCCTCATTCTCGGCATCGGCCCGGGCCAACACGAAATTCGTCGCAGGGATCTGAATACCCGCTTTGGCATAGGCGGTTCCGATAAAAGCCGACGTGAAGTCCGTTTCGAAATCGTTCGATTCGCCTTCGCTCAATGCCGAACCATCGACATGGAGGGCGACCATTTGCGTCTTGCCGGCCTTTTCTGCGGAAACATAATCGTAATCCGTCGTAGCGACAACCGTAAATTCACCGGTCGTTTGATCGATGTCCTTGATCTCTTCGATCGTAAAACCGGCCGCCGCACGCGTTCCGACCTCTTCGGTTATGAGCGACATGGCCTCCGTATTGGCATATTTTTTCACAGCACGGGCCGGCGTCATACGGAATCGCAGAGTCGCTATCTGCTCGCCTTCCGCACTGGGACGCAAATAAAGATTCCGGTACTCGGTTTCGTGCGTAACTTCGTTCTCACGGGACAACACGATATACTGCTCCCCGTTGCCGAAATAGATCAGACCGTCCACATAATCCGGCAGGTAAACGATCGACTGGATACGACTACCGAGCAAACCGACATTGGCCTCCAACGTCGCCAGATAATTCTGAAATTCCTGGTCGAGCTGGTCTTTGGAAATCACGAGCGAACCGTTGTTTTCCCGGATCAGTCCCTGGATCTTTTCAGTCAGCGCACTGGCCTCCTTGTCCAGTTCCTCCATAACCGATGCGATCGCCTGCGTGGAAACCTGCCCCAACAGGTTGTCGCCCAATGTCATCTGGTCCATATAAACTGCCAGTTCATCGCCCAGCCATTTATTGATCGAGCTGCCGGCCGTCTCGAGTTCGGCCTTGATAGCATCGGCGATCCACTGCGAGGCGGCGGTTTCGATCTGGCTCACCTGACTGTCGGTCAGCTCTCCACCGGCAGCCTCGAAACCATTGTCCGACAGGTAAGATTCGATGAGCTGCGTCACTTCGAGCGAAAAACCTGCGGCATCCTTTTTGAGTTCAATCATATTTTCCAGCGTTTCCTGAACGCTCTCCAGTGTTTCCTGGGTAGCGTAAATACCCGCTATTTCTTCCAGAATACCCGATTTCAGACTGTTCAGGTTCTCCTGCAAGGCCCCGTCGGCGAGTGAAGATTCGATCGCTGCGACGATCTTCGCAGCCAGATCGCTGTCTTTGACACATCCTTCGATCTGGGTTTGCAACGAAGAAATATCGCTCTTTTTCGCAAACCCGGAAAAATCGATCGCTTCGAAAGCGGCCTGGGTCCGTTCCAACGCCGCAATACGATTCTCGAAACCGTTGAGCTCGACAACCGCCCCCTTCAGATCTTCGACATCATTACGCAAGGCGTCGATGTCGTCATCGTAATCCTTACAACCTGCGGTAGTCAGCACGCTCCCGCACAGAAGTAAGAACAGAAACTTCACAAATAGTGTTTTTTTCATAATTGATAAGTGTTTTGAAATGAGTTCATATACTATATATATTTTATTATGAGCGTATTAATCTCTCCGAAAGCGTATCATATATGATACGCA
>ENA-OQHN01000570-OQHN01000570.1-human-gut-metagenome-genome-assembly--contig:-NODE-570-length-12375-cov-4.104589_pt1 | contig 12375 bp, 7 predicted proteins | sample MGYA00242564_ERZ504721 | MGnify/ENA primary metagenome ERZ504721 (study PRJEB26092, sample SAMD00036212) | human gut metagenome | host: Homo sapiens | study: EMG produced TPA metagenomics assembly of...
CAACCAATCATACGCACCGCTGAATGTTAAATTGAAGTCGCTTCCAAAATTAGAACTTGCCGTAAAGCTCGTCGGCGGATCCGTATCCTCTACCGGCGTCGGCTCCTTGGTCGGCTCCGTTGGGGGAGTGGTCGGCTCGGTCTCCGAAATCTTTACGGTCGCGGTGTAGACATCGTTATAGCTGACCGTTGCCTTTGCGACTTCCATCGTCAGCTTATTGTAGCCTGCAGCCGTAACTTCAACGGTCAGCGGGAACGAAGCGTCGTTCTCAATGGCAAGCTGTAAGGCTTTATAGCTGCCGTATGCACCCGTTGCATCACCGACACACCAAATGCCGGTATCGTTTGAAAAGCTGTTGATCGTCTGGCCTGTGAACGCTGTACCGTTTACGGTAACGCCGTTCACTGCATTCAGCCATGTGGTATCGCTGAATTCAAAATTCAAAACGGTTGTATAAAACCCGCTTTTTTCGCAGCTTTTCACTTCTGTCGGTGCTGCTGCCTCTGCCACTGCGCCGGTCACGACCATGGATAAGAGGATCATTGTCACCAAAAGCAAAGACGCTGCCTTTTTTGTAAAATGTTTCTCATGCTGCCTCCTTCAATTTTCTGCGCGGCTTCTCCGCCGCTTCGGATATTTCCACGGACAGCTTTCAACAAAATCTCTTAAAAATGGGTTTAAAAAGGGCGCGCCTTTTTCCGTGGTATAATGCTGCGCGTGGGTTAGATGCATCTAACTTGCACTGGAAAAAAATCAGTGTTAGCACCCCAAGCTTTATGCGCCGCAAAAGGCTTTCAATCCCTCACGCGAAGGATTACGTTCTCTGCTCTTACGGTGTATATAGAGTTAGATAGCTCTAACCTCCACACAGTATGCTACCAAAAATTTCCTTTGTTGTCAACCGGAAACGGTATTCATTTTTTAAATATCTGTCATCTATTTTTAATATTCTATGATTTTTTCTCAAAAGGAGACCACTATGCAGAAAGTTTTATCCGTTTTTGGCTGTTTTGTGCTGATTTTTGCACTGTGCACGGGGTGTTCCCGCACGCCACAAGCCGAAAAAAAGACATTCTACGCCATGAACACCACCATGGAATTTACCGTATACAGCAGCGCTTCGCTCGTTGACGACGCGGAGGCGCTGATAAACAGTCTTGAAGACGAGCTTTCTGTGACGAAAGACACAAGCGAGATCGCGCAGATCAACCAAAACGGCTCTGGTACCGTTACGGGCAGCACCGCCGACCTGATGGGAAAGGCACTTGCGATGTGCAGCCGCACAAACGGCACACTGGATATTTCCGTTTACCCCATTGTGCGCGCATGGGGCTTTACGACCGGCAGCTACAAGGTGCCGAGCGAGGAGGAGCTCACCTCCCTTTTGCCGCTGGTCGATTACACGAATGTGCAGTACGATGAAGTCACCGGCGAAGTGATCTTGCCTGCAGGCATGGAAATCGACCTCGGCAGCATTGCAAAGGGCTATGCCGGTCAACAGGCAGCGGAACTTCTGCGCGAAAAGGGCGTCACCTCCGCACTTTTGAATCTCGGAGGCAACGTGCAGACCATCGGCAGCAAGCCGGACGGCGGCGCATGGCAAATTGCCGTGAAAAACCCTCACAATAAAGAGCCCATGATGGTGGTCTCCGTGCGCGACAAAGCCGTTGTCACATCCGGCGGATACGAACGTTATTTTGAACAGGGCGGCAAGACCTATTGGCACATTATGGATCCGAAGACCGGACGTCCGGCAGACAGCGGCCTGCTTGCCGTGACGGTCATCGGCGAGGACGGCGCGGTGTGCGACGGGCTTTCCACCTCGCTTTTTGTGATGGGCTTAGAAAAAGCCGCTGCTCTCTGGGCAGAAAGCAGCGACTTTGAAGCGATTTTCATTGCAGCGGACGGCACGGTCTACATTACGGACGGACTGAAAGAGGATTTTTCCCTGCTTTCCGACTATGCCGATACCACGGTGCAGGTCATTACGCGGTAAAAAATCTTATGCAAAAGTCGACCTTTAAGCCGCTGCATAAAATTTCAAGCTCGTCCATTTCGATGCAGTGCGGAAACGTGTTATGCCGCACACCGTCGATGCACGCATCTAAATTCATCCATAAAACATGGTCTACCTCGGCGGGGTCGATGTTAAAAGCGCTTTCATCTGCGTCGAACCAAAGGGTAGAACACCTTCGAGACCTGACGGTCGTGAAACAGCTTGCCGCAAACTCGCCGTCATACACCACGCGGCGCGTGCCGCAGTACACAAAGTCTTCCGCTTTCGCGTGCACGCCAAGCTCCTCGAAAAGCTCGCGAATTGCCGACGATTTCGTTTTCACGCTTATCCACGCTTTCCGTGATAACCCTTATGGGCAGGAAGTTCGTGGCGCACCTTCATCCGGCTGGGGCTTTCGCCCCCAATCAGGAATGTACCTGTTGAATGTGTATTCGGTTTTCAAGGTTCACGAGGGAATTCGTTTTGTCCCTCAATAGGTAGGCAGCGAGAAGGCTCATTTATAGACCCCCTAAACGAAAAAATTTTCAAAAAAGTTTTTTGGGAATGAAAAAAACCGCTGATTTCGTAGTGAAACCAGCGGCTTGATTTGCGGTGTATTTAACTGAAAATGGGCAAAAAAATAACGGTCACACAATCCAAATGGACTGTGTGACCGTATTTATATCGGTTGTTTTGCCTACGCTACTGCGTCAACTTTTTACTGGCGCGGATTGCGGATGGCAGCCTGCGCCGCAGCAAGACGAGCGATCGGTACACGGAACGGAGAGCAGGAAACGTAGGTGAGGCCAACGTTGTGGCAGAACTCGACGGAAGTCGGGTCGCCGCCGTGCTCGCCGCAGATACCAAGCTTGATGTCCGGGCGGGTGGACTTACCGAGCTCGCAAGCCATCTTAACGAGCTTGCCTACGCCAATCTGGTCGAGCTTTGCGAACGGATCGTTCTCGTAGATCTTCTTATCATAGTAAGCGCCGAGGAACTTGCCTGCGTCGTCACGGCTGAAGCCGAAGGTCATCTGAGTAAGGTCGTTCGTACCGAAGGAGAAGTACTCTGCTTCCTTCGCGATCTCGTCAGCCGTCAGAGCAGCTCTCGGGATCTCGATCATGGTGCCGACCTTGTAGGTCATGGAAGAGCCTGCCTCTGCGATGAGCTTATCAGCCGTTGCAGTGACAACGCCCTTAACGTATGCCAGCTCCTTGACTTCGCCAACGAGCGGGATCATGATTTCCGGAACGATGTTCCAATCCGGGTGCTTAGCGGAGACATTCAGCGCAGCCTTGATAACTGCGGAGGTCTGCATCTCTGCGATTTCCGGATAGGTGACAGCCAGACGGCAGCCACGGTGACCCATCATCGGGTTGAACTCGTGGAGGCCGGCGATGATTGCCTTAACCTGCTCGACAGTCTTGCCGGTGGACTTAGCCAGCAGCTCGATGTCAGCTTCTTCGGTCGGAACGAACTCATGCAGCGGCGGATCGAGGAAACGGATGTTAACCGGCTCGCCTTCCATGGTCTCGTAGAGCTTCTCAAAGTCGCCCTGCTGCATCGGCTCGAGCTTAGCAAGGGCAGTTTTTCTGCCTTCGACGGTGTCAGCGCAGATCATCTCGCGGATAGCTGCGATTCTGTCCGGATCGAAGAACATGTGCTCGGTACGGCAGAGGCCGATGCCTTCTGCGCCGAGGCGCTTTGCATCGATAGCGTTCTGCGGGGTATCGGCATTCGTACGAACCTTCATCTGACGGAACTTGTCCGCGAGACCCATAATACGGCCGAAATCACCGGAATTGACGGAAGCCGGAACGGTCGGGATGAGGCCGTCATAGATGTTGCCGGTGGAGCCATCGATGGAGATGCAGTCGCCCTCGTGGTAGGTCTTACCGGCGAGCTCGAACTTCTTGTTCTCTTCATCCATGGTGATAGCGGAGCAACCGGAAACACAGCAGGTGCCCATGCCACGCGCAACAACAGCTGCGTGGGAGGTCATGCCGCCGCGAACGGTGAGGATGCCCTGTGCAGCCTTCATGCCTTCGATGTCCTCCGGGGAGGTCTCAAGGCGAACGAGGACGACCTTTTTCGCCCTTCTCGTTCCAAACCTTTGCATCTTCAGCGGTGAAGACAATCTTGCCGCAAGCAGCACCGGGAGATGCAGCCAGAGCCTTAGCGACCGGGGTAGCAGCCTTAAGAGCCTTAACGTCGAACTGCGGGTGCAGCAGAGCATCGAGGTTTCTCGGCTCGATCATAAGAACAGCCTGCTTCTCGTCGATCATGCCTTCGTCGATGAGGTCGCAAGCGATCTTCAGAGCAGCAGCCGGCGTTCTCTTGCCGTTACGGGTCTGGAGCATGTAGAGGTGCTTGTCCTCGATGGTGAACTCCATGTCCTGCATGTCTCTGTAATGATTTTCAAGGGTGTTGCAGATGCCTACGAACTGCTCGTAAACTTCCGGCATGACTTCCTTGAGCTGGTCAATGTGCTGCGGGGTGCGGACACCTGCAACAACGTCTTCGCCCTGTGCGTTCATGAGGAACTCACCGGTGAGAACCTTTTCGCCGGTGGACGGGTTACGGGTAAACGCAACGCCGGTGCCGGAGGTCTCGCCCATGTTGCCGAATGCCATCATCTGCACGTTAACAGCGGTACCCCAGGAATACGGGATATCGTTGTCGCGGCGGTAGACGTTTGCACGCGGGTTGTCCCAGGAACGGAAAACAGCCTTGATAGCGCCCATGAGCTGTTCCTTCGGATCGTACGGGAAGTCCTCGCCGATCTTTTCCTTATACTCAGCCTTAAACTGATTTGCGAGCTCCTTCAGGTCGTCAGCGGTCAGCTCAACGTCCTGCGTTACGCCCTTCTTAACCTTCATCGCGTCGATGAGCTGCTCGAAGTACTTCTTGCCGACTTCCATAACGACGTCGGAATACATCTGGATAAATCTTCTGTAGCAGTCATAAGCCCAGCGCGGGTTGCCGGACTTCTTAGCCATAACTTCAACAACGTCCTCGTTGAGGCCGAGGTTGAGGATGGTATCCATCATGCCAGGCATGGATGCGCGTGCACCGGAACGGACGGAAACGAGAAGCGGGTTCTCCTGATCGCCGAACTTCTTGCCGGTGATCTGCTCCATCTTTTCAATGTACTCCATAATTTCAGCCTGGATCTCATCGTTGATGCGGCGGCCGTCTTCGTAATACTGGGTGCAGGCTTCGGTGGAAATGGTGAAGCCCTGCGGAACGGGCAGGCCGAGGTTCGTCATCTCAGCAAGGTTTGCGCCCTTACCGCCGAGAAGCTCGCGCATGCTCGCGTTGCCTTCTGTGAACAAATAGACATACTTTTTGCTCATTGGAAACTACCTCCTTGAAAATTTACACGGTTAAACCGAGTATTAACTGATTTTTTTCAGCGAAAAAGGCGTAAAAAACTTATCCACTGTTTCGCCGCACTCTATTATACCAAATATATTTGCGAATTTCCATACCTTTTTTCGAGAAATCGTCTGTTTTCGGAAATTTTTCGCAGAATTTTTCTTTTAGACAGATTTTTGCGCCGCAAAACGATTTTTTTAAGGCGGGTTTTCCCGCGTTTTCGGACAAAATAGGCTTGCAAAACCCTTTTGCGGGTGGCATAATATAATATATTTGAAAAGCGGGCATGCCCGCAAAAACACACACGCAGAGAAAAGCGCAGCGGCGAAGGGTCTCCCCCTTTCGGCGGCTGTGCGGCTTCTGCGTGCCTTTCGGCATTCCCGAAAACGGGCGGTGCGAAAAAGAAGACAAAAACATTGATGTAAAAAGGAACATTCCATGAAGCTTTTTTCTAAAAACGATCAAACTTCGGGCGGCGCGGACTGGCTGATCGTGGGACTCGGCAACCCGGGCCCGAAATATGAGATGACACGCCACAACGCCGGCTTTTTAATGCTGGACGCCATCGCGGAGCACTTTAACATTGAGGTGCGCCGCGTGAAATTCAAGGGCCTTTACGGCAAGGGCACCATTGCGGGACAGAGCGCCGTACTTTTAAAGCCCTCCACCTTTATGAATTTGAGCGGACAGTCCGTAACGGAAGCGATGAGCTTTTTCCACATTCCGCCGGAGCGCACGCTGATTGTATTCGACGACATTTCGCTTGACGTTGGGCGCATGCGCATCCGCTTAAAGGGCAGTGCAGGCGGGCACAACGGCATGAAGAATATCATTTATCTGAGCGGCAGCGACCTGTTCCCGCGCATGAAGATCGGTGTAGGCAGCAAGCCCGAAGGTTGGGACCTTGCGGACTGGGTACTCTCCCGCTTTACAAATGACGAGATGAAAACGCTAAAAACCGTTTCCGAAAACGTAACGAGCGCCGTGGAGCTGCTCCTCTCCGGCGCGCCGGACAAGGCGATGAACCGCTATAATTCCTGAGCGGCTCCCCGAAAGGAACACTACTATGCGTATGAATTTTTTGAATGACGCGCTCGGGCGCGTGCCGGAATACCGCGCGATCGAAAACGCTGTGCGGCAGCGCAAGACGCCGGTGGCCGTGACGGGTTTGGCTTCCATCCACAAAGCAAATATTCTGCACACGCTGCTTTCTGCCATGTCGAAAAAAGCGCTGTTTATTGCGGGCGACGAAGCGGAAGCGACGCGTATGCTGGAAGACCTGAACGCGATGGGCGTGACTTCTGCGTTTTACCCCCTGCGCGATTTCAGCCTGCGCGACACGGAGGGCAGCTCGCATGAATATGAGCGCCAGCGCATCGAAGCACTGACGCTGCTGCAAACCGGGCAGTGCACCTGCATTGTGACGACGATCGACGCGGCATTGCAGTATGTTCTGCCGCCAAAAAAGCTGAAAGAGCGCACGGTGAAGCTCTCTGCCGGACAAGAAATTTCGGTGGATGAGATTGTGCGGGCGCTGGTGCGCTGTGGCTATGTGCGCGCCGATCAGATTGACGGCACGGGTCAGTTTGCGCGCCGCGGCGGCATTGTGGACTTCTACTCCCCCGGCGGAAAAGCACCGGTGCGTGTGGAATTCTGGGGCGACGAGATCGACACCATCTCGTATTTTGACGCGGAGACGCAGCGCCGCACCGACCAGATCACGGAGGTGACCATCTCCCCTGCCGTGGAGGTCGTGCCGGACAGCATGAGTATCCTTGCAAAAAAACTCGAGGCACATGCAAAAACGCTGCGCGGCAAGGCGGCGCCTGCCGCAAAGGAAGTGCTGCTGCGCGAGGCGGATAAACTGAAAAACGACCTGCACATTGGGTGCATGGACAAATATTACACGTTCGTTTACGAGACAGTCGCAACGCTGTTCGATTATTTTGACACGGATGCGCTGCTGGTGTTCTCCGAAGGCTCGAAACTAAAGGAACGCATGCGCACGACGCTGTGGCAGTGGGGTGAGGACGTACGCGGACTGCTCGCGGAGGGCGTGCTGTGCCGCGGGCTTGACATGTATACCGAGACGTATGAATACGCCTTAAAGCGTGCGGAGGACACGGCGAGCGTTTATATGGACGCGTTTGCACGCGGCTCTTACGACACGCCGACAAAGGCGCTTGTGAACATGACGGTGCGGCAGCTTTCCGTTTGGGGCGGCAGCACGCAGCTTTTGGCCGAAGACCTGACGGCTGCGCTGCACAACCGGCATGCCTGTGCTGTTTTAGCCGGCACGGAGCGCGCCGCGATGAACGTGGCGGCAGATTTAAAGGCCGCCGGACTGCCTGCGGGCTATTTTGAGAGCCTTTCCGCCATCACGCCGGGCACGGTAGCCGTTGTGGCGGGTACGCTTTCCGCAGGCTTTGAATACCCGAACGCGAAATTTACGCTCATCACGCACGGGCGCATGAGCGCGGGCAGCCAGCCGAAAGCGAAAAAAAAGGACAAAAACAGCAAGGCCGTTTACAGCCTTGCCGAGCTGACCCCCGGCGATTATGTAGTGCACGCAACGCACGGCATCGGCATTTTTGAGGGCATCCACAAAATCGACATGCAGGGCATCACGAAGGACTACATCAAGCTGCGGTACGCAAAAAACGACACCTTATATGTGCCGGTGACACAGCTCGATTTAGTTGCGAAATATATCGGTCCGCGTGAGGACTCCGGCGTAAAGCTGCACCGCCTTGGCGGCACGGAATGGCAGAAATCGAAAGCGCGCGTACGCGCCGCCGTAAAGGACATCGCAAAGGAGCTTATTGTTTTATACGCTCAACGCATGAAGCAGAAGGGCTTTGCGTTCCCCGAAGACAACGAATGGCAGCACGATTTTGAGGCGCACTTTGAATACAACGAAACGGACGACCAGCTGCGCTGCATCAACGAGATTAAAAACGACATGGAGCGTGAAGCGCCGATGGACAGACTGCTGTGCGGCGATGTGGGCTTCGGCAAGACGGAAGTTGCCTTGCGCGCGGCGTTTAAGTGCATCACCGCCGGCAAGCAGTGCGCCATCTTGGTGCCGACGACGATTTTGGCGTGGCAGCACTACCAGACCGTTTTAAAGCGTATGGAGGGCTTCCCCGTGGATGTGGAGCTGCTCTCCCGCTTCCGCACGCCGCGTCAGCAGGACGAAATTCTGAGAAAGCTGAGACGCGGCAGCATTGACCTCATCGTCGGCACACACCGACTGGTCTCGAAAGACGTGCAGTTTAAAGACCTCGGCCTTGTCATCATCGACGAGGAGCAGCGCTTCGGCGTGCAGCAGAAAGAACGGCTGAAAGACGTGTGTAAATCTGCCGATATTCTGACGCTTTCCGCAACGCCGATCCCGCGCACCTTGAACATGGCGCTTTCCGGTATACGCGATATGTCCGTCATTGAAGAAGCGCCGCACGACCGTCACCCGGTGCAGACATACGTGATGGAATATGACCCGGGCGTCATCTCCGACGCCATCAAAAAAGAACTGCGCCGCGGCGGGCAGGTGTATTACCTGCACAACGACGTAGCATCGATTGAGCGCGTGGCGGCAGGTATTCGCGAGCGCGTGCCGGAGGCGAGGATCGGCATCGGCCACGGCAAAATGAGCGAGCAGGAGCTCTCCGAAGTCTGGCGGCGTTTGATGGAGCATGAAATTGACGTGCTCGTCTGCACGACGATCATTGAGACGGGCGTGGACGTGCCAAACGCGAACACCCTGATCATCGACAACGCCGACCGCATGGGACTTTCGCAGCTGCACCAGCTGCGCGGACGCGTGGGCCGCAGCACCCGCCGCGCTTACGCGTACTTTACGTTTACACGCGGCAAGGTTTTGAGTGAGATTTCGCAGAAGCGTTTGGCGGCGATACGCGAATTTACGGAGTTCGGCTCCGGCTTTAAGATTGCGATGCGCGACCTCGAGATTCGCGGCGCAGGCAATATCCTCGGCGGTGAGCAGCACGGGCACATGGAAAGCGTGGGCTATGACATGTACTTGAAGCTCTTAAACGAAGCTGTGGCCATGATGAAAGGCGAAGCGCCCGAGAACCCCGTGGAGGAATGCACCGTGGACATGCAGGTGCAGGCGCATATCCCGGAAAGCTACATCGATTCCACCGCGCTGCGTTTGGACGTTTACCGCCGCATCGCAGACATTAAAACGTATGAGGATTCGAGCGATGTTGTGGATGAGCTCATTGACCGCTTCGGCGAGCCGCCCGAAAGCGTTTATGGGCTTATCGACATTGCTTTGCTGCGCAACCGCGCGACACAGCTTGGCATTACGGAAGTCAAGCAGCAGGCAAACGCGCTTCTGCTCTACAAAGATAAGTTTGACATGGAGCGCGTGAAGCGCCTGATTCAAGGTATGCCGAACAAGGTGATGCTCTCCGCCGGCAGCCGCCCGTACATCAGCGTGGCGCTGGGCGGCAAGGCGCCGCTCACCGTTTTGGAGGACGTTTTGAAAGTTCTCTGCGGCGATGAGGACGCGAAAGCGCCGAAACCCGCTACAAAATAACTGGACATTTTGCCGTATCGGCGGTATAATGAACAACAGCAAACCTTTGTGGGCATTTTGTCCGCAATATTTAAGAAAGGTACGGAACAAACACCATGAAAAGAATCGCAAAGATTACCGTGGCGCTGCTTTTGGCCGTTGCCATGTGCTTCAGCCTTGCGGGCTGCTACGATGAGGATCTGAACTGGTCCGCAAAGTACGACGACACCGAGCTGCCTGCCGGCGCATACATTTACTACCTCTCCATTGCGTACAATGAAGCGGCTTCCAAGGTCTCTACCGAAGACGAGGTCTTGAAGTGCGAAATCGACGGCACGCCGGCCGAGACGTGGATCAAAAACCGCGCGGATGAGTATGTGAACCAGTATTTCTATATTCAGAACGAAATGAAGCGTCTGGGCCTTGAAATGACCGACGAGGATTACAGCACATGCCTCCAGACCACCGAGAGCTACTGGAACTACTTCGGCACGAGCTTTGAAAAGTTCGGCATCGCAAAAACCTCCTTTGACATTGCGTATTCCCAGTATAACAGAATGTACCTTAAGGTCTTCAACGCGCTGTACGGCGAGGGCGGCGAAAACGAAGTGCCGGAAAGCGAGCTGCGCCAGCACATTGAGGACGATTACTACGACTACGAGTATTTCTCTGCGCCGCTGACGAAGACGGATGATGACAATAAATCTGTTGACCTGACCGACGAGGAAAAGGCCGACCTCAAGGAGACACTGGAAAAATACAAGACGAAGATCGAATCCGGTGCAATGACCGTAAACGACGCTGCAACGGACTATGCGCTCAAAGTACAGCAGGACTCCACCTACCAGACCGGCATCAAGGACGAAAACGGTATGCAGTCAAGCTACATGCCGGACGCGTTCATCTCTGCGATTAAGGAGATGAACGAAGGCGACGTGGAGGTCGTGGAATCGACAAAGTACATGATCGTTCTGCACCGTCTGCCGATCAAGGAGGACGAAGACACGCTGCTGGAGAGCAGTGACAACCGCTCGCAGCTTTTGCTTGAGCTGAAGAATACCGAATACGCCGATGCTGTCAGTGCGGCTGCACAGAGCTTTGAGGGCGTGGAATGGAACCAGAAGGTACTGAACCGCTACAAGCCCTCTATGTTTGCGGATGCCACGAAGAACGGCACGTCTTCCGTCGCTTCCGAAAGCGGCGACGAAAGCGCTTCTTCCGAGGAGAGCAGTGCGGAATCTTCCGAAACTTCTTCCGAGACGAGTGAGACTTCTTCTGAATCTTCCGCTGAGTAAATCACAAAATAAAGGCAGCATGGGTATTGCTTCATGCTGCCTTTTTGCTTACAAAATTTTTTAAAAGGGGACAAGACTATGGACTTTTGGAAACGGGCACAGGAACTGAAAGACGAGATCACCCAAAACCGCAGACATATTCATCAGAGCGCCGAGGTGGGGTTGAACCTACCGAACACAAAGGCGTTTGTGATGGAAAAGCTGCGCGAATACGGCCTAAAGCCGACAGAATGCGGACATGGCGTGACAGCGACACTCGGCAAGCCCGGTAAAACGCTTTTGCTGCGCGCCGACATGGACGCGCTGCCGATGCCAGAGGAGAGCGGCGAGCCGTTTGCCTGCCCCACCGGCGAAACGGCTCATGCCTGCGGACACGATATGCACACGGCGATGCTGCTGACGGCGGCGAAAATGCTGAAAGAAAACGAAGACGCGCTTTGCGGCACGGTGAAATTGATGTTCCAGCCCGCGGAGGAGACATTCGAAGGCGCGCACGATATGCTGGAAAACGGATTGCTTGAAAACCCGCCGGTCGATGCGGCGCTCGCGTACCACGTGGCGGCAGGCAAATCGCCCGTAGGCTTTGTGATGTATAACGACTCGGGCGTGATGATGGCATCCGTAGACGGATTTGAGATTACGGTTCACGGGCACGGCTCGCACGGTGCAAACCCGAACCTTGCCATTGACCCCATCAACGTAGGCGTGCACATTCATCTCGCCTTGCAGGAGCTCATCGCGCGCGAAAGCGACCCGACAAAGACGTGCGTTTTGACAATCGGGCAGTTTATGGCCGGAACCGCTGCGAACATCATCCCGGACACGGCCGTGCTGCGCGGCACCATTCGCACGAACGACAAAAAGGCCCGCGCACTGCTTGTACGCCGCATGCGCGAGACGGCGGAGCGCACGGCTGCCGTGTATAACGCGACAGTGGAGATTAGGACGCTTTCCGAAGTGTGCCCGCTCGTGTGCGATAAATCGGTGACGGACGACATGCTGCGCTACATGGGCGCGCTGAACATTCCGAATTTTACGCCGTACGGCGGAATTTCGGCGACAGGCTCCGAGGACTTTGCCCTTGTAGCCGAACGTGTGCCGAGCGCAATGATGTACCTTGGCGCGGGCTATATGGACGAACGCGGACAGTACACCGCGCACAA
>ENA-OQHN01000571-OQHN01000571.1-human-gut-metagenome-genome-assembly--contig:-NODE-571-length-12360-cov-4.575166_pt1 | contig 12360 bp, 9 predicted proteins | sample MGYA00242564_ERZ504721 | MGnify/ENA primary metagenome ERZ504721 (study PRJEB26092, sample SAMD00036212) | human gut metagenome | host: Homo sapiens | study: EMG produced TPA metagenomics assembly of...
ATGCCTTAGATTGCCTGACGAAGAAACCCTCCGATACAGTACCAGACCTGAATGAACAGGAATTGACGAGGCAATGCCGACGCCGGCGGCTGCCGTACTGCGTGTATGATGCAGAGCACAGCTGCCGTATGCCGGGGAGCGAAGGCGCATTACACGGAAGATGGATGAAAGATATCCAAAACAGTGGATATCACCATATACATTAGATACTAAAGGCCGGATTTACATGCCAAGATGTTTCTGTCAAATATATACCCACAACAACTTGACACTGTCAGGTTTCAGGCTTTTGTTGACGGACGCATGTCGGATGAGTATAATTAGTACGGTAAAGATACTTTTTGCATATCCATAAATATAACGGTAAAAGGAGCGGGTTCGATGAATATTATTGATGAATTGTCTTGGCGCGGCGCCGTAAATCAGATGACCGACGAAGAAGGCTTGCGCAAGCTGACGGAAGAAAAGAGCGTGTCCTTGTACTGCGGCGTAGACCCGACGGGAGACAGCATGCATATCGGCCATTTAATTCCCTTTATGATGCTGAAGCGCTTTGCCTTGGCAGGTCATCATCCCTATGTCGTCATCGGCGGCGGCACAGGCGTTATCGGCGATCCGAGCGGCCGCAAGACGGAACGGCAGCTGCAGACGATTGAAAAAATCCATGAAAACGCAGAAAAATTAAAAGCCCAGTTTATTCATTTGTTCGGCGAAAGCTCAAATATTTCTTTCGTAAACAACTACGATTGGCTGAGCAAAATCGATTTGCTGAATTTCCTCCGCGATTACGGCAAGCTGTTCAGCGTCAATACGATGCTGGCAAAGGAAGTTGTCGCAAGCCGTTTGGAAGCGGGCATTTCCTTTACGGAATTTTCCTATCAGATACTGCAGTCTATCGACTTTGAGCATCTCTTTACGCATAACGATGTCCAGCTGCAGATCGGCGGCGCCGACCAGTGGGGCAATATTACGGCCGGCATTGATACGATTCATAAGATGCATGGCAGCGACGCCCGCGCCTACGGCTTGACGATTCCTCTCATGCTGAAGTCGGACGGCACGAAGTTCGGCAAGACTGCCGGCGGAGCCGTATGGCTGGATCCGGAAAAGACGTCTCCTTTCGAATTCTATCAGTTCTGGCTGAATCAGGACGACGCCGACGTTGTCAAATATTTGAAATACTTCACCTTCCTCAGCAAGGAAGAAATCGACGCGCTGGAAGAAGCCGTCAAGACGGAGCCGGAAAAACGCCTGGCTCAGCGCCGTTTGGCGGAAGAAGTAACGACCTTCGTCCACAGCCCTGAAGCTTTAAAGGAAGCGCAGAATATTACGGAAGCCCTCTATCACGGCAGCATTGCCGATTTGACGGAGCACGAACTGACGCAGGCCTTTGGCAAGATGCCGACGGTCGACGTATCGAACGAAGAAAAAGACGTCGTAAACTGGCTTGTTGATTCGACGATTTACAATCCAAGCGCAGGCCCGCGAAGATATTACGAACGGCGCTGTGACGATTAACGGCGTAAAGGTTCAGGCTCTCGACGAAATCGTCCTGCCTCATAAGAATTCAAACGGCAAATACGTTATCGTGCGCAAGGGCAAAAAGTAATTACACGCTGGCGCGTATTCAAAAATAAGAAAAATAATTATTGACGGAAGAAAAAAGCGTGTGCTATAATAACTCATTGCAAAATGTTCAATTGATGATATTATGAGGTACATGGAGGAAGCGCTTCCGGTGAACAAAAAATTTAAGCAAGGTTCAAGTTTTATTACGGAGCCTTGCTTTTTTGTCGCTTTTGAAGATGCCTTTACGACGCGATTATATCATGGTTTACTTTTTATAAGGGGTGAAGAATCAGCATGTTCAAACCTGTACAAGTAGGGAAAAGAACTCGATACACGTATGCTAAGATTAACGAGGTCTTGAAAATGCCTCATTTGTTGGATTTACAGAATAAATCCTACGAATGGTTCCTGGAAAAGGGACTGAAAGATATTTTTCAAGATATTTCGCCTATAGAAGATGCATCGGGCAACTTGTCTTTATCCTTTGAAGATTTCAAACTGGGGGAACCTAAGTATGATATCCGGGAATGTAAGGAACGAGACACGACATATGCCGCGCCGCTTCGGGTTCAGATCCGTCTTGTCAATCATGAAACAGGGGAAATTAAAGACCAGGAAGTATTCATGGGGGATTTCCCGCTGATTACAGATACAGGTACATTTATTATCAATGGGGCAGAACGCGTTATCGTCAGTCAGCTCGTACGCTCGCCGGGCGTATATTACGGCTGCGAACGCGATCCGATGGGCACCATGTTGTATAATTCTACGGTCATTCCGAACCGCGGCGCCTGGATTGAATTGGAAACGGACGTAAACGGCATCGTATACGCTCGTATAGACCGCAACCGCAAAATCCCTGTTACGGTGCTGATCCGCGCCCTGGGCTGGTCTTCCAATGCAGAAATTCTTGACTTATTCTTCGACGATAAGCGGCTCAAGGATACCTTTGAAAAAGATACGACGGAAAACCAGGATGAAGCCCTCGTAGAAATCTATAAAAAAACTCCGCCCCGGTGAACCGCCGACAGTAGAAAGTGCCCGCAATTTGTTCGAAGGGCTGTTTTTCGACTCCCGCCGGTATGATATGGCCCGCGTCGGCCGCTATAAAGCCGGCAAAAAAGCTGGGCTGGGAACGCCGTTTGTTCGGCTTGACGCTCCACGAACCGATCGTTCACCCTGAAACGGGTGAAGTAATCGTCGACGCTCATACAGAAATCGGCGCGGCTGAAGTCAACAAGATTAAAGAAAGCGGCGTATTCGCCGGTGAAGGACTCGTAGAAGCCTTTGTAGAAAAAATCGATGGATCCGTATATAAGATTATCTGCAACAACAGCAATCTGCCGTACGATCATCGCACGATTACCCGTGAAGATATCATCGCCAATATAGATTACCTGCTGAACCTCATGGACGGCTTCGGCACCGTCGACGACATCGACCATTTGGGCAACCGCCGCCTCCGCTGTGTCGGTGAACTGCTCCAGAACCAGTTCCGCATCGGCCTGACCCGTATGGAACGCGTCGTCCGCGAACGCATGACGATTCAGGATGCCGAAAGCATTACGCCCCAAGTCCTGATCAATATCCGTCCTGTCGTCGCAGCGATTAAAGAATTCTTCGGTTCCAGCCAGTTGTCCCAGTTCATGGACCAGACGAACCCGCTGGCTGAAATCACGCATAAGCGCCGTCTCAGCGCCTTGGGCCCCGGCGGCTTTGTCCCGTGAACGGGCGGGGTTTGAAGTCCGCGACGTTCATCACTCCCACTACGGCCGTATGTGCCCGGTAGAAACGCCTGAAGGCCCGAACATCGGTCTGATTTCTTCGCTGGCCTGCTTCGGCAAGGTAAATGAATTCGGCTTTATTGAAGCGCCGTACCGCCGCGTCGATAAGGAAACCCATGTCGTTACAAACGACGTTTGGTATATCACGGCGGATGAAGAAGAACAGTATATCATCGCCCAGGCTAACGAACCGCTGACCGAAGACGGCCATTTTGTACATAGCCGCGTCGCTTGCCGTCACGGCGAGGATACGCGTGAATTCCCGGCCGACCGCGTCGATTTCATGGACGTATCGCCTAAGGAAGTTGTTTCCGTCGGTACCTCTATGATTCCGTTCCTGGAAAACGACGACGCCAACCGCGCGCTCATGGGCGCGAACATGCAGCGTCAGGCCGTGCCGCTCCTCCGCACGCAGGCTCCTCTCGTCGGCACGGGTATGGAATATAAAGCTGCCTGCGACTCGGGCGTATGCGTACTGGCTAAGCACGACGGCGTCGTATGCCGCGTAACAGGCGATGAAATTAAAGTAAGAACCGATTCCGGCTCTATTGATACATACCGCTTGATTAAATTCGTCCGTTCCAACCAGAGCACCTGCATTAACCAGCGCCCCTTGGTATACAAGAACGAACGCGTTACGGAAGGCCAGGTACTGGCCGATGGCATGGCTACGGACGGCGGCGAATTGGCGTTGGGCTACAACATCCTCGTAGCGTACATGCCTTGGGAAGGCTATAACTACGAAGACGCCGTTCTTCTCAGCGAAGAATTGCCGAAGAACGACTTATATACGTCTATCCATATTGAAGAATATGAATGCGACGCCCGCGACACGAAGCTGGGCTCTGAAGAAATTACCCGCGAAATTCCGAACGTCAGCGAAGACAGCACGAAAAACCTCGACGAAAACGGCATCATTATGATCGGCGCCGACGTATTCCCCGGCGACGTCCTCGTCGGCAAAGTTACGCCGAAAGGCGAAACGGAGCTGACGCCGGAAGAACGCCTCCTGCGCGCTATTTTCGGCGACAAGGAACGGGAAGTCCGCGATACGTCGCTGCGCGTGCCTCACGGCGAATCGGGCAAGGTCGTCAACGTCCGCATTTTCTCTCGTGAAAACAACGACGAACTGCCGCCGGGCGTTAACCGCCTCGTCCGCGTATACATTGCGCAGAAGCGTAAGATTCACGAAGGCGACAAGATGGCCGGTCGTCACGGAAACAAGGGTGTCGTATCCCGCGTAATGCGCCAGGAAGACATGCCGTTCCTTCCCGACGGCACGCCTGTTCAGATCGTGCTGAATCCCTTGGGCGTACCGTCTCGTATGAACATAGGTCAGATTTTGGAAACCCACCTCGGCTGGGCTATGCATGAACTGGGCGTTCAGATTAAAAAGATGAATCCGAATTTGGAAGCGAAGCTGCGCGAAGCCGGTTACGATTTCGATACGTACGGCATGCCGAAGCCCGATAAGGCCGGCATTCACATTGCGACGCCGGTATTTGACGGCGCGCAGGCTGAAGACGTATTCGAATCCCTGCGCATCGCTGGATTGCCGGAAGACGGAAAATCCGTCCTGTACGACGGCCGTACAGGCGAACCGATGGACCGCCGCGTAACCGTCGGCTACACGTACTTCCTTAAACTGCATCATCTGGTCGACGATAAGATCCACGCTCGTTCGACCGGCCCGTACTCCCTGGTTACGCAGCAGCCTCTGGGCGGTAAAGCCCAGTTCGGCGGCCAGCGTTTCGGCGAAATGGAAGTTTGGGCTTTGGAAGCGTACGGTGCGGCGTATACGCTGCAGGAAATGCTGACCGTCAAGTCTGACGACGTTGTCGGCCGTGTCAAAGCCTATGAAAAAATTGTTAAAGGTGAAAATATTCCTGAACCGGGCGTTCCTGAATCCTTCAAGGTATTGCTTAAAGAATTACAGGCTATCGGTTTAGACGTCCAGATTCTGAATGAAGACGGCGAAGAAGTTGTCATCAAAGAACTGGATGACGAAGACGATGTAGAACCGGAACAGACAGATGAACTCCGCCGTGTTATGGAAGGCGAAGGTATGGACAGCCCGTCGGCGCCCCTGGCTGATGAAGCCGGAGACGGCGAACCGGCAGAAGAACCGGTTGCCAACGGCGATGAAGACGACATCATGAGCGCTATGAGCCTCGACGCCGTTGCTGAAGCGGAGCATCTGAACGACGATAGTATTAACGAAGATGAAGACTAATAGAAGGGAGCGGTATTAGTGCTAGACGTGAACGAATTTGATTCCATGCGGATTGGACTGGCTTCTCCGGAAAAGATCCTTGAATGGTCGCACGGCGAGGTAAAGAAACCGGAAACGATCAATTACCGTACATTGAAACCGGAACGGGACGGTTTATTCTGCGAACGCATTTTCGGGCCTACGAAAGACTGGGAATGCCATTGCGGAAAATACAAACGCATTCGCTATAAAGGTGTTGTCTGCGACCGCTGCGGCGTTGAAGTAACGCGCGCAAAGGTTCGCCGCGAACGGATGGGCCATATCAAACTGGCTACGCCCGTATCTCATATTTGGTATTTTAAGGGAATTCCCAGCCGAATGGGCCTGATCCTCGACATTTCGCCCCGTTCGCTGGAAAAGGTATTGTATTTTGCCTCCTATATCGTCCTGGATCCGGGCGATACGCCGCTGACGAAGCAGCAGCTCCTGACGGAAACGGAATACCGCCAGTATCTCGATATGTACGGCGATAAATTCCGCGTTGGCATGGGCGCGGCAGCCGTTAAGGAATTGCTCCAGGGACTGGACTTGGAAAAACTCAATAAAGAATTGCGCGATGAACTGCGCGATTCTTCCGGCCAGCGCCGGGTCCGGGCGATCCGCCGCCTAGAAGTCGTCGAAGCTTTCCGTCATTCCGGCAACAAGCCGGAATGGATGGTCATGGATGTGATTCCCGTCATTCCTCCGGAACTGCGCCCAATGGTACAGCTCGACGGCGGCCGCTTTGCCACGTCGGACTTAAACGACCTGTACCGCCGCGTTATTAATCGAAATAACCGCTTGAGCCGGCTGCTGGAATTAGGCGCTCCCGATATCATTGTACGCAATGAAAAGCGCATGCTTCAGGAAGCCGTCGACGCCTTGATCGACAACGGCCGCCGCGGCCGTCCTGTTACCGGGCCGGGCAACCGTCCTCTTAAATCCTTGTCGGATATGCTCAAGGGGAAACAGGGCCGTTTCCGCCAGAACCTGTTAGGTAAGCGTGTCGACTATTCCGGCCGTTCGGTTATCGTCGTCGGACCGGAACTGAAAATGCATCAGTGCGGTCTGCCGAAAGAAATGGCCTTGGAATTGTTCAAGCCCTTCGTCATGAAGAAGCTCGTAGAAAAAGGCATTGCTACGAATATTAAAAACGCTAAGAAAAAGGTGGAACGCGTCAGTCCGGAAGTGTGGGACGTACTGGAAGACGTTATTCAGGAACATCCGGTACTCCTGAACCGCGCTCCGACGCTGCACCGTTTAGGCATTCAGGCCTTCGAACCGATTCTTTGGGAAGGCCGGGCCATTAAGCTGCATCCTCTGGTCTGCACCGCCTTCAACGCTGACTTCGACGGAGACCAGATGGCCTGCCATCTGCCCTTATCCGTAGAAGCGCAGGCTGAAGCGAGAACGCTCATGCTTTCGGCACATAACATTTTGGCGCCGAAAGACGGCAAGCCTGTTGCCGTACCGACGCAGGACATGGTACTTGGCGCTTATTACCTGACCCTCGTTAAACCGGGAGCCTTGGGCGAAGGCAAGATGTTCTCTAATTACGATGAAGTCATGCTGGCTTATGATGCCAAGGCGATTGATATAGAAGCAGTTATCAAGGTCCGCATCCCTGGTCACGGCATTATCGAAACGACGGCGGGCAAGCTGCTGTACAACTATCAGGTGTACGAACCACTCCGTTTGTATCATACGGACAAGGTCATGGTATTTACCAATCCGGAAGATACGAAGTTTGCCTATGAAAACGGCATCATCGATTCGACGCATCTCGTAAAGATTAAAGATGAAAACGGCCATATTTTAGACTATGGTTTCTCTCAGCTGAAGGAAGCCTTCGGCGTAGACCTCTTGGCAATTCGCCCGCTGCCGGCTAATAAGGTAGATAAAGAAGCGGTAGCTGCTTTCAAGGAAGGAAAAGAATTTGTCGACGTCAACTGCCTTGGCGTGCTGATGAATAAGAAGGAAATCGGCAAGCTTGTCGATGCCTGCTTCCACCTCGTAGGCAATACGAAGACGGCGGCCCTCCTTGACCGCATCAAGGCTATTGGCTATCATTACGCGCGGCAGGCCGGCATGTCCATCGCTATTTCGGACATTCAGATCCCCGCTGAAAAATGGGATATTCTCAATGAAGCCGACAAGAAGGTTCAGAACGTTACGAAAATGTACCTTCGCGGCTTGATTACGGAAGACGAACGGTACCGCAAGACCTGCTCTATCTGGGAAAAGGCGACGGACGACGTTACGGAAGCCATGATGGATAACATGGACCCGTTCAACTCTATCTTTATGATGGCCGACTCCGGCGCCCGCGGTAATAAGCAGCAGATTCGTCAGGTTGCCGGCATGCGCGGCTTGATGGCTGACCCGTCCGGCCGTATCATCGACTTGCCGATTAAGGCGAACTTCCGCGAAGGCCTGTCCGTATTGGATTACTTTACGTCGAGCCACGGCGCCCGTAAGGGCTTGGCCGACACGGCTCTGCGTACGGCCGACTCGGGTTACCTGACCCGCCGTCTCGTCGACGTATCGCAGGACGTCATCGTTCGCGAAGACGACTGCGACGTATTCGGCATCGACCTCGTCCGCGAACGGGCCCGTCTGGCCAGCTCGTGCCGTCAGGCTGTCAACCTCCTGCGGGAAAAACTGATTGGCCGCGTCTTGGCAAAACCGGCGATGGATCCGGAAACGGCAGACGTCGTGTTTGAAGAAGGCCATTTGCTGACGACGGACGATATGGACACAGTCATCGAGCATAAACTGCCGAAGCTGTATCTCCAGGGCAGCCAGATGGATATAAACGACGATATGAACCATACGAACTTAGTCGAAGTCGTTACGCTGGGAGCTCCGGAAGAAGGTTTCCGTGCGGCGCTTCGCAAATCTATGGTCGATAATATGCTTGGCAAGACGGTTGAAACGGCAGTTATTGATTCCAACGGCATGGAAATCTGCCCGGCCGGTACGGCGCTGACCGAAGATGCTATCGAACGCATCCTTTCCAGCGACGTAACGGAAGTAAAGGTACGCAATAACGATATCCGAGGCGTAGAAGTTACGGCTATCGTCGAAGGCGACGGCGTCATCGAACCGCTGGAAGAACGAATCGAAGGCCGTACGGCGGCGGAAACCCTGGTCAATCCGAATACGGGCGAAGTCATCGTTCCGATTAATGAAGAAATCATGGCCGACCAGGCGAAAGAAATTGCTAAATATTATGATAAAGTCCGGATTCGCTCCGTCCTTACCTGCCACAGCCGCTACGGCGTCTGCGCTAAGTGCTACGGCCGTGACTTGGGAACCGGCAGCAAGGTAAACGTCGGCGAATCGGTCGGCACCATTGCTGCTCAGTCCATCGGCGAACCGGGCACACAGCTGACGATGCGTACGTTCCACACAGGCGGCGTCGCGTCGGCAGGGGATATTACACAGGGTCTTCCTCGTGTCGAAGAATTGTTTGAAGCACGCAAGCCGAAGGGCAATGCTATCGTCACGGAAATTGACGGCGTCGTTTCCATTACGGAAAAAGAAGACCACCATGACATCAATATCGTTCACGTCGTAAATAAAGATGGCGAAGAACGAAGCTATACCATTCCGTACGGGGCCCACTTAGTCGTCCATGAAGGCGACGTCATCACGAAGGGCAGCCGTATTACGTCGGGCTCCATCAATCCCCACGACATCCTTCGCATTCTGGGTGTAGAAGCTACGCAGCGCTACCTCGTATACGAAGTGCAGAAGGTATATAAGTCCCAGGGTGTTGGTATCAACGACAAGCACATCGAAGTTATCGTGCGTCAGATGCTCCGCAAGATGAAGATTGAAGACGCTGGTGACGCCGATATGCTGCCGGGCGATTATGTCGACGTCAATATTTTCGAAGACACGAACCGCCGTATTCAGGCTGCGGGCGGTAAGCCGGCTATCGGTAAACCGATGCTGCTCGGTATTACGAAAGCCGCGTTGGCGACGGAATCGTTCTTATCGGCTGCGTCGTTCCAGGAAACAACCCGCGTATTGACGGATGCAGCTATCAAGGGTAAGATCGACCCCTTGCTCGGCTTGAAGGAAAACGTTATTATCGGCAAGTTGATTCCTGCAGGTACTGGCATGAGCCGATATCGCAAGGTAAAGGTTGTCAAAACCGTACCGTCCATATCGTATGAAGATGAAGACGGCTGCGTCGCAGACAGCGACGACGTAACGGCGACATCTCCCGAAGCGGGCCATTAAGCTTTGACGTTGTAGCACTGCACAGAGACCTCTCATAAAAGAGGTCTCTGTTTTTTTGCCTTGTAGGATACGCCCGGATGAGTGTAATAAAAATGTCTTAGTTACGCAGTTTTTACGAAAAACGCATTGACATTCCTATGGGGGAATGCTACAATGTCTAAGTGTCGCGGCGAAGGTGCTGCGCGCAATTTGCAGGATGTAAGGAGTGATGTTTCGTGAGCTTGGAACTGGCGGGCAATGTCCGCAAGACCGTAGGGGCAAAGCAAACGCTTAAAGCAATGAAACGAAACGAAGTCACCCAGCTGTATGTTGCTAACGACTGTGACGAACAGGTCGTCGCGCCGCTTCTTGCGTATGCGGAGGAAGCAGGCATCGACGTTGACCGTTCCAATACGATGGCAGAGCTCGGTATGGCCTGCCGCATCAAAGTCAAAGCAGCAGCTGTTGGCGTGTTGAAGTAACTTTGGTAATATCATCTCCAGATATTTTTCTGGTGATGATTACATTATAAATCTAATTGTTTGGAGAGGAGGTGCCCACATGCCAACAATCAGCCAATTGGTTCGTAAGGGTCGTCAGGATTCCGTAACGAAATCCACAGCGCCGGCTTTGAAAAACTGCCCGCAGAAACGCGGCGTCTGCACTCGTGTATACACGGCTACGCCGAAAAAACCTAACTCTGCTCTGCGTAAAGTTGCCCGTGTTCGCTTGACGAACTCCATCGAAGTAACAGCTTATATTCCTGGCATTGGTCACAATTTACAGGAACACAGTGTAGTATTAATCAGAGGCGGTCGTGTTAAAGACCTTCCTGGTGTACGTTATCACATCATCCGCGGTGCCTTGGATACGGCTGGCGTTGCAAATCGTCAGCAGTCCCGTTCTAAATACGGCGCTAAAAAAGGCAAATAATCGTATTGCCTAATCAGATGAACCGATAACCTGCATATTATAAAGGAGGAATTAGACATGCCAAGAAAAGGCCCTGTGCCGAAGCGCGATGTGCTGCCGGATCCGGTGTACCATTCTAAATTGGTAACGCGCTTCATCAACAAAGTTATGTTGGACGGTAAAAAAGGCGTCGCTGAATCTATCGTATACGACGCATTCGACATCATCCGTTCTAAGATGAATAAAGATCCCTTAGAAGTTTTTGAACAGGCTCTCAACAATGTAATGCCTGTTTTGGAAGTTCGCGCTCGCCGTGTAGGCGGTGCCAACTACCAGGTTCCCGTTGAAGTACGCGCTGACCGCCGCCTGTCCCTCGGCATCCGCTGGACTGTCGGCTACGCTCGTAAACGCGGCGAACGTACGATGAAAGAAAAGCTTGCCGCTGAATTGATGGACGCTTTCAACAATACTGGCGCAGCTATCAAAAAGAAAGAAGATACCCACAAGATGGCAGAAGCCAACAAGGCCTTTGCTCATTATCGCTGGTAATTATTTAAGTTTTTTATTTGAGGAGTGGAAAAAATCGTGGCAAGAGAATTTCCCTTGGAAAAAACGAGAAATATTGGTATCATGGCCCACATCGATGCCGGTAAAACCACGACGACAGAACGTATCCTTTTCTACACCGGCCGCGTTCATAAAATCGGCGAAGTTCACGACGGCGCCGCAACGATGGACTGGATGGCGCAGGAACAGGAACGCGGCATTACGATCACTTCTGCTGCAACGACGGCTCATTGGAAAGGTCATCGTATCAACATCATCGATACCCCGGGGCACGTTGACTTTACAGTTGAAGTTGAACGTTCTCTTCGCGTTTTGGACGGCTCTGTTGCCGTATTTTCGGCTAAGGGCGGCGTAGAACCGCAGTCTGAAACGGTATGGCGTCAGGCTGAACACTACCATGTTCCCCGTATCGCTTTCATCAATAAGATGGATACGACGGGCGCTGATTTCCTGAACTGCGTTCAGATGATGAAGGATCGTCTTCAGGCTAACGCCGTAGCGATCCAGCTGCCGATTGGTTCTGAAGCGACGTTCAGCGGTATCATCGACCTCGTTACGATGAAGGCTGAAGTATATGATGATGCTCTCGGCAAGGACATCGAAGTCGTTGATATTCCCGACGACATGAAAGACGAAGCTGAAGAATATCATCAGATCATGCTTGAAGCCGTCTGCGAAACAGACGATGAACTCATGATGAAATACCTTGACGGTGAGGAAATCACCATCGACGAAATCAAGGTAGCTATCCGCAACGCCGTTGTAAGCAACAAGATGTTCCCCGTACTTTGCGGCTCTGCTTACAAGAATAAGGGTATTCAGATGCTCCTCGACGCCGTTGTCGACTATATGCCGTCTCCGCTCGATATTCCGCCTGTTGCCGGTGTAATCCCGATACAGGTGAAGACGACAGCCGTAAAGCTGACGACAAGAACCGTTCTCTGCATTGGCCTTTAAGATCATGGCTGACCCCTTTGTCGGTAATTAGCTTTCTTCCGTATTTATTCTGGTACGCTTCAGTCCGGCACGTACGTGTTCAACTCCACG
>ENA-OQHN01000572-OQHN01000572.1-human-gut-metagenome-genome-assembly--contig:-NODE-572-length-12357-cov-3.717743_pt1 | contig 12357 bp, 14 predicted proteins | sample MGYA00242564_ERZ504721 | MGnify/ENA primary metagenome ERZ504721 (study PRJEB26092, sample SAMD00036212) | human gut metagenome | host: Homo sapiens | study: EMG produced TPA metagenomics assembly of...
AATCGCATCCGCTGGCATTTTTGGAAAACGTGCTGATTTTGACGTTTTCCCTTTCGCTGTGCCTGTTTTCCAAGCGACGGTGGTTTTTCGGCATTTTGATCGGCACGGTGTGGCTTGGACTTGGCATTGCGAATTTATATGTGCTCAGCTACCGCGTTTCGCCGCTTTCCGCCATTGATTTTGCGATTTTGCAGCTCGATTGGTCGTTTATCGGCATTTACATGAGCGTACCGGCATTTATTTTGCTTGTTATTGCGGTGATTTTGCTGCTTGCGGGGCTTGTGATGCTTTTTAAAAAGTGCCCGAAAAGCCCGGTGCACCGGCTCTTTAACACGGCGGTGAGCGTGATACTCCTTTGCGCGTGCATTGTCATTCCGTATCTGCCGACGTCCTTAGGCTTCGGTGAGAATACATATACGGATGTTATCCGTTTGACAGAGAATTACGGCTTTACGTACACGTTTACGCGCAGTCTCGTTGACACGGGTATCGACCGGCCGGAGGATTACTCCGCCCGCCGCGTGCGCGCCATTGCAGCGGAGGTGCTGCGCACAAAGGACAAAGCGCCCGAGGACGTGCCGAACATCATCTTTTGCAGCTGGAGTCGTTTTCGACGTGAACCGCTTAAAAGACGTGACGTTCTCCGAAAACCCAGTGCCGTATTTTGAAGAGCTGAAGGAGACATGCCCCAGCGGGTATTTCACCGCGCCGTCCGTCGGCGCGGGCACGGCGAACACGGAATTTGGAGGTCATCACGCAGATGAATGTGCAGGACTTCGGCACGGGCGAATATCCGTACAAGACGATTTTGCAGGAAACGCCGTGCGAGTCCATCGCGTATGACTTAAAAAAACTTGGGCTCGCGTCGCACGTCATTCACAATAACACGGCGACGTTCTATGACCGCAACATCGTGTTCCCGAAGCTCGGGTTCGATTCATTCACGACGCTTGAATACATGAACCACGTGGAGACAAACGAAATCGGCTGGGCGAAGGATAAGATTCTGACAAAAGAGATTGTGCGGGCGCTTTCCGAAACGAAGGAACGCGACCTTATTTACACCATTTCGGTGCAGCCGCACGGCGCGTATCCGGAGGAGAGCGAGACGGCGGATATCAAAGTGCTTTCCGGCATAGAAGACCCCGCTTTGCGCGGACAAATGGAATATTACGCGACGCAGATTCACGAGGTGGATGAATTTCTGCGCACGTTGACCGATGTGCTGACGACGTGGGAGGAGCCGACCGTTTTGGTGCTGTACGGCGACCACATGCCGTCGCTGGAGATCAGCAAGGATATGCTGGACCTTTCTGCGGGCGGCCTGTTTGAAACGGAGTACGTCATTTGGAGCAACTGCGGCGTGGGGGGCGCGGATAGAACGTGAAGGCGTATCAGCTTTCGTCCCGTGTTTTGGAGCTTTTAGACATCAACGTAGGCACACTGACGAAATTCCACCAGTTAAACCCGTGGCGCGGTGCATACGAAACGGAGCTGCGCACGCTGCAATACGACATGCTGTACGGCGACCGTGTGGTGTACCACGGCGAGCAGCCGTTTGAGGAGACCGACATGCGCTTCGGCACGCGGGACATCACCGTGAACACGGCGTATGTGCAGAACGATATGCTGATGGTGCGCGGCAAAAATTTCACGCCGTACAGCGTGATTTACGTGGACGGCAACGCGAAGGAGACGACGTTCCTGTCCGAATACGCCGTGACCTGTGCGGCGGACGACATAGAAAAAGGCGACCGTGTGACGGTGCGGCAGGTGGCGGAGGACGGCACGGAGCTTTCGGAAGCCATTGCCGACCCGTACGGGGATTAAATCGGAGGGAAACGTGACAGCGTACTATCATTTGCCCGGCTTATTTGAATTTTTCGAGCTGTACAGTGTGTTTTTGCCGCTGTACGGAGCGCACAGAGAATATTTTTACGAGTGGTGCGAGATCGCGTCTGTTTACGGCGCGCCGGCGGACTGCCTTTGGGGCGGCGGACGCCTCGGCGACGGCGAGCACGACCCGCGCGCGGTACTCTCGCTCATGCAGGAATATAACATCTCCGCGCGGCTGACGTTCAGCAATTCTTTGTTGGAGGAAAAGCATTTATCTGACCCGAAGTGTAACACGCTGTGTAAGCTGTTTGCGGAGAGCGAAAGCCCGCAAAACGGCGTGATCGTGCATTCCGATTTACTGTTAGACTATTTAAAAAAGACGTACCCGGGGTTGTATTTTGTTTCGTCTACGACGAAGGTGCTGACGGACTTTGAAGACTTTAAACGGGAGCTCGAACGCGAAGATTTTCGGTTTGTCGTGCCGGATTTTCGGCTGAATAAACAAGTTGAAAAGCTGAACGCGCTGCCGCAGGCGCTGAAGGACAAGGCGGAGTTTCTCTGCAACGAGTGCTGCTCTTTCGGCTGCAAAGACCGCAAAGCGTGTTATGAAGCGGTGAGCCGCAAAAACCTCGGTATAGACGGCCCGGAGCACGTCTGCACCGTGCCGAATGCAAAGGAGGGCTACCGCTTTTCAAAGGCGATGGAGAACCCGGGTTTTATCGGTGTTGCAGATATACAGAACGTATATCTGCCGATGGGCTTCACGAACTTTAAAATTGAGGGTAGGGGACTCGGCAGTGCGCTCATTTTGGAATTTCTGCTTTACTACATGACAAAGCCGGAATACCGGCTGCGCGTGCGGGAAGAAATATATTTAGACAACATGCTCGATCTGTTTTGAAGAAAGCACGGTTTGCGGCAAATTTCGCTGCGGGCCGTTTCTTTTTCTCAGCTTCTGTGCTATAATGACGGAAACGAGAAACATGAGGGAAAGGGTGTTCATTTATGGATCTGGAACGAATCGAAAAAGCGGTGCGGGAAATTCTGCTGGCTGTTGGAGAAGACCCGGAGCGCGAGGGCCTGCAGGAAACGCCGAACCGTGTGGCACGCATGTATGCGGAGATTTTCTCGGGGTTAAAATCCGACCCGAAGCAGCATCTCAAAATTTTCCACGAAGAGGGCGAGCACGACGAGCTCGTTTTTGTGCGGGACATTCCGCTTTACTCCGTATGTGAGCACCATTTGCTGCCGTTCATCGGCAAGTGCCATATTGCGTATATCCCGCGCGACGGCAAGATCATCGGGCTTTCCAAATTTGCCCGTATTGTCGATTGCTTTGCGCGGCGTCCGCAGGTGCAGGAGCGTCTGACGGCGCAGATTGCGGACTTTATCGAAGAAAACCTGAATCCGCGCGGCGTGGCGGTGTTCATTGAAGCGGAGCACCTGTGCATGACGATGCGCGGCGCGCGTGCGGCGGGCGCTTTGACGCAGACCTCTGCCTTGCGCGGCTGCATGCGTACGGAAGCGAAGACCCGCAACGAGGTCATGCTGCTGCTCGCAAAGTAAGGAGACCGATATGACGGAATTTTACGCGGCGGGAAAACACTTTTCCGCTGAACAGAACCTATGTGATGGGCATTTTGAACGTGACGCCGGATTCGTTTTCCGACGGCGGCAAGTATTTTGACCCCGAAAAAGCGGTGCGCCACGCGGTAGAGATGGAAGCGCAGGGCGTGGACATTGTGGACATCGGCGGGCAGTCCACCCGCCCGGGCAGCGTGCGCATCTCACCCGAAGAAGAATGGGCGCGCATTGAAAACGTGGTGAAGGCAGTTGCGGAGAAGACGAATCTTGCTGTTTCCATCGACACGTTTTACCCCGAGGTGGCAGAAAAAGCCCTCAAAGCCGGCGCACATATCATCAACGACGTGACGGGTTTTGCACCGGAAATGTGGCGCGCGGTGGAAAACACCGACTGCGGCTGCATCGTGATGCACCCCGGCGATCCGGATGACCTGAACGGCGCGGGCGGCGACATTTTGGAACGCGTTCGGGCATTTTTCGAGAAGAAAACGACGGAAGCGGAACAGCGTGGCGTCAATAAAAATCGCCTTTGCTTCGACCCGGGCATCGGCTTTGGCAAGACAAATGAGGAAAATTTCGCGCTTATCGCAAACCCGGAGAAAATCCGCGTGCCGGGTACGGCACTTTTGATGGCGGCGTCGAGAAAACGCGCTATCGGTGCTGTTTGCGGCAACCCGCCGTTTGAAGACCGCATGGCGGGCACGGTGGCGGCACATACGGCATCGGTGCTGTTCGGCGCAGACATGGTGCGCGTGCATGATACGTTTGAAGCGGTGCAGGCGGCGCGCGTAGCGGACGCGATAAAGCAATTCAGAAAGGGAGTATAAAATGGAAACAATACGTATTAAGGGCCTTGAGATATTTGCCTACCACGGCGTGAACCCGGAGGAAAAGGAAAACGGCCAGAAGTTTATTTTAGACATTGCAATGCAGGCGGACATTTCCCGCGCGGCGCAGACAGATGACCTCAACGAGACTGTGAACTACGCCGCCGTGCGCAAAACGGTGAACGCGGTGTTCACGGCGCAGAAATATGACCTCATTGAGCGCGCGGCGCAGGTGGTATGCGATGCGATTTTGGAGAACTACCCGAAGGTGCAGAGCGTGACGGTGGAGCTGAAAAAGCCGGAAGCGCCCATCAACGCGGTGTTCGATTACGTCTCGGTCGAAATGACAAGGAGCCGTGCATGAAGCGCGTCGTCTTGGGGCTCGGCACAAATTTAGGCGACCGCCGGGAAAATCTGCGCGCAGCGCTCGCGGCGCTTTCGCATTTGCCGAAAACGGAGGTCGAAAATGTTTCTTCCGTGTGGCAGACCGCGCCGTTTGACGTGCCGGACGAGCAACAGGACTATTGGAATATCTGCGTTTTGCTGAAAACGGAGCTTTCGCCAAGCGCGGTGCTCGGCGCGTGCCTCGGCATAGAGGCAGCGATGGGGCGCGTGCGGGAAATTTACCACGGTGCACGGTGCATGGACTTAGATGTTTTGCTGTACGAGGGCTTCACACAGCGCGAAAAGGAGCTCAATGTGCCGCACCCCGGCATTTTGGAGCGCGCGTTCGTGCTGTTCCCGCTTTTGGAACTGTTTCCGGAAAAGAATGCGTTCGGCTTCGATTTTGCGGACGCACCGGGCTTTAAAGACGGGGACGACGTGCAGCGCGTCGGCGCGGCGAAAGAAATCTTGGATTGATATTTCTAATGCAGAAAATTGAGGAAGCTAAGTGCTTCCCTTTTTTCTTTTGAAATGTAAACTTTCCGTGTCTGATTACAGAAAGATTTCAAAAAGCCTTGAAAAAGTTACCGAATTGTAATATATTATAAGGGTAGAGTTTTTTTAGGACTCTTGATTTTTGTGAAAACACGGAGTTAATCGATATGAAGATGAAGAAAAAAAGCTTGCGTTTTGTGGCCGGTGTGCTGGCGGTGACGATGCTCATTTCCTCCAACTCGGTCTTTGCGACCACGACGGCAGAATACGATGAGCAGATTGAATCCATTAAATCACAGCAGGCGGAAAATGAAGCCGAGGCCGAGCGCCTTAACGAAAAACTTGATTCGCTGCGCGACCAGACGAGTGAAGCCGAAGCATATCAGGCAACGCTCGAAGAGCAGATCACGACGTACCAGACGAGCATCGACCTTGCGGTGCAGAACATTACGCAGCTCAATACGAACATCACGAACCTCGAAGCCGAGATTAAAAAGGCGGACGAGGAATATGCCGATACATTTGCGGAATTGAAAGTCCGTTTGCGCTCGCTGTATGCTTCCGGCGGCAACCTGACGACGCTGCAGATCTTATTTGATTCCACGAGCCTTTACGATTTTTCCATGCGCTCCGAGGCAATGAAGACCATCACGAAGCACGACCGCGAGCTGATGGAGAAAATCCGCCTTTACCGCATTCAGACGCAGGATCAGCGCGATGAGCTCAACAAAGAAAAAGAAGAGCTTGCCGACCAGAAGAAAGACCTTGAAAAGAAGCAGGAAGAATTGCAGGCGCTCGAGGAAGAAAACCAGAAGCTCATCGACGAGCTGAATGTCCAGAGCAGCGAGACGGAAAGCGATTTGGCGGCGGCCGAGGCGGCGAAGGAAGATTACGTTTCGCAGCTTGACCAGCTTATTGCAGACCGAAACGCGCAGGCCGAAAAGGAAGAGGAAGCACGCCGTCAGGCAGAAGCGAACCAGAATGCCGCGAACAACAACTCCGGCAGCGGCAACACGTCTTCCGGCTCGGGTAACACGAGCGATGTTTTGAACACCGGCGACCTTTCATTCAGTTGGCCGCTTGCGGGCTACGGCTACGGCAGCATCACACAGTATTTCGGCGGCATGTTCAGTGGCTCGCCGCACGGCGGTGTGGACATCGGCGTTCCGTACGGTACCCCCATTTACGCGGCGGAATCCGGCCAGGTCATCTCTGCGGAGTACCACTGGTCCTGGGGCAATAACGTGCTCATCTGGCACAACGGTACATATTCCACGCGCTACGCGCATTGCAGCTCGCTTGCGGTTTCCGCAGGCGAATATGTGGAAAAGGGCCAGATCGTCGGCTATGTCGGCTCCACAGGTCAGTCCACGGGCAACCACCTCCACTTTGAGGTCTACCAGAACGGCACGCGCGTTGACCCGCTGAATTTCGTGTAAGATAGCTTATAAAATGATAAACACTCCAAAAAGTTGGTTTTAACCGCTTTTTGGAGTGTTTTTTTATGTGGCGCAGGGTTTTAGAGAGTTACAAAGAAGTGCCTGTTTGTGCGGGTAAAAACGGTCGGTTATAATAAATCCGAAGAAAGGCGGAAAGCCGAAACGGAAGGGGATTTTCCACATGAACGAAGTCATAGGCTCACAATTTTACCGCTCAAGTTTTTATAGAAGAGGAAATGTCTCGGGTGCAAACGGCGTTTCATGGAAGACGATGCGCCACGTGATCTTCTTCGGAGGCGCAAAATGCAGCGCCGAGCAGGCGGTCAGCACGGTTTTGTCTTCGCTTTTTGCCGTGACAAACAGCGCCGTGGGTCCGTCTGCGCCACCGATGATGCCGATAACGGCAGCGTTTTGCGCTTCGGGCATGAACGGGTAGTCCTTGGGCGCTTCGCGCTCAACAGGCGGATCGTTCTGCGCGCAGTCCTCAACGGAGATGAGGTTTTTCGGCGGGGCAGGCGAGACCGTATAGGTCATTGCGGTAAATCGATTTGGAAAATCGAAACGCGCGTCGGAAAAAGCGTTTTTCGGCAGCGTCTGCGGCTCCAAATTCTGAGCCGTCAGCGTGTACGGTATGCCGTTATGGGAAAACGCAAATATGTCGCCGGGCTTTTGAACTTCAAACTCCGCGCCGGGCACGCACACGGGCTGCGGGGTCAGCGTCAACGCGAACGACGAAATGCTTTTCGGGCGGCGCTTCGTCTTCCACGGGAACGAATAGCGGTGGATCGCCCAGCCGTCTTCAGGGGTTAGCCCGTAGTGGTCGATGATCGCGCGCTCGGTGGGCGTGTCAAAATCGCTTTCGCCGTGTTCGTCGAGTGCAGGTTCACAAGCCGCAGCGTTTTGAAACAGCGGGTGGTACGAAAGCCCGTGACCCTGCGAAAACGGGAGCGTCTGTCCGTTCAGCTCAATTTGCGGCGAAAACTCAAAAGCCAGCGGATTTTCGCGCTCCGCCTGTTCGAATACATCGTTCGGCACGTCTTCATCTTCAAGGTGCTCCCATTTTTTACAGAAATCTTCGAGCACCGCTTTATCAGCGCGCATGAGAATGTCGAGCACAAGTCCTTTTGCGGTAAGGTACGCCGCGGGCACGTACCAATCGCGTCCCGCAAAGCGGAACTTTTGATTTAGCTTGAGCACCTGCCCGGGGTGGCTGCCGTCCGGGCTTTTGCCGCCGAAGCTGCCGTTAAAGTAGACTTTCCACACGTCTTTCATGGTTATTCCTCCATTTCCTTTTTCGCCCAGTCGGCATCCTTGAAAATCGCGCGGCCTACGCCGATGAGGTCGGCGGCGCCTTCCTCAAGCAGTGCTTCGGCTTCGTTCGCCTTTGTCACGCCGCCCGTCAGAATGACCGGCACATGCACGGCTTCGCGAATCGCGGAGGAAGCGTCCGAAAAGAAACCGGGGTCCTTTCGGTTTTTCACCGTAAAGCCGTTGAAGCCGCCGGAAATATCGAGCAGGTCAACACCGGCTTTCTCAAACTTTTTGCAGGCATACACCGCGTCGTCAATGGTCGCGCCGCCCTCGGTGTAGTCGCTCGCGCCGAGACGCAGGGCAACGAGGTAATCCGCACCCACGGCTTCGCGCACCGCGCGGATGACGTCCAAAAGCAGGTGAATGCGCCCGTCGAGGTCGCCGCCGTAAGCATCCGTGCGCTTGTTGCCGAGCGGGGAGTAGAACTGGTCAAGGAGATACCCGTGTGCCGCATGAATTTCTACGCCGTCAAACCCGGCTTCTTTTACGCGCAGCGCGGCTTCGGCAAACATTTTTTGCAACGGTGTGCATGTCGTCCGCGGTCATTTCGCGCACGGGCTTTTCGCTTTTGCGTGCATACTCCGGCTGTGCCGTGACGCTCGCACTGATTGCCGGATAGCCGGTGATTTCCTCCATTGCCGCGCTGCCCGCGTGGTTGATCTGCGCGATGACGCGGGTGTTGTTTTTATGGATGGTCTCCACAAGCTTTGTAAGGCCCGGAATATCGGTGTCGCGCGAAACGGAGAGCTGGTCCTCGTGCGCCTTGCCTTCGGGGCTGATGTAGGCGTGTTCGATGACGATGAGTCCGATGCAGCCGCCCTTGGAGCGTGCATCGTAGTATGCGAGCAGGTCGTCCTGCACGGTACCGTCCGGCGTTTTGCCGGTTGCCATCGGCGGCATGACAAGGCGGTTTGCGAGTTCCACATTATGGACGGTGAGCGGAGTGTGCAGCAGTTTGTTCATGGTGAAAATTCCTTTCCGTTTGGTTTTTAAAGCGGTGCTGTTTTATTATATAATGCTGAAATTACTTTTTGGTGCAGTGTACCGTGGATGAGCACAGTATATCACAGCGGTTTTCAACTTTCCAGATATAAAGCATGAAAAAACGGCTTTTGGACATACTGAAAGCGTATTGCAAAACAGAAAGGATGAAAACGATGAAAATACAAAAGGTTCTGGCGACGGAAATTCTCGATTCCCGCGGCACGCCGACCGTCGGCGCAACGGTCATCTTGAGCGACGGCTCCGTCGGCACGGCGAACGCGCCCTCCGGCGCTTCGACGGGCAAGTTTGAAGCGCACGAAAAGCGCGATAATGACCGCAAGCGCTATCTCGGGCGCGGCGTGAAAAAAGCCGTGGAGGGCATTGAGGAAACCGTTGCCCCGGTGCTCGAAAATATGCAGCGCGTGACGGTGCAGAACGTCGACAGAATGCTCATTGAGCTTGACAACACCAAAACAAAGAAAACTCGGCGCAAACGCCACATTGGCGGTGTCGCTCGCTGCTGCAAAGGCGCTTGCCGCGCACTATAAACAACCGTTTTTCCGCTACCTCGGCGGCACGAACGCACAGAAGCTTCCCGTGCCGATGATGAACATTTTAAACGGCGGCGCGCACGCGGCGAATAACGTGGATATTCAGGAGTTCATGATTGTGCCCGTGGGCGCAAAATCGTTTTCGGAGGCCGTGCGCATGGGCAGCGAGATCTACCACACGCTCGGCGGCATTTTGAAGCAGCGCGGTCTTGCGGTCTCCGTGGGCGATGAGGGCGGCTTCGCGCCGAACCTCGCAAGCGATGAAGAAGCAATAGAGGTCATTTTGGAGGCCGTTTCGAGCGCGGGCTACACGACGGACGAGGTGAAAATTTGCGCTTGACGCGGCTGCGAGCGAATGGGCGGCGAACGACGGTTATCTTTTGCCGAAGCGCGGCACAAAATATACCTCCGCGCAGCTCATCGCGTATTGGGAAAAGCTGTGCGAAAAGTACCCCGTCTGCTCTATTGAAGACCCGCTCGGCGAAGAGGATTGGCCCGCGTGGACAACCGTTACCGAAAAGCTCGGCAAAAAAATCATGCTTGTCGGCGATGACCTGTTCGTTACGAATTCGACACGAATTCGCGAGGGCATCGGGCGCAAGGCCGCAAACGCACTGCTTGTAAAGCCGAACCAGATCGGTACACTGACGGAAACGCTCGCCGCCGTGGAACTTGCAAAGGAGAACGGCATGAAGATCGTCATGTCGCACCGCTCGGGCGAAACAGAGGACACGAGCATCGCGGATATTGCCGTTGCCGTAAACGCAGGGTTCATCAAATCCGGCGCCCCGTGCCGCAGCGACCGCACCGCAAAATACAACCGTCTGCTGCGCATTGCAAAGGAAAATGAAATGGACGAAATGTACGGTACAGGCAAATAAAAAAGGGTATCTCGGTTTTCGCCGAGATACCCTTTTAAGTTCAGAAAAGGTTTACCAATCCAGACCGGAGAACTTGTGGAAGCTGTCCATGCTGATGCGGACGCTTTCCATCTGGGTCAGCTGCGTGTGATCCTGCTCAAGCACAATGTACTCTGCGCCAAGCTCGTTGCCCTTATTGATGATGGACTGGATGTCCATGATGCCGGTGCCGATTTCGCAGAAATCCTTGTGGTCGGAGCCCTTGCCGAAGCTGTCCCACGTGACGAGCACGTTCGGGTCGTTGACTGTCCACAGGTTGATCGGGGAATCGGAGGTCTTGGAGAAATCCTTCTGGTGAATGAGCTTCAGGCGGTCGCCGAGGCGGTCCATAACAGCGAGCGGATCCATGCCGCCGCGCATTGCCCAGAACGTATCAAGCTCAAAGCTGACGTAGTTCGGGTCGGTATTGTCCATGATGTGGAACAGAATCTCCTTGCCGTTCAGCTTCTGGAACTCGTGGTAGTGGTTGTGGATGAGGAACTTGATGCCGTGCTCGGAGAGCTTTTTGCCCGCCCAGTTGTAATACTCGCAGCGCTCCATCAGCTGGTCGTAGCCGGTGTAGAAGTCTGCGGACTGGCCGAGGTACTTCGTGCCCACCTGCGTGTGGTACGCGATCATCGGGTCGATGGTCTCCTCATTGATGGGGCGGATGTGGCCGCTGATGAGGTTTGCGCCGGTTTCTTTTAAAAGCTTCTGCATGTCCTCAACGCTGACGCCGAAGCCTACGCCCGGGTCTGTATCTGCGTTGGAGCTTGCAAACTCAAGGTTCTTATAACCAATCTCTGCGACCTGGCGGATCGCGTTAATCGGGTCTTTTTTCATTTCGTCGCGCACGGAGTAAAGCTGAATGCCGACTTTTAAGTGCCATAATAGGGTTCAAATCCCTTTTCTTTGTCCCGATTTTGCCTGCTGTGCAGGGTTATTTCACGATAATTGTACTGCGATTTTTACTCTGCCGTCAAGCGTCCGAAACGAGAGATGGCGTGCAAAATGTGAAATTAGGAAAAGTTACAAGACGGTATCCTGCGTATTTTCGGGTCAGAGGGGGAAGAAGCAAATATGAATGAAGTTTTTCGCCTTTTTGAAGACAATTTTAAAAAATTACAAAATTGTAATTTGATACGCCGTTACGGTGTACAACTCGAAAATTATTTGATTAAAAGATAAACATGATTTAACAATAAAGATAAAGGTACATTTATGTTATTTCAACTTGCACAGGAAAATGAAATTGCTCTAAATCTATCGAAATGACTGAACAAAAAACATTCCTGCAAAATTTCCGGAATTTTTGAAAAAACCAGTGAAATACAATTGAATAACTGCAAGAGCTGTGAAAGCGGTTTCATAAATTTTGCGAATTTAGCAATTTGTTGTCTTTTGAAAACGCATGAAAAATATGGAACCGCTTACACAAACTTGTATGGAGTAGAAAGCGAGATCAAAAAAATTAGGCAAGATGCACAAACCGAAAATCAATGACAAATTTGGGTAAAAAAACGAGTGCAGGCTATTTTTGTTGTTGACATTCACAAAAGAGGGTGATAAAATCACAAATGCAAACAAAATGATATACCGCGTTTTTGTAAGATGCACCAAATACAAAGCAAATCGTTTAACTTGTTTTGTTCGTGTCTCTTTTTCTATGGCAGCGGTTCCACAGAAAAGGGGACAAGTTTCGGTATGTTTCAGCGTCACGGGGGAAACCTGTTATTCGGGTGTTGCCTCGGCAAAAACAGTCTTGTGTTTTCTTATTGAAAGCGCGGTCATCACAATATTTTTAGGAGGTTATACCGTATGGCAGCAGCAGCTAAACCGGCAAAGCCGGCGTAATGAGCTGAGCGGCTGGGAGCGCTTTAAAAAAGATGTTGTCCGCGACAAGTGGCTGTATCTTCTGATTCTTCCCGGCATGCTTTTCATGCTCATCTTCCGCTATATCCCGATCTTCGGCAATGTGATTGCTTTTATGGACTTCAACCCCTACAACATGTGGAACAGCACATGGGTAGGCTTTGACCAGTTCATC
>ENA-OQHN01000574-OQHN01000574.1-human-gut-metagenome-genome-assembly--contig:-NODE-574-length-12347-cov-18.221195_pt1 | contig 12347 bp, 11 predicted proteins | sample MGYA00242564_ERZ504721 | MGnify/ENA primary metagenome ERZ504721 (study PRJEB26092, sample SAMD00036212) | human gut metagenome | host: Homo sapiens | study: EMG produced TPA metagenomics assembly of...
AATTTACTCAAAGCATCCCCATTATCTCCCTCACTCTTCCCTTCCACTCCCCCAGTTCACGTTCCGCCTCCCGTGACAGCGGCGGGTTGACATACCTGTAAAACTCTATACGCCTCTCATAGTGTTCTTCTATAACCGCCTTCACCTCGAAAAAAAACGAAGAAGCGTCATATTATTTTTTTTTGCTTCCAGGCTGGTAAAAAAATGCCATTAGCCACATGGAGCTTACGCTCCAACTCCCGTCTGTGCAGATTCAACTGGCCCAAACGTTTCACTACCTCGGCAGCCAATTGCCGGGCCTGATCAACAGGATTCAAATGTTCCATCGGATTAAATCGTATTTTTTTATATGAATACTCATTTACATGTCCTCATTCAGGACAAAAACACACGTATCTCGGTTATTATATCGAACTTTGTAACATTGAAAATCAATAACCTGATTCATAAATATCAGGGCTTGCAAATTTAATAAATAAAAACGAATGAACCAATTTAAAATGTCACTGTTTCTGCCACCGATATCACCGGTAAAGGACAGTGCCACCGGACGAACCGTCCAGCCGCCCACCTTAACGCCCTACAAGGAAATAACTTTACAGGAAGTGTACAAACTTATCACATCCAGCGAACGCCTGAAAACACTGACCGAGACCGTGCGCCGGGCAGCGGAAAACGGGGATGAAAAAATCTATCGTATGCTCAAGCAGCAGACACTGCCCTACGTTACCCCCTGCGGTGTCTTTTCCTACCGCAAAAGCGACAGCCTGACCGGACCGTCGGGCTTGATTGTGGTGGACATAGACCATCTTGATTCCCGTGGGGAAGCGGAAAAGCTGAAAAGACAATTGTTCGACGACCGCCTCCTGCACCCTGTACTGGCATTCACCAGCCCCAGCGGATACGGAGTAAAAGCGTTCATCCCCTACGACCTGGCACGCATACCCGACACCAGACAGAATACTTCCGAAAACATCCACTGGGCGATGAACTATGTACAAGCGATCTATGATTTCCACAGCAGCCACCCGGACGGGGAAGATAAGAAAACGAACCGCTCCGGCAAAGGCGTGGACCGTTCCGGCAAGGACCTGGTACGGGCCTGTTTCCTCTCGTATGACGAGGAAGCATTGATACGCCGGGAAATTTAAGAAGAATAGAAAAGCATACTCAAAAGAATGCCGGACAAAATTTAAACAGGCACTCAAAAAACAACAAATATCATGAACATGAACAATCCTTTAGAAAACTTGCGGCAGCTGACCGAAGCTGTCCGCATGGCAGGCGCGGATATCGCTCCCACCTACATTGAATATGTACAACTGGCTTTCGCCATCGCAAACGATTGCGGGGAAGCGGGACGCAATGATTTCCTCTCCCTCTGCTCCCTTTCCTCCAAATACGACGAAAAAAATGCACAAGCACTGTTCTCGAACGCGCTTCATGCCGATAAAGAAGATATACATCTGGGAACCGTGTTCCATCTGGCCGGGCAATGCGGAGTGAAGATTTCCGGCAGCACCGGCTCTCACAAGGCAGGGACAATGGGGACAGCAGGGACAGCCCCGGATTTTCCACACACGTGCGCGCGATATAATAAGGTGGAAAATAACATTTCCGATGATACCGACGAGGAGGAACAGCTCACCGAAGGCTCCGATCCTTATTCCCCCCTGCCTACCTTTCCACAGAACTATGTGTGGCCGGAACTGCTGGAGAGAATCATCTCCTTCGGTAAAAATCCCGAACAGCGTGATATATTGCTCCTGGGAGCGTTTACCGTACTGGGTGCCTCCCTCTCCCACATAGTGCGGTGCCAGTACGGCCGGAAGTGGCAGGCCCCCTGTATGCAGACTTTCATCGTGGCCCCGTCCGCCTCGGGAAAAAGCGCGTTGACATGGGTACGACTCCTCATCGAACCCATACACGACAAGATACGCAGCGAGGTGAAAGAGGCGATGAAAACTTACCGCCGGGAAAAGGCTGCCTACGACTCTCTGGGCAAGGAACGGAAAAATCAGGAAGCTCCCGTATTGCCTCCCAACCGGATGTTCCTCATATCGGGAAACAACACCGGAACAGGCATCCTGCAAAATATCATGGATTCCAACGGAACGGGCATCATCTGCGAAAGTGAGGCGGACACCGTATCCACCGCCATAGGGACCGAATACGGAAACTGGAGCGACACGCTGCGCAAGGCGTTCGACCACGACCGCCTGTCCTACAACCGGCGCACCGACCGCGAATATCAGGAGGTGAGCAGAAGCTACCTCTCCGTGCTGCTCTCGGGTACGCCCGCACAGGTAAAGCCCCTGATCCCCACGGCGGAGAACGGTCTGTTCTCCCGGCAGAACTTTTATTATATGCCACGCGTCACCCAATGGGCAGACCAGTTCGGCGAGGATGAGGTGGATGTGGACGAGGAATTCCGCCTGATGGGCAACGAATGGAAAAACACGCTGGACGAGCTGACGCTTCGGGGATTGTTTACCCTGAAGCTGACTCATGCCCAGCATAAACAGTTCAACTTCCTGTTCGACAAACTGTTCCATCGTTCCGGCAAGATCAACGGGGACGAGATGAGCAGTTCCGTCATCCGTCTTGCCGTCAATGCGTGCCGCATGATGTCGATAGTCGCCATCCTGCGAAGTCTGGAAGACCCTTCTCTGGTGAAACCTGACGCGCATATTTCTTCCGATAATCTGAAGGACCGTATCATCCCGCGCTGGAACCTGGTGATTACAGACGATGATTTCCATGCCGTGCTTGCCTTGGTGGAGCCGCTTTATCTGCACGCCACCCATGTTCTTTCGTTTCTGTCCTCCTCCGTTATCAAGCGCCGGAGCACAGCGGACAAGGATATGCTCTTTGCCGAGATGGAGGACGAGTTTACCCGCCGGATGCTGCTGGAAAAAGCGCACGACAGGAAGATACCTGAATCCACCGCGCTGACCTGGCTCAAACGGCTCACCAAACAGGGGGCGCTGGTGAGTGTGGACGGCAAGGGAACGTATCACAAGAACTGACCCGGCTCTCTATATGTACACGTATGTGTGTGTGTGAGGAAAAAAGGGGCTGTCCCCACTGTCCCCGTGTCCCCGTCGCTGCTCCGTGCGGCCGTTGTTCCCGGATAGCAAAAATCATTTGTGGCAGTTCATTGGGATTGTTCGGGAAACTCCGGATAAACTTTATATACGACACTCCATGCCGGTTAGTATAAAAACAATCGGGCACGCTTTATGCCGAAAGGGGATTTGAATTATTTGCCCATGTGTCAATGTACCGATTTATTGATTTGCTGCTATGTGCAATTTACCAATGCGCCAATGTGCCAACCGGGCCGCACTCTATACCGTAGGTGATTGGCCGTTGGTTCATTATCATCATCTATCAAACTCACGTTAAACAAGAAACCATTCATGAATAAGACCGAAACAGCCCTTCTCTATTTTCCGGACAGTACGCCGAAAGTAGCCGTGCGTCATCTGATGCGCTGGATCGCCCGGTGCGCACCGTTGCTCCACGCCCTGGAAGCCACTGGATACCATCCCTGTCAGAAATCCTTCACCTGCCGCCAGTTGCAACTCGTCTACCTCCACCTGGGAGAACCGTGATTCCCCCTGGAATCTGCCACAGACTGTCCGAGAACTCTTCCTCTCTCTTTGAGCGTGGATTACGCGGAAAGAATAAAGAGGGAAGCGTGCCCCCCTGAAGTCACCACATGACGCAAGTGCTGGCCGAGTTCCCGGACAGTTTCCCCAAAGGGTCAAAAGGGGTCGGAAGGGGTCACGCCGCACGGACGTGAAGTTATCTTTGCAGTGTCAGAAGGAAGAAGCCGCAACCCGGCACAAGATTACAAAAATCCTGGTACAAGATTCCGCGGATCTTGCCCCAAGTTTCACCGGATGCCGCAGCAGTGTGCGCCTTGCTCCTACCTGACACTTTTCCGATAATAATAACCCTTTAAAAACAAAAACGATGATCAACTACAGTATCTCACTCCGTGCCAATCCCAGTGACCAGGATGCTCCCAAGAAGGCTTACGCCAACGCCCAGTACTCAGAAATCATGACACTGGACAAGTTTGCCGAGCATATCTCGACTCACGGCTCCAAATACAACCGTGCCGACATCCAGGCGGTCCTGATCCAAGCGGTGGACTGCATGCGGGAGCAGCTTCTGGCAGGACAACGCATCCAGATGGGCGATCTGGGCACTTTCTCCATTCATATCAACAGCATGGGAGCCGAATCACTGGAGACATACAATCCCGCCATCCATGTGGAAGACCTGAACGTGCGCTGGAAAGCCGGGACCCGTTTCCTCAGCTTGCTGAAAGACAGCGTATTCAACCTGGTCCCTACCCGAAAGGCTGCCAAGCTGGTGGTTAAAGCCCTGAAAGCGGGGAAAAACACCGTGGACCTGACGGGAGAGGCTTCCGGACCAGATGACAAGACGGAAGAAAACGCCTGAACTTTCCGGGCTTCTGAAGTCTGATAGTATTTTGTCTTTCTGAAATGAAACGGTTGTTCTGAAGTAGACCTGTATTTCTGTAAAGATCTGCCTTTCTGAAATAAAACTGTTGTTCTGAACAAAGTGAAGAATCTGAATGCAATCGTTTTTATGCCCACAGATTCCTCGTCTTTGTCCGGAATGACAGAAAAAAACAAATCCTTTAAAACAAATATCCCTATGAACAATTCAAAGAAAATCACCTGGAAGCAAATTCTGCACGCCATTATCCAAGCTGCCATAGCAGCGCTCACCGCCTTGGGCGTAACCAGTTGCACCACTCTCTTTTAAAAAGCCCCCTGGCCCATCGCATGACACTTTTTAATTTTTTAATTCCCTATTTCAATTCAACCATGATTCAAGAAACTTTCCCTATGATAATCGGTGAGGAAGAGATCCCGAACGAACGTGCTCTCCTCACTCAAGAGGACGGCCCGATGATGGCATCCTCCGCTTCCGTGAAATATATCGTCATTCATTGCAGCGCCACACGCTCCACCCGGGATTACACCGCCGAGCAACTGCTCCGTGACCACAAGACGCGAGGTTTCCGCACGGTGGGGTATCATTTTTATATCCGTCGTGACGGAAGTGTGACCCAGCACCGCAAGCTTCTGGAAGTGGGTGCGCACTGCCGCCCCTGGAACCGTTGCAGCATAGGCATCTGCTATGAGGGCGGGCTGGATGCGGACGGACGTCCGGCAGATACCCGGACACCGGAACAGACGGAACAATTTATTTTGTTGCTGATGCGGATGGTGAAAATCTTTCCCGGTGTCCGGATAAGGGGACACAGGGATATGCCGGGAAGTATCCCGAAGGCTTGTCCGTGTTTCGATGCGGAGGGGGTATTCGGGTACTTGGAGAAATAATAAAGAAAGTGGCAATCACCATGCAGTTTCTTCTTTGGGGGAAACTGCATGGAGAATGCCCTTACGTATGATTTGTTTTTCTTTGTAGAAAGGTTTTACAATAATGAATTTACTCAATCTACAGACTACCATACTAATCGTATACGATAGCCCTATAGAGAACCGACATTGACATCATTCTAATTTACCCTACCCACCATTCACCTTTCTACAAAACAGAAGCAAATCACCTAGCAGTACAATCAATCGTGCACACCGTTACAGCTTATCAATTTCTTCCGCTGAAAGTCCGACAACCCGGACAATATCCGCTATGGAAAAACCGTTCTCTTTCAGTTTACGGGCGATTTCCAAACGCTCCTTCAAACGTCCTTCCGCCTCTCCTTCCGCTTTTCCTATTGTTTTTCCTATCGCTTTTCCTTCCGCGACAGCCTGTTCACGGATATCATTTTCCACAATACGGCTCACGTTATAACGGTCCACCGCCTTATCATAAGCGATACGGTCACCCTCAGACAGGTGAGCCTTGGCGGCAAGGCGGTCAAGATGGCTGAAAACCTGTTCTTTCAGCGCATCGGGCATTCTGTTCCAGTTGTTCATATTCTTCAGTGCATACATTAGTTTATCGGATAAAGTAGAACATTCGTCCAGTTCCTTCGTAAAATAAGGAAACTGGAGATAAATCTGACGGAAATTCCGGTTCACCACACGACCGCTGTCCCGGTCGGAAAGCACGGTGTCAGTACGGAACTTCCTTTCCAGACCGTCCTCCTTGAAATTCATCAGGAAAATGCCGTACACGGCAGGAAGCCTGTAACGGAGACCGTAAGAAGCCTCTTCTTCCCTGAGCAGACCGCAATCCCCCTCCAACGGAGTATCGGGAACACATACCTCTTTAGAGGACGGATTCTCCATCTGGCGGCTCACCGCACGGCACACATAATAAAGCGTACGGTCCAGGAAATGGCTATGCCAACGATTCTGCATCTCCACTATGATGTACTCGCCCGTAGAGGTACGGCAGTAAAGGTCATAGATGATGCCCTTGTCGTGAATATTCTCCGAACGGTCCTCCTTGTCCAGAAACGTCAGGTCTTCAATGTGATGCTCACCGACCAGCAGTTCGTTAAGCAGGATTATCAGCAGATCCTTGCTGGCAGGCTGGCCGAAGATTATCTTGAAGCCGAGATCCGTGAAAGGGTTTACAAAGCGGGATGACATAATAAAGATGATTTTATGGTTTCTGACCGCAAAGAAACGAATTCTATCTGGAAATTCCTATGAATGAGCGCTTTTTATTATATCAGAGATCTAACTTAACTTTGGGGTTCTCTTACGAAGAGATTCCCATTTTTTATTATACCTAAATATGCAAGAAACACCTTTCTGCAAGCCTATTATACAATAACTCATCACTGCAACAAACCTATTTTCCCTATTATGTTTCTTTTTGCAAGAGAGAAGTAAAAATGACAGACATACACAATGCCTTAGAATAAAAAAACGGACTGTACAGTCTTTCTTTTCTGTACAGTCCGCTTAAATTATATACAATGTAGAGAGATAACGCTTATTCTTCGTCAGCAAACATCGGGTCCCATGCCGGAAGACGGATTGGTTTCTGTTTTAAAATATCCAGCACCTTGGCAGGAACATATTTCTTTTCTGCCACCACACGGAACATATATTCATCAAACCATTTATCTGTCATGATAAGGTGTCCTCTGTATCCACTGGCACTGCCCCAACTGTTTTCCACCATCCATTTTTTCGGCTTTCCGTTCGCATCCAAATCCACCGCCATCAGTGTCATGGCGTGGGAAGAGCCGCTGGAGAAGGTTTGGATACGTTGTTTCTTGTCCATTCCGAAGGTAGTGCCCATGAGCGATTCATAGTCATAGTTTTTCACATCGAGCAAACCGCGTTCCGAATTCAGGAATTTGCCCACGTCGCAGGAGAAATACATCATGGTACTATCTTTCAATGAAGCGATAGCCATTTGCTTGATATCCTCTACGGGCAGGTTTACGTACGTCCAGTTCTTGCCGTCGTAGCGGTGGCGGTCGTAGTCAATCTCATAGCATTTGTAATACTCGCGGCTGGGGTCGTTCATCAGCATCACGTAGTTGGTGAGCAGTTGTTTGTCACCGTATTTCTCAAGGAAAGACATCGGGGTATGATGCTCCGTCTCCACCGGATTGCCTTGGGCATCGGTACGCACATAGTCGAATTCCGTAGGCGGAACACCCAGGTTCAGCACCAGCATGCGATAAACAGTGCCCAACATGGCGGTTTTCTCTTTCTCCAGAGCGGCAGGCTTGACGCCTTCGGCAGCAAGGTTGCGGAGCTGGAGGGCGTACTCTTTCAGTTTCAAAGAGATGAGATTAGCCATACGGGCGGTATTCTCGCTGCTGTTCGTCTCCGGCATGGCAGATTTGGGCACAAGGCCGTATTTGGAAACGATGTCCGCCACTCCGGTGAATGTGCCGCCGTCGCTCAACGGATGTTTCAGCAGCCATTCCACCGTCTTGTCGTCCAGCGGTTTGTCGGCAGTGTCGATAATGCCTTGCAGGAAGAGGTTGGATTTCTCCAACTGGTCCCAGAAGAAAGGATATATCTCCGAGAACTCGAAAGCCGGGAAGCCATAACGTGCAAGGGCCTTGGCACGCATTACGTTCAGCCCGGTAAACAGCCAGCAACGGCCGGAAGACTTCTGGTCGGTGATGCCTTTGGAATCCACCTTGATAGAAAAATGGGTATCCATATCCTGCATATTCTCCTGGTTGAGCGCCAGCTTGCGGATGTCGTTGTTGCCGATGGCATTGCGCAACGCCTTGTCGGAAGGCGTACCTTGATAACTCTGTTGAATCTGGCCGAGCATGGCAGGGCTTATCCCGCCCTTGCCGTCCTGCGCCTGCACCGAAAGCAGTGCGGCGCCGAAAACAATTACAGATAAAATACGTTTGTTCATTTCATTATTTGTTATGTATGTTCGATATTAAATAAGATGATAAACAGATACTTTCACCACAAAGCAGACAAAGCATACAGAGTATTCTCTTATGTCTAAGAACTTTGCATTCCCCATCTAAAAGCCTTGACAAAGCAAATGTAATGTCTTTTTTGATAATTTTAGTGCCCTCTTTAGATTTATTATCTATTCTATTCAAAACCAATTCAAATAAAATAGTTTTCTTTGCAGCCATATTCGTACGATATGAGAAAATACATACTGAGTATATTTACTCTGATACTGATACTGACGACTGTTTCAGCACAAGAGCAGACCGTTACAGCTACCAACGACACCACTCCCGCACTGACCAAAAAGGAATTGCGCAAACAAAGGGTAGCCCGCAGAAATTTCCACTATAACATATTGGGCGGCCCCAGCTATACGCCCGATTTCGGCGCACTGATAGGCGGAAGCGCGCTGATGACTTTCCGTATGAATCCAAGCGACACCACACAGTTGCGTTCGGTGCTGCCCATGTCCATAGCCTATATGTTCAAAGGCGGCGTCAACCTGATGGTAAAGCCGCAGCTCTTCTTTAAAGGCGACCGCTTCCGCATCTTCGGAAAGTTTGTCTACAAGAATACGGAAGACAACTTCTACGGCATCGGTTACGGCACGAACAAAGATTACGTCCGAAGCGACAGTACCAGCAAATACCGTTACAGCGGCATACAAATCAACCCGTGGTTCCTGTTCCGCCTGGGAGAAAGCAACGTCTTTGCCGGCCCGCAGGTAGACATCAACTACGACAAGATAACCGACCCTGCCAAACATCTCATCGAAGAACCCGACTACGTGGCAGCCGGCGGTACGGCCAACGGCTACAAGAACTTCAATGCCGGTCTCGGCTTCCTCCTCACTTACGACAGCCGCGACATTCCCGCCAACGCCTACAAGGGTATATACCTGGATTTCCGGGGCATGATGTACAGCAAGGCTTTCGGCAGTGACAACAATTTCTACCGTCTGGAACTGGACTACCGCCAGTACAAGTCCGTAGGCCACCGCAAGGTATTCGCCTGGACTGCGCAAAGCAAGAACGTATTCGGCAACGTCCCCCTCACCCAATACTCCCTGACCGGAACCCCTTTCGACCTGCGCGGCTACTACATGGGGCAGTATCGCGACAAATCCTCGCACGTTGTCATGGCCGAATACCGCCAGATGATAAACACCGACCGCAGCAACTGGATAAAACGCCTGCTGCATCACATCGGTTTCGTGGCCTGGACCGGATGCGGTTTCATGGGTCCCACTATGGGCAAGATTGAAGGCGTACTGCCCAACTACGGCGTAGGTCTGCGCATCGAAGTCCAACCCCGTATGAACGTGCGTCTGGACTTAGGCAAAAATACCGTAAACGACCAGACCCTGTTCTATTTTAATATGACGGAAGCATTTTAAATAACTGACGGGCAGCCGTTAGCGCCATACGGCATAATAAGACACTGTCTGCCCGTCAGCAATCATCTACCATTTACCTGCCAATCACTAATAAATTCTTCCTTTTTCTTGCACCGCCAAAAGATTATCCATATTTTTGGGCATTAATCCCCCTGCTCCCGAAATAGAAATATAAGAATCTGATACGGATGAAAATTTGCGAAACTGTCTTTTGGATAAGTTTACTCGTTATATTCTATACATATATAGGCTATGGAATGCTCCTTTATGTCCTGGTCAGACTAAAGGAATGTTTTCGTCAAACACCTCCCCCGCCCCTGCCGGCAGACTGCATGCTTCCCGAACTGACGCTATTCATTACTGCCTATAATGAAGAAGATGTCGTAGACGATAAGATGCGCAACAGCCTTTCCCTGGACTATCCGGCAGACAAGCTGCACATACTCTGGATAACGGACGGCAGCAACGACCGCACCAACGAACGTCTCTCGCACTGGCCGCAAGCCACCGTACTTTATCAACCCCAAAGAGAGGGAAAGACCGCCGCACTGAACCGCGGCATCCGGTTCGTCACCACCCCGCTTGTGGTATTCACCGATGCCAATACACACCTCAACCGTGAAGCATTGCGCGAGATTGTACGCGCATTCGCCAATCCCAAAGTAGGCTGTGTGGCCGGAGAGAAGCGCATCGCCTTACAGGACAAAGACAACGCTGCATCCGGCGGCGAAGGCCTTTACTGGAAATACGAGTCCGCCCTCAAGCAACTGGACTCCCGCCTCTACTCTGCCGTAGGGGCAGCCGGAGAGTTGTTTGCCATCCGTCGCGAGCTGTACGAGGAGATGCCTGCCGACACACTGCTGGACGACTTCATCCTCTCCCTGCGCATTGTGATGCGCGGATATACCATCGCTTATTGCGCCGATGCCTATGCCGTAGAAAACGGTTCGGCAAACATGCACGAAGAAGAAAAACGCAAAGTGCGTATCGCTGCCGGTGGCTTGCAGTCCGTCTGGCGTCTGCGTGCATTGCTCAATCCGCTGCGCTACGGTGTGTTTTGTTTTCAATACATATCCCACCGCGTACTGAGATGGTCGCTTACGCCCGTACTGTTGTTCCTGCTGTTCCCCCTCAATACTATTCTCATTTTTACGTCAAACACCCCTCTGCTTTATGCCGTCATTTGGCTGCTGCAAGCACTGTTCTACTTCATGGCAAGCTGGGGGCATTACCTGTCAGCAAAACATATCAAGAATAAAATACTCTTTGTTCCTTATTATTTTCTTTTCATGAACATTAATGTTGTCCGCGGTTTCAATTACCTGCGCAAACGGCGGGGACAGACCGGCGGCGCATGGGAAAAAGCACGGAGGGCATAAAACAAGAGAACTATGAAAAACATCCTGAAAAACGCAGAGAATGCCGAAAAGCTGCTGGAGCTGACATCGGACACCATGATTTTATTGGACAGAAACGGCATCTGCGTGGATATCGCAGTACATAACGCAGACTTGTGGTTTTTGAAAGAAAATCAGTTACTGGGCAGGAACATACTCCAACTGCTACCGTCTGTTACCTACCGGCAGGTTTACCCCGAATTCAAGAAAGTACTTGCGTACCAGGAAGTTTCCGCCCGGAACTACGAACTGACTATCGGCAGCGAGACCTACTTCTTAAGTGCATCATGCGCCCCTACGAAGATATGGTGCTCTGCCAATACCGCGACATCACCGAACGTAGCCAGCGCAAACGGGAACTGGAAAAGAAAAACCACGAACTTAATGAAATACAGAAAGCCGCCCTCATCGGAAGATGGAAATACAACTCCGGCAGGCAATGCTTCTACTACACCGGTCACTCCGGTGTAATGTGCACTGCAGAGGAACAGGAAATTCCGCTCCAGGACTACACTATGTACATCCTGCCCGAGGATAGAGAAATATTCGGCAAGTGGCTGGCACAGAACCTTCAAGGCAATACGGAAAACAGCATAGACTACCGCATCCTTTTCAAGAAACGGATATTCTATATCCGCCTGAAAACCTTCTCGCACGAAACACTCCCCGACGGAACCGGCATTCTGGAAGGCTACATACAGAACATCACCGACATCCAGCAACGGCGCAATGACATCACCCTGCTGACACACGCCATCAATAACTCCACCGAAGACATATTTGCCGCCCGTGAAGACGGTACGCTCGTCTTTGCCAACCGCCGTTTCCGGGAGCATCACAACATCAGCATAACGGACGACGTCAGTACACTGAACATCTACCGGATAAACGCAAATGCACAAGACGAGAATTCCTGGCAAAGATTAATCAAGTCACTCAGAAAGGGAGAAAAACGTAACGGCTTCATCCTTTACCATCCCCTGCCCGAACACCCCGAAGTGCTGGCTATGGAAGGAAGTGCCTATTGGGTGACAAGCGACAAAGGCGAGGCCATCCTGTGGGGATTCAGCCGGGACATCACCCAACGCATCAGGAACGAGCAGCAAATCAAACGGTTCAGCCAGATTCTGGACAAAACCATTG